>Ga0081455_10001490_pt1 | contig 28957 bp, 27 predicted proteins | sample TabmetS3T2R1_FD_70207 | JGI IMG/M metagenome (GOLD analysis project Ga0081455, IMG submission 70207) | Tabebuia heterophylla rhizosphere microbial communities from the University of Puerto Rico - S3T2R1 | ecosystem: Host-associated > Plants > Roots > Rhizosphere ... | reverse complement strand
GACCCCAAGCTGGACCCGACCGGTGGGCGGGTCGCCTATGCCACGGCCGACGGCGCGCTGCGGGTCGTCGACGTCGAGTCCGGCGTGGACCGGGCGGTCGCCGAGCCCGAGGCCGACGACGTCGTGTGGGGCCAGGCGGAGTTCATCGCCGGCGAGGAGATGGACCGCCACACGGGCTACTGGTGGGCGCCCGACGGCGACCGGCTGCTGGTCGAGCGCTACGACCAGTCGATGGTGCCGATCTGGTACATCGCCGACCCGGCGAATCCGGCCACCGTGCCGGCGGCGCATCGCTATCCCGCGGCGGGCACGACGAACGCCGAGGTCACCCTGTGGCTGGTCGATCTCGACGGGGCCCGTCGCGAGGTGACATGGGATCGCGAGGCGATGCCCTATCTCGTCCGGGCCTCCTGGGCCGAGCAAGGTCCGCTGCTCCAGGTGATGCCGCGAGACCAGAAGTCGGCGCAGTTCCTGACCGTCGACGCCGAGTCCGGCGCGACGTCAGTGGCGCAGACGATGTCCGACCCGGCCTGGGTGGAGGCTCGCTCCGGAGTGCCGACCTGGCTGCCGGACGGCCGGATCCTGACCATGGTCGACGACGAGGACACGATCCGGCTGGCGGCCGACGGCGTGCCGTTCAGTCCGGTCGGGCTGCAGATCCGCTCGGTCGTGGACTCCGACCAGACCGGGGTCACCGTCACCGCATCGACCGAGCCGACCGAGATCCAGGTCGTCCGGGTCGGCTACGACGGCGCGGTCGAGCCGATCGTCTCCGATCCGGGTGTCCATGGCGGCACCGCGAACGGCGACGTCGCCGTGATCGTCAGCAGCCGGCTCGACATCGACGGGGTCGAGGTACAGGTCCTGCGCAAGGGCGAGCGGGTCGGCCAGATCCGGTCGCTCGACGAGTACGCCGGCTTCCGGCCCGATGTGACGCTGATTCGCGCAGGCGAACGTGAGCTGCGCACCGCGATCCTGTTCCCCCGCGACCACGAGCCCGGATCGCGCCGGCTGCCCGTAATCATGGATCCGTACGGCGGACCGCACGGTCAGCGAGCGATGGCATCGTCGCGGCATCATCTGGCGTCGCAGTGGTACGCCGACCAGGGCTTCGCCGTCGTCGTGGCCGACGGTCGTGGCACACCCGGGCGCGGTCCGGCCTGGGAGCGGTCGGTCTATCTCGAGCTCGCGGCGATCACCCTGCAGGACCAGGTCGACACGCTGGCCGCGGTCGCCGAGCGCTATCCGGACGACCTCGACACCAGCCGGGTCGGCTTCAAGGGCTGGTCCTACGGCGGCTACCTCGCCGCGATGGCGGTGCTGCGCCGGCCGGATGTCTTCCACGCGGCGGTCGCCGGTGCGCCAGTCACCGACGTCCGGCTCTACGACACGTTCTATCAGGAGCGCTATCTCGGTCACCCGGACGACAATCCCGACGTCTACGACCGCAACTCGATCATCGACGACGCCCCCAAGCTGGAGCGGCCGCTGCTCATCATCCACGGCACGTCCGACGACAACGTGCTGTTCGCGCACACCCTGCGGCTCTCGTCGGCGTTGCTCGCGGCCGGGAAGGCGCATCAGGTGCTGCCGCTGTCCGGCGTCACGCACATGACGCCACAGGAGGTCGTGGCGGAGAACCTCGAGCTGCTGCAGGTGCGGTTCCTCAAGGAGTCGCTCGGCATCTAGCGCGCTCGCGCCCGCGCTCCGGCATCGACGCGCTGCGAGGTGCGGGAAGTTGGCGTGAGATCCATGTTCTGCTGGCCGCAATCCTGAATCTCACGCCAGCTTTCGAGCGGCCCGGCCGCGACCCGACCGGAGTCGCGGGGCGCGGCTAGAGCTCGGCTCGGATCAAGGGCAGTCGGTCCTCGAGCCGGGCGAGTGTCCGCCGCATGCGGGCCGGCTCGCCGACCGTGGCCAGGTTGAGCATGCCGGGGTCGCCGGCCCGCTGTCCGGCCTCGATCCGATCGCCTGCGGCCGTCATGCGGAGTACGACGGCGTCGAGGATCGCGACCGGGTCGACGTCGCCGTACGCCTCGGCCATCAACCGCAGTCGCCGGGCCGACTCGTCGATCGGGATCGGCTTGGCGAGTGGCAGCGTGTTCCAGGCGATGAATGCCACGTCCTCGATCGGTCGGCCCGGCCCGGCCATGTCCCAGTCGACGACGCCCGTCACCCGGTCGCCCTGGACCCGCCAGTTGTAGGCGCCGGTGTCGTGGTGGCAGACAATCTCCCCCGGCTCCAGCGATCGGCCGGGCTGGTTCCGCCACGGCAGCGCCGGATCCGGCCGAAACATCGCGACCGCGTCGTGGAAGCGCCGCAGCCAGCGCAGCCCGTCGGCCAGCACCGCATCGGATGCGATCTCGCGCATCGTGTCGACAGACCGGCCCGGCAGGTAGGACAGGATCTCCCGATCACGAGCATCCTGTCCGAGCACCCGGGGTAGGCCGTCCAGCCCGCTCGCCTGCAGATGGACGAGCAGCGCGTGTACGGCCGGGGTCCATGGCCCGATCGGCCGGCGTACCGTCGCGCCGATCCGGACCGCGCCGCCGACGTTGCCCAGATCGAGCGGAGCGCCGTCGAGCAGCGGCTCACGCAGCGCCGCGACGAAGGGCATCTCCGCCGCCAGCCAGTCGACGTCGTCGAGTTCCTCGGGTCCGAGCCACCGGATCGCGTCGTGCTCGTGCGGGATGGGTTCGCCGGACCGCAGGACGGCCTCGTACACCCGAAGGGTCAGGCCACGACCGAGCGGCTGCTCACCGGGCAACCGGCCGGCGACCTCGACCTCGCACCCGAGCTCCTCCCGGATCTCGCGTACCGCGGCGGCCTCCTCGGTCTCGCCCGGATCGACCTTGCCGCCGGGGAACTCCCACCGCCCGGCATGCTCTGCCGGGTGGGTCCGTCGGGCGGCCAGCACCCTGCTGTCCCGGACGATCGCGACCCCCGCCACGAGGCGGTCGGCAACGGCGTCGGCTCTGTTCATCGCCGGCCCAGGCTAGCCGGATCGGAGGCAACCTCGAGCCGCCTCGCTCGTCCGCGATCGGGCCACTCCTCACGGCAAGTTGTCACTCCGCATGGGCTGCAACCCGTGCGGAGTGCGGTTTCCCATGAGCCCATGGGAAACCGTGGGCCAGCACCGACGGATGTGGGATACCGCACGGGTGAGTGCATGGCCGACAGGGGGTGAGTAGGGTGCTGTCCGGCATGCGGCCACCCGACGAAGGAGACGGAATTGGCCACCGGAATCGCTGGACCCGGCAGGGCCCAGATCGAAGCGAAGACGCTGCGTACCGACCGCTGGTGGCTCTATCCCGTGGGGATGGCCCTCATCCTGGGCTTCTTCGTCGTGTACGCCACCGTGCGCATCTTCATGAACGACGACTACTGGGCCGCCGACGAGCACTACCTCACGCCGATCTACTCGCCGTGCGTCAGTGAGTCCTGCGTCCCGGGATCGAGCCACTTCGGCACGTTCCTGCCGGAGATGCCGGTCTTCATCCCGATCGCGCTCATCACGTTCATTGTCCTGGCCGGCTTCCGAGGCTCGTGTTACTACTACCGCAAGGCGGGCTACCGGTCGTTCTTCCTGGCCCCGATGGCCTGCGCCGTGCCCGAGCCGCACAAGAAGTACACCGGTGAGTCGCGGCTGCCGCTGATCCTGCTCAACGTGCACCGCTACTTCTTCTACTTCGCGTTCATCTTCGGCGCCATCAACATCTACGACGCGATCATGGCGTTCCACGGGCTCGACGGCGGCATCGGCATGGGGCTCGGCACGATCATCATCTGGGTCAACCTGGTGATGCTGTGGGCGTACACACTGTCGTGCCACGCCTGTCGGCATGTGGTCGGCGGGCGGCTGCGCAACTTCGCCAAGCACCCGTGGCGCTACCGATATTGGACTTTCGTGTCCAAGCTGAATACAAGGCACGGCACGTACGCGATGATCTCGCTGTTCACCGTGATCGCGGCCGACGCCTACATCATGTCGGTATCCGCGGACTGGTTCTCCGACCCGCGCCTCTTCAACTAAAGCAGCACCAAGGACAGGATTCATGGCCGAGTTTGAACGTCACTCCTACGACGTCGTCGTGATCGGGGCCGGCGGCGCCGGGCTTCGAGCCGCGATCGCCGCGCACGAAGCCGGCGCCCGTACCGCCGTCGTCTGCAAGTCCCTGCTCGGCAAGGCACACACCGTGATGGCCGAGGGCGGTGCCGCCGCCGCGATGGGCAACGTCTACCCCGAGGACAACTGGAAGGTCCATTTCCGGGACACGATGCGCGGCGGCAAGATGCTCAACAACTACCGGATGGCCGAGCTGCACGCCAAGGAGGCCCCGGATCGAGTGCTCGAGCTCGAGACGTGGGGCGCGCTGTTCGACCGGACGCCCGACGGGCTCATCTCACAGCGCGACTTCGGCGGCCACCGGTACGCCCGGCTCGCTCACGTCGGCGACCGCACCGGCCTTGAGCTGATCCGTACGCTGCAGCAGCGCCTCGTCGCCCTGGGCATCGACGTCTACATGGAGTGCACCGTCACCGAGCTGCTCAAGGACGGCGACCGGATCAGCGGCGCCTTCGCCTACTGGCGCGAGAGCGGGCGATTCCTGGTCTTCGAGGCGCCGGCGATCGTGCTCGCGACCGGCGGCATCGGCAAGTCGTACCAGGTCACGAGCAACTCGTGGGAGTACACCGGCGACGGCCACGCCCTGGCGATGCGCGCCGGAGCGTCCCTGATCAACATGGAGTTCGTCCAGTTCCACCCGACCGGCATGGTCTGGCCGCTGTCCGTACGCGGTCTTCTCGTCACCGAGTCGGTGCGGGGCGACGGTGGCATCCTCAAGAACTCCGACGGCAAGCGGTTCATGTTCGACTACATCCCGGAGTTCTTCAAGGCCGAGACGGCCGACACCATCGAAGAGGCCGACGGGTGGTACGAGGACAAGAAGAACAACCGTCGTCCGCCGGAGCTGCTGCCACGTGACGAGGTCGCCCGGGCAATCAACTCCGAGATCAAGGCAGGGCGCGGCTCACCCCACGGAGGCGTCTACCTCGACATCGCGTCGCGGCGTACGCCGGAGTTCATCAAGCGCCGGCTGCCGTCGATGTACCACCAGTTCATGGAGCTGGCCGGCGTCGACATCACCAAGGAGGCGATGGAGATCGGCCCGACCTGCCACTACGTGATGGGCGGCGTCGAGGTCGACCCCGACAGCGGCATGTCGATCGTCGACGGCCTGTTCGCGGCGGGCGAGGTCTCCGGAGGCATGCACGGCTCCAACCGGCTCGGCGGCAACTCCCTGTCGGACCTGCTGGTCTTCGGACGACGCTGCGGTGACGGCGCGGCCGAGTACGCCAGCTCCGTCGCGGCCAACCGCCCCAAGGTCGACGATGCGTCGGTCGACGCGTCGGCCGAAGCGGCACTTGCGCCATTCGCCGAGTCGGGCGACGAGAACCCGTACACCGTCCAGCGCGATCTGCAGGAGACCATGCAGAGCCTGGTCGGGATCATCCGGCGCGAGGGCGAGCTGGTCCAGTCGCTGGAGCAGTTGGCCGAGATGAGGAAGCGGCTGCCGCACCTGTCGGTGGAAGGCAACCGGCAGTACAACCCCGGGTGGCATCTCGCGCTCGACCTTCGCAACATGCTGGTCGTCAGCGAGTGCATCGCGTCGGCGGCCCTGGAGCGTACCGAGTCCCGCGGAGGTCACACCCGCGAGGATCACCCCGGCGCGTCGGACGAGTGGGGCAAGATCAACCTGGTCCTCACTCTGGGCGAAGGCGGCGACGTCCAGCTCAAGCACCAACCACTGCCGCAGATGCCCGGCGAGCTCACCGAGCTCATCGAGATCCAGGTCTGACCGGGCACAGCGGATAGGCAGCGTTCAACAGAGAGGGCGAAGCACAGATGGGCTACAACCTGGCGATGCGGGTGTGGCGAGGCGACGCCGACGGCGGCGGCCTGCAGGACTTCACGGTGCCTGCCGAGGACGGCGAGGTTGTCCTCGACGTCATTCATCGGCTACAGGCCACTCAGGCCGGCGACCTGGCCGTCCGGTGGAACTGCAAGGCCGGCAAGTGCGGCTCCTGCTCGGCCGAGGTCAACGGCCGGCCGAGGCTGATGTGCATGACCCGGCTGTCCGACTTCGACCCGGCGGAGACACTGACCGTGACGCCGTTGCGTACGTTCCCCGTGATCCGCGACCTGGTCACCGACGTGTCGTACAACTACGAGAAGGCGCGCGAGCTCCCCGCCTTCGCGCCCGGGCCGCCGGACGCCGACGGCAAGCGCCGGATGATGCAGGCCGACGTCGAGCGCGGACAGGAGTTCCGTAAGTGCATCGAGTGCTTCTTGTGCCAGAACACCTGCCACGTGATCCGCGACCACGAGGAGAACAAGCCGGCCTTCGCCGGTCCGCGGTTCTTCCTGCGCTACGCCGAGCTCGACATGCACCCGCTCGACACCAACGACCGACGTGAGCTCGCCCAGGACGCCGCCGGACTCGGCATGTGCAACATCACCAAGTGCTGCACCGAGGTGTGCCCCGAGGGCATCAAGATCACCGACAACGCGATCATCCCGATGAAGGAGCGCGTGATCGACCGCAAGTACGACCCGCTGGTGTGGCTCGGCAACAAGATCCGGCGCCGTACCGACGACCGCACCGAGGTCTAGCGGCGCCCCACGCGCACCACGTTCTCGTGGTGACTGCGCACTCTGCACGGCATCGAGCCCATGCAGAGTGCGTACGCGCCATGCAGAGTGACCCGGGCCGACTCGACCAGTGATCTGATCGCCGGTCTAGTCGCCTGCGACCTCGGGCTCGGCCTCGGCGGCCGGGGTCTTCGCCTCAGACGACTCCCGATGCAGACGGCGCGGGAAGAACAGCGCCGGAATCATCACGAAGGCGGTCAGCACCAACGCGGTCCAGAAGGCGTGCTGATAGGCCGTCGCAAGCAGCGGGGCGACCTGATCGTGGACCGCCGCCGGGATCGAGCTGATCTGGCCGGCCCCGCCTTCGGACGGGATGCCCTTCGCGTCGAACTCGCTGGTCAGTTGGCGGGAGAAGACGAACACGAGCAGCGCACCGCCGAGCGAGCCACCCACCTGCTGGATGGCCGAGATCGTCGGCGTCGCACGGGACATCGCGGCCCGCGACAGTCGGGAGTACGACGTCGCGATGGTCGGCATCATGGTGGCGCCGAGTCCCAGACCACGTACGAACAGCGCGATCGTGAGCCAGACGTACGACGTATCGGTGCCGACCTGGGTGAACGGGTACGTGCCGATCAGCAGCAGGATCACCCCGAAGGGCACGACCCGGCCGGCGCCGTACCGGTCGGTGATCCGGCCGGCGAGCGGCATCGCCAGCATGGCGCCGAGTCCCTGCGGCGCGACCAGCAGACCGGCGCCCAGCGGCCCCTCCAGACGCACCGACTGGTAGTAGAGCGGCAACATGAGCAGGCCGCCGAACAGTGCGATCGCCACCAGGAAGATCGCGACCGCGCCCGCGGCGAACAGCCGGTTCGTGAACAGCCGCACGTCGATCAGCGCGTCCGAGCCGCGTTGCAAGCTGTGCAGCACGAACAGGGCGATCAGGACGGCGCCGGCCAGCAAGAACCCCATCACGTCCCAGCCCGAGAAGCTGCCGTGCGCGCTGGCCTGCGACAACCCGTAGAGCAGACAGACCAGGCCACCGGACAGCAGCACCAGGCCCCGGGTGTCGAGGGGGCCGGCGGACTCCTGCGGCCGGCCGTCCGGGAGCTTCCAGATGGCCAGCGACACGGCGAGAATGCCGACCGGCACGTTGACCAGGAAGATCCAGTGCCAGCTCGCGTACTCGACGAGCAGACCGCCGACGATCGGGCCGAACACCGGTCCGAGCAGCATTGGCACCCCGAGCAGGGCCATCGCGCGACCGATCCGGTCCGGGCCGGCCGCCCTGCCGATGATCGTCTGACCGCCGGGCAGCAACATGCCACCGCCAAGACCCTGGATGATCCGGAACGCGATCAGGCTCCCCATCGACCAGGCGAAGGCGCACAGGATCGAGCCGCCGGTGAACAAGACGAGGGAGGTGATCCAGACCGTCTTGGTGCCGAAGTGATCCATCGCCCACCCGCTCAGCGGGATCACCAGGCCGACCGCGAGCAGGTAGCCGGTCACGACCCATTGCGCGGTCGAGAGCGAGGCGTTGAGCTGCGCGCTGAGGGTGTCCAGGGCGACGTTCACGATGGTCGTATCCAGGATCACCATGATCAGTCCGGAGACGACGACCAGACCGGTCACGATGACGCTGCGATCCAGCTTGTCCGTCGCCGCCGGAGTAGCCGGCTGAGCCGCCTCCTGACCGTCCATGTCATCTCCTCATGACACCGCGGTCTACCCGGATCTGAATCGCAGGACCAGGGTGGGCCGACCGCGGCTATGTCGCCGATGTCGATGCCACCTCCCAGCCAGGCTACGCCGCGCATGAGACGACACAGGGGCAGCGACCGTACGCGGCGATCCCGGCGACGACCGGATCACGGATCGGGCACTTCCCGGGCAACAGGACGGCAGCCGGATCAGATGTCGTCCAATCGTCGGAGGACGTCTTGCGCAGTCCGTCCATTCGTCGTAAAACTGTCGTCCAACGCATGGAGGACAAGATGACCATTGAGGTCGTACAGCTCGAAGAGACACTCGAGCAGCTCGGCCTCACCAAGACCGAGGCCAAGGTCTACCTCTGCCTCCTCGACCAGTCCCCTCTCCCGGCGGCGACGATCGCCGATCATGCCGGCACCTCGCGCAGCAGTGTCTACCTCGTCCTCCGATCGCTGGTCGCCAAAGGCCTGATCGACGCCGGCGCCGGCTACAGCAGCCGCTACCACGCCGCCCCTCCGAGCCGTGCGCTGACCGGGCTGCTGGAGCGCAACCGGGCCGAGCTCGCCGCGCGGGAGCGCCACATCGAGCAGGCGCTCCCGGAGCTGACCGAGCTCTTCGAGCAGAATCAGGACGCCGACGGCGAGCTTGTCGAGATCCTGCGGACGCCGACCCTGATCGCCGAGCGGTTCGACCGCCTTCAGTCGGAGTCGCAGGAGACCATCGACATCGTCGTACGCGGTCCGCTCCAGGTCGGCGGATCCAACGAGGCGGAACTGGCCGCCCTGCGGCGCGGCGTCCGGGCTCGGGCCATCTATGACCGCAACGTCCTCGCCGAGCCGTCCGTCGACCTCAACCTGAGTGAGTGGACGACCCAAGGCGAGCTGGCCCGGCTCTATCCGGGCGATCTCCCCATGAAGTTTGCGGTGTTCGACTCAAACACCGCGATGATGCCGCTCATCGCCCCTGGCGTGAGCGGACTGATCGCGATCATCGTCCGGAATCCGGAGTTGGGCGCGAGTCTCACCTTCCTCTTCGACACGCTCTGGGAGCGTTCCGAGCCCCTGGAGCACAACCTCGCGAGTTCGACGACGCTAGGGCCGGCGTCGCGTCGCTCGGGCGGCACGCCTCGCACAAGCCCGCATGTAGCCGAGACTGATCAGCGAGGAATCCACCATGAACAGCGCCGTTCATGACCAGACCACCACGACCAACCAGCCTGTCGTCATCTGTATCTCCGACGAGCCGCGAGAACGGGCCCGCTTAGCCGGCCGCTTCGACGGTGCCGGCGTCATGGTGCTGGCCCGCGACCTGGAGAGTGCCCAGAGCTTCCTGGGCAATCTGCAGGCGGCGCCCCCGTCCGAGCCGTCCGAAGCGGAACAAAGCGGCGAGCGGACCAAGCGCGTCGTACGCATCGAGGGGCTTCGGCTCAACATCGCGCACCATGAGGCCACCTGGCACGACCGACCGCTGCAGCTGACTCCCCACGAGCTCAAGGTGCTCGGGTGCCTCGCGAGCAGTCCGGGTCGGCTGTGGGCCTACCAGCAACTGCACGAGGACGCCTGGGACGACGCGTACTTCACCGGCCCGGCCGCCGTGCAGTCGGTGGTCAAACGGCTGCGCGCAAAGCTCCGCGAGGCGGGCCTTCCGCTCTACATCGAGGCCGCCCGCGGCGTCGGATTCCGGCTGACCGTCGGCACCGACCTGCGGCTGGTAGCACCGGTTCCCGCTCCGCGCTGAAGCCTCGGCATAGTAGCCTCCCTCCAGACAGGTTGAGGCGATGGCAGACCCACGTAGACGCCGCGGAAATCGACGCCGACCGGCCGCTGATCGCGACAGCTCGCCAGCCGGTGAGTCGGGCGACGCAATCCCTGGTGGATCGCCGTCCGTATCACCTGACGTGCAGCTTTCCACCTATGCTGACCGTGCCGACGACGCCGCACTCGTCGCCGGCCTGGCGGTCGACGACCCTCCGGCGGCGACCGCTTTCGTCCGTCGCTTCCAGGGTCCGGTCTTCGGCCTCGCCCTCTCGGTGACCCGCGATGCGAGCCTCGCCGAGGACGTCGCCCAGGAGGCGTTCGTACGTGCCTGGCGGGCTGCCACGACCTATGACTCCCGGCGCGGCTCGGTCGGCACCTGGCTGCTGACGATCACCCGTAACGCGGCGATCGACGCCGTCCGCAGCCGCCGGACCACGCCGACCGACCAGGAGCAGCTCGACCAACTGCTCCACGACACGATGACTGCCCCGGACCCGGCCGAGGCAGCGCTACGTAGGCTGGAGCGCGAACACGCCGTACGCCGACTGACCGCGATCCCGAAGGAGCAGGCCAGGGCGGTCGTCCTGGCTGTGATCGGCGGCTGTACGGCGGCCGAGATCAGTCAGCGCGAGGGCATTCCCCTCGGGACCGCCAAGACCCGCATTCGCAGCGGACTCCGTCGGCTCCGTCAATCAATGCAGGAGGAGCGCCATGACTGAGCGGCCGCTCCATCCTGACGACGAACTCGTCGAGCTGGCGCTCGGCGACATCGACGAGCCGCGGCGTAGCCAGCTGATCCGGCACCTGGTCGAGTGCGACCAGTGCCGGTCCGCCTACGACGCGATCGCCGTCGCGGTCGACGCAGTCCTTCCGGCCGCACCGGACATCGCACCGCCGGTCGGCTTCGACCAGCGTGTCCTGACGACCATCGGCGCGATGAGCAGCTCACCGCCCGCGTCGCCGCGGCATCGTGCCGTGCGGGGTCGGCTTCTCGTGGCGGCCGCGGCGGTGGTGCTCGCCCTGGTCGGCGGGGCCGTCGCAGTCTCGCTGTGGGGCGGCTCCGAGTCGAGCGAACCGCCGCTGGCCGGCGACACCTCGCTGCTGCGTACGTCGGACGGCGACATCGTCGGCACGGCGGCCGTCAGCTCGATCGAGGGCAAACCGGTCGTTGTGATCAGCATCTCCGATCCGGCGGTCGGGATTCCGTACCACTGCCGGATCCTGCTCAAGGGCGGCCGTATGGTCGACGGCGGTCGATGGACCGTCGACGATCCGGCCGGCAGCACCTGGATCACGAAAGCACCACACGGCGATGTCGTCGGCATGGAGCTGGTCACCGACGACGGCCGGGTGTGGTCGACCGCGCAGATGCACTGAGGCTGCGCTGACCGATCAGCCGACGAGTTGGTGCTGGAAGCACCAGCGCCAGGCCTCGCCGGTCTCGAAGCTGCGCATCACCGGGTGGGCCGACTCGTGCCAATGGGCCGTGGCATGCCGCTGCGGCGAGGAGTCGCAACAGCCGACCTTGCCGCAGACCATGCACAGCCGAAGGTGTACCCAGGACGTCCCGTCGCGCAGACAGTCCTCGCAACCTTCGGGCGTATTGGGCCGCGGCGGCTGCTCGTAGGTCCGCAGATCCTCGCACTCGGCCTGACTCACCGGGGCTCGCAATTCGGTCTCGCGCTGCTGGGCGCTGCGCTCCACTGCCTTGTCAAGAACGGTCTCCTCTATGTCCAGCGCGCCGAGCACCTGACTCAGCACGTCCTGGTCGACAAGTCCGAGCCGACGCACTCGCAGCACCTCGGCCCGCTCGGCGATCAGCATCCGGGATCGCAGCCTCGCATAGACCACGCTCGGTGTCTCGTCCTGCGTGCCGAGCAGCTCCCAGACGGCATTCGCCCGATCCAGGCTACGTCGTCGCAGCCGCTCCACGATCTCCTCTGGCTCGTCGCCGGTGAGTTCGCGGTTGAGCGCCCGAAGCCCGGCGGTCGCAGCCCGCTGGTAGACACTGGCGGCCTGGAGCGCGTCCTCGTCCGGATCCGGCCCGGACACCCGGAGGAACCGCACGAGCCAGGGCAGGCTCAGGCCCTGGATCACCAGCGTCCCGGCCGTCACGGTGAAGGCAACGGCCACGAAGACCTCGCGATACGGCGTGTCCTCGGGTAGCAAGAACACCGCAGCCAGGGTCACGACGCCGCGGATGCCCGCCCACGAGACCAGTGTGATCGTCTGCCAGGACGGCGCCGGTTCGGAGTCCCGGATCGACGGGATCAGCCGGGGCAGGTACGCCGCCGGGAAGACCCAGATGAATCGCAGCACTATGACCGCCAGCAGGGTCAGGACACACGCCACGACGATCTGACTCGTCGGCAGGCTGCTGTCGACGAGATCGTTGACGACCTGGCGCACCTGCATGCCGATGAGGAAGAAGACCGCGTTCTCCAGAAGGAACTCGATGGTCAGCCAGTTGGTGCGCTCGAGAACCCTGGCGGCGGCCGACTGGATCATCTGGGCCCGGTGACCCAGGATGAGTCCGGCCACGACCACAGCGAGCACGCCGGAGGCATGCAACTCCTCGGCCGGCAGGTACGCGATCCACGGCGTCAGCAGCGACACCGCCACGTCGGACAGGTCGTCCTGGATCCGACGCCGAACCGCGCCGACGACGAGCGCGACCGCGACACCGATCGCGACGCCGCCGAGTGTGGACAGGATGAAGTCGCGGGCGATCTCGACCGCGGCGACCGTGCCGGCCATCGCTGCGATCGCGGTCCGCAGCGACACCAGTGCGGTCGCATCGTTGAGCAGACTCTCGCCCTCGAGGATCGTCACGACCCGACGCGGCATGCCCACCTTGCGGGCGATCGCGGACGCTGCGATGGCGTCGGGCGGTGCGACGACGGCCCCGAGCGCGAACGCGGCCGCCCATCCGATCGGGAGTACCCACCAGGCGACAACGGCTACGCCGGCCATCGTGAACACGACGAGACCGACTGACAGCAACGCGATCGGCCGACGGTTCCGGCGGAAGTCGATCAGCGAAGTACGCAACGCCGCGGCATACAGCAACGGCGGCAACAGCCCGAGGAGTACGAACTCCGGCGTAAGCGTGACGTTGTCGATGAACGGCACGTACGACGCGACGATGCCGGCCGACAGCAACAGCACCGGCGCCGAGAAGCCGTACCGTCGGGCAAGTGCTGTGAAGGCGACGACGGTGGCGACGATGGACACCACCTGTAATGCGACGTGCACGGCGCCAGTCTGCCAAGCAGCGGCGCGTCAACGCCTTGCGCCTGAAGAGCCCCATTGTCGGCCCGGGTTGCCCTAGTGTGTTGGCCACGTACCATCCATCCCTTCGGAGGAGACATGACCGAGCAGGGCCCCCCGAATCCCAGCGGGGGAGAGGGGCAAGAGCCCGGGCCGTCGGAAGGACAGCCTGGGGGGTACGGTCAGCAGCCGTACCCGCAGCAAGGTTCCGAACAACAGCCTGGTGGGTACGGTCAACAGCCCGGCCCGCAGCCAGGCTACGAACAACAACAACAACAGCAGGGTTACGGCCAACAGGGTTACGGCCAGCAGCAGGGCTATGGCCAGCAGCCGTACCCGCAACAGGGATATGAGCAACAGGCCTACGGGCAGCAGTACGGCGCCGTGCAGCAGTACGGCCAGGCGCCGATCGGTGAGATCCGCCGGACCGGGATCTGCATCCTGCTGTACATCATCACGTTGAGCATCTACGGCTGGTACTGGTACTTCAAGCGCCACGAGGAGCTGAAGAACCACAGCGGCGAGGGCATCGGCGGCGGTGTCGCCCTGATTCTCGCCATCTTCGTCGGCATCGTGATGCCGTTCCTGACCTCCAGCGAGACCGGGAAGGCCTACGAGCGGCGCGGTCAGCAGCCGCCGGTCACCGCCGTCACGGGCTGCTGGATCCTGCTGCCGATCGTCGGCGGCATCATCTGGTTCGTGAAGACCAACGGGGCTCTCAACGACTACTGGCGTTCGCTCGGCGCTCCTGAGCCGGGCTGAGCACCGCCACTCTTCTCGCGCGGAGCTTGCGCACCGTCTGCTTGGACGATGCACAAGCTCGGCGCGAGTTGCTTGTCGAGGCCGGGCCGGTCGAGCTGGCGGGCTTTACTCTGCATGGCTCGTCGGCACTCTGCATGGCGTGGAGCCCGTGCAGAGTGCGGAGTTACCACGAGAACGTGGTAACCGCGGGGCGGCCGTGACCCAGTCTCACTCGAGTGCTTCGCGGACCTGCCGGGCGATCTCGAGATCCTCGCGGGCGGTGACGACGAGCGTCGCGACGGTGGCGCCGAGGGCGCTCAGATCCGCGTCTGCGTTGGCATTCGCGTTGACGTCGGCGTCGATCGCGAGTCCGAGGAAGCCGAGTCGCGCCACCACCTCGGCCCGTACATCGGCGGCGTGCTCCCCCACCCCACCGGTGAACACGACCGCGTCGACACCGCCGAGCGACGTGACCATCCGGGCCAGCTCGCCCACGATCCGATGGACGTAGACGTCGAAGGCCAGTCGAGCCGCTTCGTCGCCCCCTTCCCTGGCGTCGAGCACCTCTCGCATGTCGCCCGAGGTGCCGCTGAGGCCGGCGAGTCCGGCGCGATGCTCGAGGCCGTCGGAAACCTCGTCGACCGACAGCCCGCCCTCGCTCTCGAGCCACAGCAGCAGTCCGGGGTCGACCGAGCCGGATCGGGTCGCCATGACCAGACCCTCGAGTGGGGTGAATCCCATCGTGGTGTCGACCGAGCGTCCTTGCTTCGACGCGCACAGCGACGCGCCGGCGCCGAGATGACAGGTGACGATCCGAGTCACCGGGTGCGGCGCGAGCAGGTCGACCGCGTGCCGTGCGGCGTACGAGTGCGACAGGCCGTGGAAGCCGTAGCGTCGCAGGTCCCACTGTTCTCGCCACTGAGCGGGCAGGGCATACGTGGCAGCGGCTGCCGGCAACGTCGCGTGGTACGCCGTGTCGAAGCAGGCCACCGCTGGCACGTCCGGCAGCAGTTCGCGGGCCATCCGGATCCCCGCCAGCGCGCGCGGCTGATGCAACGGCGCCAGCGTGGTGAGCGACTCGATGCGTGCCTCGACCTTGTCGTCCACGGCGGTCGCGGATCGGAACTCCGGACCGCCGTGTACGACCCGATGCCCGATCGCGTCGACGCCGTCCAGCTCGGCGAGCCAGGCCGCGACCTCCTTCGGGGCGTCACCGTTCCAGTTCTCCAGATGACGGTCGGACACGACCTCGTCGTCGGACGCCAGCAGCCGAAGCCGGAGACTCGACGAGCCGGCGTTGACGACGAGCACCCGCATCAGCTGGGCCAGACCCAATCGCGGACCTCCGGCAGATCCTCCCCGTGCTCACGGACGTAGGCCCAGTGCCGGATCCGCAGATCGGTCAGGTCCTGACGCAGCTGCGCCGCGCGCTGGCCGAGGCCGGGCACCCGGTCGATCACGTCGATCACCAGATGGAAGCGATCCAGGTTGTTCATCACGACCATGTCGAACGGTGTCGTAGTCGTGCCCTCCTCGATGTAACCCCTCACGTGGAAGTTGGGATGGTTGGTGCGCCGGTAGGTCAGCCGGTGGATCAGCCAGGGATAGCCGTGGTACGCGAAGACCACCGGCCGATCGGTCGTGAACAGCGCGTCGAACTCCCGGTCGGACATGCCGTGCGGATGCTCTCGCTCGTGCTGCAGCCGCATCAGGTCGACGACGTTGACCACCCGTACCTTGAGATCGGGCAGCTCGCGCCGGATCAGATCGGTGGCGGCCAGCACCTCGAGCGTCGGGACGTCACCGGCACACGCAAGCACTACGTCGGGATCGCCGTCGTCGTTGCTGGCCCACTCCCAGATCCCCACTCCCCTGGTCGCGTGCAAGACTGCCTGGTCCATGTCGAGCCAGCTCGGCTGCGGCTGCTTGCCGGCCACGATCACGTTGACGTAGTCGCGGCTTCGCAGGCAGTGGTCGGCGACCGACAGCAGGGTGTTGGTGTCCGGCGGCAGGTAGACCCGGATCACCTCGGCCTTCTTGTTGACGACATGGTCGATGAAGCCCGGATCCTGGTGGGAGAAGCCGTTGTGGTCCTGACGCCACACGTGCGACGTGAGCAGGTAGTTGAGCGACGGGATCGCCCGCCGCCAGCTCAGCCGGCGCGAGACCTTCAGCCACTTCGCGTGCTGGTTGAACATCGCGTCGATGATGTGGATGAACGCCTCGTAACACGAGAACAGGCCGTGCCGCCCGGTGAGCAGGTAGCCCTCCAGCCAGCCCTGGCACAGGTGCTCACTCAGGATCTCCAGCACCCGGCCGTCACGCGCCAGGTGCTCGTCGGTCGGCTCGGTCTCGGCGTTCCATGCCTTGGCGGTCACCTCGTAGACCGCGCCGAGCCGGTTGGACTCGGTCTCGTCGGGTCCGAACAGCCGGAAGTTGTCGTCGTTCATGCGCATCAGGTCGCGCAGGAACCCGCCGAGCACCCGGGTCGGCTCGGAGAGCTCGGCGCCCGGTGCCTTGACGTCGACGGCGTAATCGCGAAAGTCCGGCAGCAATAGATCGCGGGTGAGCAAACCGCCGTTGGCGTGCGGGTTGGACCCCATCCGGAGTGTGCCCTCCGGCGCCCAGTCGAGGATCGACTGCACCGGGCGCCCGTCGGCGTCGAACAGCTCGTCAGCGTGGTAGCTCTCCATCCACTCCTGCAGCTGTGCACGATGCCGTTCGGAGGTACGCGTGCCGGCCAGCGGCACCTGGTGCGATCGCCAGGTGCCCTCGACCGGGAGACCGTCCACCTCGGCCGGACCGGTCCAGCCCTTCGGAGTGCGGAGCACGATCATCGGCCACTTCGGCCGCGAGTCCAGATCGCCGGACCGGGCGGCCGCCTGGATGTCGCGGATCCGGTCGAGGATCTCGTCGACTGTGGCGGCCATCGTCTGGTGGATCGGCATCGGATCGGAGCCCTCGACCAAGAAGGGCTCGTAGCCGTAGCCTTCGAGGAGCGAGGTCAGCTCGTCGTCGCCGATCCGGGCCAGCACGGTGGGGTTGGCGATCTTGTAGCCGTTGAGATGCAGGATCGGCAACACTGCGCCGTCTCGCGCCGGGTCGGCGAACTTGTTGGCGTGCCACGACGTCGCCAATGGACCGGTCTCGGCCTCGCCATCTCCGACGACACAGGCGACGACCAGATCGGGGTTGTCGAAGGCCGCGCCGTACGCGTGCGCCAGCGAGTAGCCGAGCTCGCCGCCCTCGTGGATCGAGCCGGGCAGCTCCGGCGCGACATGACTCGGAATGCCGCCGGGGAACGAGAACTGCCGGAACAGCCGTAGGAGTCCGGCCTCGTCCTGGGTGACCCCCGGGTACGTGTCGGTGTAGCTGCCCTCGAGCCAGGTGTTCGCCGCGATCGCCGGACCACCGTGACCGGGCCCGATGACGTACATCATGTCGAGCTCGCGTTCGCGGATCACCCGGTTGAGATGGGCGTAGAGGAAGTTCAGCCCTGGTGTCGTGCCCCAATGGCCAAGCAACCGGGGTTTGATGTGCTCCGGCTGCAGCGGCTCGCGGAGCAAAGGATTATCGAGGAGATAGATCTGTCCGACTGACAAGTAGTTCGCTGCTCGCCAGTACGCGTGGACCTTTTCCAGCGACTCGGTCGACAGCGGCGTGGTCTCGACGACACGCATGCGGGCACCTCCAGGAGCGCGTAGCCCCGACGGTAGTCGGCATTCACGGGACGCGGGGCCGGCCGGCCGCGTCATGCGAGCGGTCAGGAGTTCCCGGGCGCTGACCTACCGGGCGATCGCGACCGGACAGCGCGCGTGGTGGAGGACGCCGAGGCTTACCGAACCCAGCAGCATGCCCGCGAAAGCACCACGGCCGCGCGAGCCGACGACAACCATCGCGGCGTGCTCCGACGCATCGGACAGTACGCGGGTCGGATGCAGCGGGATCGCTTCCCACTCGGCCTCCACGTCCGGATGCTTGTCGATCCAGCTCGCGAGCGCGTCGCGCAGCTCGGTCCGATGGGTTTCGAGCTCCTCGGCGATCTTCGGCGACAGGGGCCGGTACGCGCCGGCCGTACCCGCAGTACTGCCGCGCCAGCCGTGCACCACGGTAAGCGGCGCCCCGGTCCGCTCGGCAGAGTCGAAGGCGAACTCCAAGGCCTGCTCACTGCCCGGCGAGTAGTCGAAGCCCACGACGATCCGGCGGGCTTTGTCGTCGTGGCGCTCTCGGACGACGACGACCGGACACTGCGCATGGCGGCCCAGATGCTGGCTCACCGAACCGATCAGCATGCCGGACAGGGCGCCATGTCCGCGGGCGCCGAGCACCACCATGTGGGCGTCGTCCGACAGCCGCAGGAGGGCGTGGGTCGCCTCCTCGTGTCGCGGCTTCATGACCGTGAGGGTGAGCCCGCCGGGCTGGTTGCCCACGTTCGAGAGCTCGTCCGACGCCTGGCTGCGGGCGTCCTCGATCCGGTCCGCGAGCGACTCCGGGGCGCCGTAGTCGAGCGCGGCCACGATCCGTAGCGGACGCAGTCGCTGCTTGGCCGTGGCGATCGCCCACGTGAGTGCCCGTTCACTGTCCGCCGAGCCGTCGTAGCCCACGACGATCGGGTGCGCTGTTACCTCGCTCATACCCCCAACATCGACGGGGTTCCCGAACCCGGGCAGAGGCGTTCCGCCCTGGCCGAAGGGTCTATCGACCGTACTCACGCGGCGGTTCGACGCGGCCGACGGAGTACGCTCCGGCGGCATGCCGATCGAGCCCACGCCAACCGCCCCGAGCACCGGCCTCGACGCGCCCGGATTCGGCTACGACCCCGCCGTACTCGAGCGCTTCCCGACGATCCGAGCCGGTGTCGTGCACGTGACCGGACTCTCCAACGGACCCAGCCCCGAGAGCCTGCTCGACGCGTACCGACGGGAGCAGGGCGTGCGAGCGGAGCAATTGAACTCCCTCCCGATCGCGGAACTGCCGTCGATCGCGGCCTGGCGGCGGGTCTTCACCGCCTTCGGCGCGAAGCCGACCCAGCATCGCAACGCGGCCGAGGCGCTGCTGCGGCGACTGCACAAGCACGGCGACGTCCCGTCGATCAGCACGCTGGTCGACATCGGGAACCTAGTGTCGATCCGGCACGCGATGCCGGTCGCCGTGTTCGACACCGCGAAGGTCTCCGGATCGATCACGGTGCGGTTCGCCCATGGCACCGAGCCGTTCGCCGACCTGGGCTCGAGCGAGTCGGTCCACCCGGAGCCGGGCGAGGTCGTGTTCGTCGACGAGGAGGGTGTCGTCGGTGCCCGTCGCTGGTGCTGGCGGCAGAGTGCGCAGAGCGCGACCGGACCCCGGACCGCCGAGGCGCTCTACGTCGTCGAAGGGCATCACGACACCGCCGAGACCGATGTCCGGCAGGCCCGCGACCTGCTCGTCGAGCTCCTGGCGGCCCATCAGCCCGACGCCGAGACGAGTGGCTACGTCCTCTCGCCGACCGACCCCGAGGCCGCGACTGAGTCGTCGTAGTCGTCGTCGACCCACTCCGCGACCGGGTCGACCTCGTACACCTGCTCCCCGGCGGCGGGGTCGCGCGCCTGGATGATGTGGCACAGCGGCGAGAACGGCCCGCCGAGGTCCACCACAGTCGCCCCGGCACCCTTGACCGCCCGTACGCGGTGCGGCGGCGCAGTCTGGTCGATCCGGGTCACGATGCCCGGCGTCGCACACACGGGTACGCCGGCCAGTACACCGCTCATCTGGTGGTGGACATGCCCGCAGAGCACAAGCCGTACGTCACTCCCCTCGATCACCGCCCCGAGCTGCTCCGGACCGCGCAGCACGAACCCCGGCATCCACGGGGACTGCTCCAGGTAGACCGGCGGATGGTGGAAGACGACGATCGACCCGGCCGGCGCCGGCAGAGCCAGGACATCTCGCAGCCAGGCCAACTGCGCCGGGCCGATCCGGCCGTAGATCGATCCGGGCACCAGGCTGTCCAGCGTGATCACACGCAGCCCCCCTATGTCGCTGACTGCTGCCCGCTCGCCGTCGACGTCCGGCGCGAGAGTACCGATGTCCGAGCCGTCCGGACCGCGATGCCCGGAGCCGAGCACGGTCGCGAACGCCTCGCGAGTGTCGTGGTTGCCGGTGCTGTAGACGTGTGGGATGCCACGCTCGGCGGCGAATCGCCCGACCCGGTCGAGAACCGCGGCGCAGCCCGCCTCGGAGCCGTCGTCGGCGATGTCACCGCTGACCACGACCAGATCGAGATCAGGCACATGCCGGGCATCGGTGAGGATCCGATCCAGGGCGGCCGCCGCGTCGACCCCGCCCTGGTCGAAGCCGCTCGCGGTGACATGGGGGTCGGACAGGTGCAGGATCCGGTGCCGAGCAGCCGGCGTCATGTTGACGAGGTCTGATGCCATGGCATAGCTCATCACGACATCGGGTATGACGGGGACCATCTCTCCTGGCAGTCGCTCGCGACGACGCACCGGCGAGATCACCACATTGGCCGACATGGGAGGCGATTCGTTCCGATCGGGACCTTCGGCCGATGCCGTGCATGATCCGCCAGCCATAAGGTCTCCGAAGCGCTCGCCGCGGGGGCGGGCCGACTATGTTCGGGACCCGCTCTACGATGTCGACCATGCTCGAGCAGCTCGCGCTGATCTTTGTGGCAGCAGCGTTGCTCATGATTCCGGCGATTGCCCTGATTTTCACGATTCGGCCGCATCGAGCCACGCGGCGGATGCCGCCGAGCTCCCAGGGCCGACGGCGCCGGCTGGCGATGGCTGCGGGCGGCATTGGCCTCGCCGACATGTGCATCGGCCTGCTGATCGGCCGGGGATTCGCCGACTCGGCGATGGCCGCGCTCGTCGTCGCGGGGGCCGTGCTGGTCTGGCTGCCGCTCGGCCGAGTCTGGGCCGACCGGGGCGTGGTCGCGTGGGCGTTGACGGTGGCCGCCGGCTCGGCCTTCCTGGCATTCAGCCTGCTGTGGACGGTCACCGCGGACCTGGATTCGGCAGGCGTTCTCGCCGGCATGTTCCTCTGGCTGCTCGAGGCGATCATCGTCGGGATCGGGCTGGCGAACATCTGGGAGCTCGTCGACACCCGGGCACGACGCGTCCAGCCGACGGTCGGCTCGGCGACGGGCCGATCTGCAACCGACCCGCGCGAGCGTCGGCGAGCCGCGCTGGCCGGCTGGGTGTCGCCCGCCCGACACGGCAGCATGCTGATCGTGGCCGGCGTCGTGGGTGCGATCGTCTACCTCGCACCGTTCACCACACAGCCCGACATCGGCGACCTCGGAGACCACGCCGACGGGCGCGGCTCGTCGCCGGACGCCACGACGACCGAGCCCGACTCGCCGCCCCACGACCAGCTGCCTCCCGTGAAGTACGACGACAACCCCCGCCCGACGCAGACGACCGCGACGCAGCACACCGAGACCCCCGCGACCCAAGCTCCGCCGACCACGAGGGATGCGCGGCCGGGCACCGTCCAGCCGACCACCGTCCAGCCGACCACGCCGGATCACGTGGCTCCCGGTCGGCCGACCGAAAAGCCGCCGCCTCCTGGCCAGATCAAGGGCCCGCCCGGCCAGTCGAAGCACTCCGACCAGAGCGACCAGGACCAGCAGTGACATGGACCGACAGACCGTACTTCGGGCTTTCAACGACCAGATCCGCCGTGGCGCGACCGACCCAGACGCTCGGATCGAGCGGGACAGCCACGTAGTCCGGTTCCGTTCCACCAACGGCGGCTGGAACGGCATCCTGTGGTCCGACCTGGACAGCGGCAACGCGGACCAGGTCATCACCGAGCAGATCCAGCAGTTCGCCGACGCCGCCGGACCGTGGGAGTGGAAGCACTTCTCATACGACCAGCCGCCCGACCTCCCCGATCGCCTGGTCGCGGCCGGATTCGTACGCGAGCCGGACGAGACCATGCTCGTGGCTGAGATCGCCGAGTTGGATCTCGACGTTACGCCGCCGCCCGGTGTCGAGCTTCGCCCGGTCGCGAATGAGCAGGATGTCGATGCAGTGGTCGCAGTCCACAACGAGGTGTTCGGCGGCGAGCATGCGAGCATCGGCCGCGCCATCCTCACCGGACTGGCTCACGAACCACCGACGATGGCGGCCGTCGTGGCCTGGGCCGGCGACACCCCGGTGTGTGCGGCCCGAGTGGAGTTCTATCTCGGCTCCGAGTTCGCCAGCCTCTGGGGCGGCGGCACCCTGGCGGCGTGGCGGGGCCGTGGCGTGTTCCGCTCGGTGGTCGCCTACCGGGCCCGCCTCGCCGCCGAGCGCGGCTACCGCTACCTGCAGGTCGACGCGTCTGAGGACAGCCGCCCGATCCTGGAACGACTCGGCTTCGTCGTGCTCGCCACCACGACGCCGTTCATGCACCGTGGCGGCGCGGCCGACCCGAAACCCCGCTGACAGCACGACCCCGGCGTACCTAAGGTCTGCGCATGACGACGATCCGACCGTTCGAGCCCGATGACGTCGTGCCGGCGGGTCGGCTCCTCGCGGCTCGACATGCGGCCCACCGCCGCAGCCAGCCGCTGCTGTCGCCCCGATACGAGGACCCGGTCGTCGCCGAGGCCGAGATCGCCACGGCGTTGCAGTCCGACGACGCATCCGGCGCCGTCGCAGTCGAGGGTGATCGGCTGACCGGGTTCCTGCTCGGTGCGCCGAAGGAGTCGCCGGTCTGGGGCCCCAACCTGTGGGTCGAGTCGTCCGGACAGGCGGTCGAGGATCCCGAGACGATGCGCGACCTCTATGCCCTCGCCGCCACCCGCTGGGTCGACGAGGGTCGCACGGCACACTACGTACTCACGCCAGCTCACGACCCGGCCGTCCTCGATGCGTGGTACCGGCTCGGCTTCGGGCAGCAGCACGCGCACGGCATCCGTCCGATACCCACGACCGCGCCGACGCTGCCACCGTCGGTACGCATCCGGGAGCCACGTCGCGACGACCTCGACGTCCTCGCCAAGCTCGACCTGGCCCTGCCGGAGCATCAGGGCCTGGCGCCGGTGTTCTCCGCCGGGACGGTCCCGACCTACCAGCAGGCGCGGGACGAGTGGGAGGACGATCTCAAGGGCGACATCGACGGCATTTTCGTGGCGGAGATCGACGGAGCCGTCGTCGGCACGGCGGTGGGCGTGCCGTTGGAGAAGTCCGGCTCGCACCTAGGGCCGGCCCGCCCCGACCACGCCGGCTTCCTCGGCTTCGCCGCCGTGCTGCCCGAGGCCCGCGGCCATGGCGCCGGCCGAGCCCTCGGCGAGGTCGTCGGCTGGTGGGCGGCCGAGTCCGGCTTCGACAGCGTCGTCACCGACTGGCGCGTGACGAATCTGCTGTCGTCGCGTACCTGGCCCCGGCTCGGCTACGAGACGACCTTCCTGCGGCTGCACCGAGTGGTGGGCTACTAGGCGCTAGCAGTCCTCGGCCGTGGCCGTGACCCGGCCGCTCGGTACACGCACCGCAGAAAGCTCGGCCGCAAAAATCGAAACGGCGCACCGGATCGGGTGCGGTCGCACCTCACTAGGTGCGGCAAAGCCGAGACCGGCCTCCCGGGTCGATGCCGAGACTGCCAAGCTGATCCGGCAACCAGCTGATGTCGAGTTGGTCGACTACCACTGAGGGAGGGAGGAGCGATGACGAGAAAGGCTCACGAGCCGATCACACCGGGCGAGATCCTGCTGAAGGACTTCCTCGTCCCGCTGGGAATCTCGCAGTACCGACTGGCGCAGGCGATCGGCGTATCACCGCGCCGCAGCAACGAGATCGTGCACGGCAAGCGTCGGATCACACCCGACACCGCGATGCGTATGTCGAAGGCATTCGGGCTCAGCGAGCGGTACTGGCTGAACATCCAGGCCGACTACGACATTGAGCTCGAGAAGGACCAGCACCAGTCCGAGATCGACGCGATCACTCCGCTCACGGCGTAACGATCGGTCAGGTGAGGCGGCGGAGCCCGGCCGCGGTCGGACGGAAGCCGCAGGCGCCGAGATAGAAGTCGGCGAGATCCTCCTCGAAGTCGATATGCAGCCACTCGCACCCCGTCTCGCGGGCAGCGTCCGCGGCGGCCTCGACCAGGCGGGTGCCGAGGCCGCTCCCCTGGCGCGCCGGATCCACGACGACATCGAGAACGACCGCGTGCGCGCCGCCGTCGCCAATCACATTGGCGAAGCCGACCAGGCGACCGGCGTCCTCGGCGGTGACCCACAGGAGGCTGTGCCGATCGAGCCGGTCCGACCACGGCACCACGGCGACCTCGGCGGCACCGAATGCCCGTGCGTGCAGCGCCGACAGCTCGGCATCGTCGACCGATCCACGAAGCCGCAGTTCGACAGCCATGCGCTCACCTTAGAAGTCGCCGGCTGGGGCTCCGGTCCGCAGTACGGTGAACGAAGATGCATCCGCCGCCCACGAGTTCTGAGGAGGAACCATGACCGCCACTCCGACCGTAGGGCTGCTCGTGACGATGGAGGCCAAGCCGGGCAAGGAGGCCGACGCCGAGAGCTTCCTGCAATCGGCCGTGCCGCTGGTCAACGACGAACCCGAGACGGTCGCCTGGTTCGCAATCCGGCTGAACGACTCGACGTTCGGGATCTTCGACGTGTTCCCCGACGACGCCGGCCGCGACGCGCACCTCAGCGGCAAGGTGGCCGAGGCCTTGATGGCGCAGGCGCCGGACCTATTCAGCGGCGCCCCGGACATCCAGAAGATCGACGTACAGGCGTCGAAGCTGCCCTGACCCAGCACGGAGTCCGACTCAGACGTTGAAGCGGAACTCGACGACGTCGCCGTCGCGCATGATGTAGTCCTTGCCCTCCATGCGGACCTTGCCGGCGGACCGGGCGGCGGCGAGGGAGCCGGCGTCGACGAGGTCGTCGTACGAGGTGATCTCGGCCTTGATGAAGCCGCGCTGGAAGTCGGTGTGGATGACGCCGGCCGCCTCCGGTGCGGTTGCGCCCTGGCGGATCGTCCAGGCGCGGGACTCCTTCGGGCCCGCGGTGAGGAAGGTCTGCAGGCCGAGGGTCTCGAAGCCGACCCGGGCGAGGACGTCGAGACCGGGCTCGTCGACGCCCATCTCGGCGAGCATCTCGCGGGCCTCGTCGGGGTCGTCGAGCTCGACCAGCTCGGCCTCGAACTTGGCATCGAGGAAGATCGCCTCGGCCGGTGCGACCAGCGACTGCATCCGGTCCTTGAGCTCCTGGTCGGCGAGTTCGTCGGCGTCGCAGTTGAAGACGTAGATGTAGCGCTTGGCCGTGAGCAGATGGAACTCGCGAAGCGGTCCGCGATCGAGCCCGGCGGCGAACACTCCCGTACCCGCTTCGAGCACCTTCTGCGCCTCGCGGCCGGCGTCGAGCTGCGGCACGAGGGACTTGTCCTTCTTGGCGTCCTTCTCCAGCCGGGGCAGTGCGTTCTCGAGGGTCTGGAGGTCGGCGAGGATCAGCTCGGTGTCGATCGTCTCGATGTCGTCGCCCGGCGACACCTGGCCTGCGACGTGGGTGACGTCGTCGTCGCGAAAGACCCGGGTGACCTCGCAGATCGCGTCGGACTCGCGGATGTGCGAGAGGAACTTGTTGCCGAGACCCTCACCCTCGCTGGCGCCTCGAACGATGCCGGCGATGTCGACGAACTGCACGGTCGCCGGCACCGTACGCGCCGACTCGAAGATCTTCGACAGCACGGCGAGACGCGGATCGGGTACGCCGACGACGCCGATGTTGGGCTCGATCGTCGCGAACGGGTAGTTGGCCGCGAGGACCTGGTTGCGGGTCAGGGCGTTGAAGAGCGTCGACTTGCCCGCGTTGGGGAGGCCGACGATTCCGATGGTGAGCGCCACGTGGGCCTAGTTTTCCGCATCGACGACGGTGACGGCGTCACGGGCTCCCGCTACGGTGAGCGCTTAGCCCGCGTCATGGAGCCAACCATGAGTCAGTACGAGCCGTCCGGGTCGTACCAGCAGTACCAGCCGTACCCGCCCTATCCCCCGCGGTCACCGCCGTGGGAGGGTCCGCCGCCAACCGCCGTCAGGTACGCGCGGAACCTGATCTACCTGGCGATCGGACTGGGCCTAGTCCGTTTGGTGCTCCTGCCCCTGACCTACGACCTGCCGGAGCTCCCAGAGACCATCGACGCCCGCATCCCGGACAACCTCGCGACAGCGGTGTTCCTGATCGCCGCTGTCATCGGTGCCCTCAGCACTGCCACGATCTGGTTCGTGGTGGCGATCTTCATCATGCAGGCCGCGCCATGGGCGCGGGTGGTCCTCGCTATCGTCTGCGGCCTGGACGTTACGGGCCTGCTCTGGGCGCTGTTGGGGAGCCTGGCCTACGACGACCCGCTGGAGGCCTGGATCATCGTCGATGTCGCAAGCGCCTTGGTGATCCTCGCGGCGACCGTGCTGCTGTGGGTGCCGCAGTCGAGCCGCTTCTTCGACACCAGCGGCTATCCGTCATGACTCGGCCAACATGATTGGCCGTCAGGACCGGCCGGCCAGCCACTCTTCACGGGTGAGCCGATAGATCCGGCTGTCGCCGTCGTACCAGCGGTCGTGGAAGACGCCCTGGTCGAGCATGCCGAGGGCCAGGCAGACCTTCTGCGACCGGTCGTTGCCCAGATGGGTCAGGGCCCACAGCTCGGGGATCTCGTCCTCGAACCCCTTGTCGAGCAATGCCTGGGACGACTCGCGGGCGTAGCCGTGTCCCCACGAGTCCGGGTGGAAATGCCAGCCGATCTCGATCTCGCCGTCCCCCCTCGGCAGGTGGTTGAGCAGCACCGAGCCGGCCGCGACCCCGGTCTCCTTGATCTCCACGGCCCAGCAGCCGACCCGGGGATCGACCTCGTTGCGCTCACCCCAGGCCGCGATCCACTTCATGGCCTCGTCGCGGCTCTTCATCGGCTTGGGCTCGGAGCCGAGCCACTTCGCGACCTCCATCCGGCGCAGTGTGTCGTAGATCCGGTCGGCATCGGCCTCGGTCCAAGGACGGACGATCGTACGGTCGGTCTCGAAGATCACCACGCCATCAAATACCGTCTCCGGCGCGTACACCACCCTTTTGTCAGGGCGCCGTGGCACCGTGAATCACATGGATGCAATTACGGTCATTGTGGCTGCTCTGCTCGCCCTCGGCGTCGGCCTGGCGGTCGGCTTGCAGCTCGGCGTCCAGATCGGCATCGGCCGGCAGCCGCAGCGTGATCCGGACGAGGAGCGCGAGGCGATCGGCGCGGTCACCAACGCCACCCACGAGGCCGTCACCAGCGCCACCGAGCGGGCCGTGAGCAGCGCGACGCGGCAGGTCGTCGGTCCGGTCAAGGAGAGCCTCGACCGCTTCGACGCCCGGCTGCGCGAGCTCGAGACGAGCCGCGTCGAGTGGCACTCCCAGCTTCGTGAGCAGGTGGAGTCGGTGCGGGTGACCGGCGAGTCGCTCCGGCGCGAGACGTCCTCGCTCGCGACCGCCCTGCGTCGCCCGCAGGTCCGGGGCCGCTGGGGCGAGATGCATCTGCGCCGGGCCGTCGAGCTGGCCGGGCTCGTCGAGCACTGCGACTTCTCCGAGCAGGTGACCGTCCGCGACGGCGACACGGCCTTCCGGCCGGACCTGGTCGTCCATCTCGCCGGCGGCCGCGATGTCGTCGTCGACTCCAAGGTCCCGCTCGACGCCTTCCTCGAAGCCACGTCGGCAGAGCGCGAGGAGGTTCGCCAGGCCCAGCTCGTACGCCATGCCCGGCAGCTGCGCGGCCACATCGACGCGCTGGCGGCCAAGGCCTACTGGCGGCAGTTCGACTCGGCGCCGGAGTTCGTTGTCTTGTTCATCCCGGGCGAGGTCTTCTTGTCGCAGGCGCTCGAGACCGAGCCGCAGCTGCTGGAGTACGCCGCGGCCCGGCAGGTCGTCCTCGCGACTCCGACCACGCTGATCGCGCTGCTGCGCGCCGTCGCACTCGCCTGGCGCGAGGAGTCGGTCGCCGAGGGCGCCCGCGAGGTCGCCGCCTTGGGCCGGGAGGTCTACGAGCGGCTCGGCACGCTCGGCGGCCACGTCGACAAGCTGGGCCGCGGGCTCTCGTCGGCCGTCGACAGCTACAACAGTGCGGTCGCGTCGCTGGAGAGCCGGGTGTTCGTGTCGGCCCGCAAGCTGCGTGAGCTCGACGTCACCGACAAGAAGCTGCCCGCGCCGCAGTCGGTCGAGGCCTCGGTTCGGCCGCTGTCGGCTCCCGAGCTCCTCGACTCGCTGCCGCCACCGGCGCCCAGACGAGTCGGCTAGCCGCATCGAGGTCTGACGTGGCGCGCTGGGAGCAGCGACTACAGGCGCGGACCCATCGGATGGCCCGCCGGGAGCTCAGCGCGCCCGCGGTCGTGACCGTCAGCGCGGCCTGCGTCCTCGGCGCCGCCGCCGTCCAGCTACTGCTCACCGACGCACTCGGCCTGTTCTTCGGCGCCTGCTTCGTGCTCACGTCGATCACCGCCGCCCTGGTCGTCCGGACCGACGGGTTCTTCGTCGTCGGAGTGCTGCCGCCGTTGTTGCTCATCGGCGTGCTCACCACGGTCGGCGCGGCGGACCCCACGGCGATCGACGCACCCGGCCTTGCCGAGGACGCCGGCCTGCTGCAACGCGTGATCGCCGGGATCGTGAGTCAGGCCGGCGCGCTCGTGATCGGTCACGGCGCGGCAATCGCCGTCATCGGACTTCGGATCGTCGGTGCACCGGCGCGGCTTCGCCGCTGACCCGCCCCGCGGCCCCGCCCCTCTGAGGGTAGCCAAATCCCGAGACACGCCGGCGTGTTTCGGGATTTGGCTACCCTCAGTGGGGCGGGGCGGG
>Ga0081455_10001489_pt1 | contig 28957 bp, 22 predicted proteins | sample TabmetS3T2R1_FD_70207 | JGI IMG/M metagenome (GOLD analysis project Ga0081455, IMG submission 70207) | Tabebuia heterophylla rhizosphere microbial communities from the University of Puerto Rico - S3T2R1 | ecosystem: Host-associated > Plants > Roots > Rhizosphere ... | reverse complement strand
CGGCCTGCTGGACGGCGCGGTGAGCGTGACGATCGCGGCAACCGACACGGCGGGCAACAGCGCCTCCGGCACGGGCAGCTCGCTGACCCTCGATACGACGGCGGATGCGGGCGGCGATCTCGCGGTCAGCCTGGGCGACACCGTGATCAACGCCGCCGAGCACGGCTCGGTCGGCTTCACGGTGGCGGGGCTGGATGGCGATGCGACCGCCAAGGTGACGTTCACCGATTCGGCGAACAATTCGGTGTCGGTCGATGTGAGCGGCAACGGCTCCGGCACAGCCAACCTGAGCGGCCTGCTGGACGGCGCGGTGAGCGTGACGATCGCGGCAACCGACACGGCGGGCAACAGCGCCTCCGGCACGGGCAGCTCGCTGACCCTCGATACGACGGCGGATGCGGGCGGCGATCTCGCTGTGGTCTTGCCGGATACGTCCATCGATGCCGCTGAACGGACGGCCGTGCAATTCACGGTGAACGGCTTGGACGGCGACCTCGCCAGTGCAACCGTCACATTCATGGACTCCGTGGGCAACACTGTTACGGTCGCGGCCGACGCTGGCGTCGTCAATCTGGGGCTGTTTGCCACCGGCACTGTAACCGCGACCGTCAACGTCACGGACAACCTTGGCAATACCGCGTCTGCTGGAGATTCGTTCTCACTCGATGCCCAGAACGGGAGCAGCGGCGGCGATATAATCGACGGTACCCCAGGCAACGACACCTACCACGGGCTCGATGGCAACGACAACATTCGGGCCGCGGAGGGCGATGACACGCTGTATGGCGATGCCGACAACGACCGCCTGGCCGGCGGCACTGGCAGCGACATCATGGACGGCGGCACAGGCTCCGACATTTACTTTGTCGACAATGTCGACGACCAAGTGATCGAGGCTGCCAGCGGTGGCATTGACAGGGTCTATGCCAGCACCAGCTGGACCATGGCGGCCGGCGAGGAAATCGAGACCCTTGGCGTCTATGGGGCCGCCAAGACGTCCGGCGTGACGCTGGGCGGCAACGAGCTGGCCAACCGTCTGGTGGGTGGTTCCGGTAGCGACACGCTATACGGCGGAGCCGGTAAGGACAGCTTGGATGGCGGTGGCGGTGCCGACGCCATGTACGGCGGTGATGGCAACGACACATTCTACGTCAACGATGCCGGCGACACAGTATACGAGGCATCGGGCGAGGGCACCTTGGACGGCGTCTATGCCAGCGTCAGCTGGGTGATGGCTGCGGGCCAGGAGATCGAATCGGTGCACGCTCGTGGCGCCGGAGCGACGGGCGGCGTCGAGTTCACCGGCAACGAGCTGGCCAATCGTCTCTATGGTGGTTCGGGCGACGATACGCTGAACGGCGGGCTGGGCAAAGACGTGCTGGTTGGCGGCAGCGGTGCCGACACGTTCGTGTTCGATGCCCTGGGCGTGAGCAACCAGGACACCGTTTCCGACTTCGTGGCGGGCACGGACTCGATCGCGCTCGACAGCAGCGCCTTCACCGGGCTGACCGCGGGAGCGCTCGATCCTTCCCAGTTCGCCATCGGACATGCGAACGCGGCCGCGGCTCAGATCGTCTACAACCAGACCACCGGCGCGCTCTACTTCGACGCCGACGGCACGGGCGGCGATGCCATGGTGCGCTTCGGGTCACTGAAGGGTGCTCCGACCATCGACGCCTCGAGCTTCAAGGTCATCTGATCAAGTCAAGGCCGCCCCCGTCTTCGCCTTTCATAGGCGAAGACGGGGGCGGAAGCTTATCGAAGGAGCCTCAGCCCCGCAGCGGCAAGGACACCTACGACAACGGCGGCGATCAGGGGAAACCGCCACGCCGTCAGGGCGACCAGGATCGCGGCGACGGTCTCCGGCCAGCCCGTCGCCAGGATCGAGGGTGCAACGATGGCGACCAGCACGGCGACCGGCATAGCCTGAAAAGCGGCCTTCAGTCGGCCACGCCGTGCCAAGCCTGTCGGCACGAAAAGACCGGCAAGACGCGTAACTGCGGTCGCCGTCGCCATGACGGCAATGGCGCTGACGACTTCGGTGCTCATGCTTTGCCTGCCAACGGGTCCACTTCAGGATTGGCTGCAGCTGCAGCGCCGATCATGCCGCTCATCGCGCCCACCACGATCGAAAGCGGTCCTGGGTAAAGAATGTGAACAAGGGTCGCCGCGCCGGCGCTCGCCGCCACGGTGACGACGAAGCCGCGACGGCCTCGAAATCCCATGATCAGCCCGATGAAGATGGCGACGAAGGCGAAGTCGAAGCCGTAGATCCTGGGATCGCGAATGAGCCGTCCCGCGAAGGCACCGAACACCGTGGCGGCCACCCACAGCAGGTAGAAGAGCCCGACGAGGCCGGCATAGAAGGCGGGCGTCAATTGCCTGCGCGCGGCCCGTGCTTCGGCGAATGCCCACATCTCATCGGCGCAAAAGAAGAGTGCGATCGGTTTCAGGGCGAAGGGAAAAGCACCCATGTGCCGCAGGATCGACGTGCTCATGAAGACATGCCGGAAGTTGACAACGAGCGTCGCCAGCCCGATCAGCATCAGGTCCGGCGGGAAGTGCCACGTGCTGAGCACCGTGAACTGGGCGCTGCCGGCAAACACCAGGGCCGCCATCAGGCCCGCTTCGATGACGGAAAACCCCTTTTCAGTAGCCAGCGCGCCCAGCAGAACGGCGAACGGAATCGCGGCGGCGGTTGCAGGCAAGGTGATGACGACGGCCTGGCGGAATTCCAGCCAAGCGGATGAGCGCGATGGCTCCCTGCGAGGCGGTGTCGGTGAAGGCTCCATGAGAGCCTAGCGTCGCCGATCGTCTCATGGGTTGGCTTGGATAAAAGTGCGCCTGTGCGAGTCGTGCGCCGCTTGGTACATGCCGGGAGACACGCCGACCCGCGCCTTGAAGACGCGGTTCAGATGGCTCTGGTCGTAGAGGCCGCAAGCAACGGCGACATCGGCCGGCGCCATGCCTTGGTGGAGCAGGACTCGGGCAGCCCGGATGCGTCGGTCGGTCAGCCAGGCATGCGGTGTCAGTCCGGTCGCCCGCTTCACCGCCCGGATGAGACGGGTCCGCGGCATGCCCGCAATGCCGGCAAGGGTGGCGAGGTCGATCGCTTCGGAGTAGTGCGCATCGAGATAGTCGAGTGCGCGTGTCACCGCAGCACTTTCCGTCGGCGCGGGGCGATCGAGCACCGACCGTACGCGAGTGTCGGCGTCCGCATGCCGGATCAGCAAGTGCAGGAACGACCTGAGGAGCAGCTCATCGGTCTCCAGGGACCCGCCGGTCGTCTCGGCGAGCCGATGCACGGCGGCGAATGATCTTGCGAGCGCGGGATCGCGAATGATCGGCGTGCTGGAGCAGGGTGTCCCGGTCGCCCGACGTTCCGCCGCATCGATCATGACATCGCGCAGGTACTCGATTGTCGGATAGGCGATGCGATAGGCGTATCCGTCACCGGCCGGCTCGCCATCGTGAACCACGTCGGGATTGATGAAGCATATATCGCCTCTGCCGGCGTAGTAGCGACACCCGCCAATGAGAAAGGTCTCGCAGCCGGCAACGATCGTCCCCACGACGTAGGACTCGTGGGTATGCGGTGCGTAGACGTGGCGCCGGAACCGCGCGGCCAGGCATTCGAGTGGAGCAGCCCGATTGATGTTGAAAAAATTCGCTCTTTCGCCGTCCGCCAGCGGGCTTGATGCGCCGCGAGAAGCGGATTGTGGCCACAACCGGGTTTCGTTTTGCCATCGTCGCGACATCAAGTTCCTTACGGTTCTCCTTGTCCGCTCTATGGGAGAGAGGTGCGGCATGATCTGCCCGGAGTGCAAGGCCGAAATCCCGGCCGGCGGCAAGTTCTGCATCCAATGCGGATTCCTGGTCGCCAGCCTGTTGCCATCAGCGACAATCGCGCCTGCCTCGTCGTCGGCCGAACGGCGGCAGCTCACGGTGATGTTGTGCGACCTCGTCGGCTCGACGGCGCTTTCGGTGCGGCTCGATCCGGAGGACCTGCGCGAGGTGATGGTCGCCTACCAGGCCTACGTGACCGAAACCGTCGAGCGGTTCGGCGGCTTCGTTGCCCGGTACATGGGCGACGGCGTCCTGGTCTATTTCGGCTATCCGCAAGCGAGCGGGCATGATGCCGAGAGCGCTGTCCGCGCCAGCTTGGCGCTGGTGGCGGCGTTGCCCGAACGCGACTGGCCTTCGAAGGTCACGCTGCAGGTCCGCGTCGGTATCGCCACCGGGCTGGTCGTCGTCGGCAACGTCGCCGGCGAGGATCAGCACGGCATCATCGGCACGACACCCAACCTCGCAACCCGCCTGCAAGCGCTGGCCGAGCCGAACAGCGTGGTGATCGGACCGACCACGCACCGCCTCACCGGCAGGCTGTTCGACTACCATGAACTCGGCGCCGTGACTTTGAAGGGCTTCGCCGAGCCTGTCCATGCCTGGCAGGTGCTGAGGCCAAGCACGGCGGAGAGCCGGTTCGAGGCCCTGCGCGAGGCTGGCGTCGGGGCGCTGCTCGGTCGCGACGAGGAGCTTGAGCTGCTGCTGCACCGCTGGCAGCAGGCGAAGAAGGGCGAGGGGCGCGTCGTGCTGCTCTCGGGTGAGGCGGGCATCGGCAAGTCGCGCCTGGCGGCGGCGCTGCTCGAGGAAGTTGCCGGCGAGCCCCACCTGCGCCTGCGCTATTTCTGCTCGCCTCATCACACCGACAGCGCGCTGTATCCGGTCATCGGCCAGGTCGAGCGCGCCGCGGGCTTCGACCGGGATGATGATCACGTCGCGAAGCTCGCCAAGCTCGACGCCCTGGTGTCATACGCGTCCATCCCCAGCGATGACGCGTCGCTGATTGCCGATCTGCTGTCGCTGGCCGACGTCGATGGCCGCTATCCGCGGCTCGATCTTGCCCCGCAGCAGCGCAAGCAGCGGACGCTGGAGGCGCTGAGACGGATGGTCGAGACGCAGGCGTGCCGCCAGCCGATCCTGGCCATCTTCGAGGACGTGCACTGGATCGACCCGACGAGCCTCGAGCTGCTCGATCGCACGATCCAGGAGATACCGCGGCTTCCGATCCTGCTTGTGGTGACCTACCGGCCCGACTTCGAGGCGTCGTGGGCTGAGCGTCTGCAGGTGCATGCCCTTGCCTTGAATCGGCTGAGCCGGTCTGCCAGCGCCGCGCTCGTCGAACGGTTCGGCGGCAGCCGAAGCCTTGCCGACGAGGTGGTCGAGGAGATCCTCGAGCACACCGACGGCGTGCCGCTGTTCATCGAGGAACTGACCAAGGCTGTTGTCGAATCGGGCGACACCGGAGGGCGTGTGCTCTCGGCGCCGGCGACGGGACCGCCTCGCATCCCGACCACGCTGCAAGCCTCGCTTGCGAGCCGGCTCGATCGGCTGGGACCGGCCAAGGATCTGGCGCAGGTCGGTGCGGTGATCGGTCGCCGCTTCTCCTACGACCTCCTCGCCGCCGTCGCCGATCGTCCCGAGTCGGAGCTTCGCGCGCTGCTCGACCATCTGATCGCCGCCGGCCTGTTGTTCCAGGAAGGAACATGGCCGCGCGTGGCCTTTCGCTTCAAGCACGCTCTGGTGCAGAGCGTCGCCTATGAGACCCTGCTCAGATCCACGCGCCTGCAGCTGCATGCGCGCATCGCAGAGACCCTTGAGACGGAGTTTCCGGCCACCGCGCCCGAGCAGTTGGCGCAGCATTGGGCGCAAGCGGGAGAGGCCGAGCGTGCTGTCGCGAGCTGGCGCGAAGCCGGCAAGCAGGCGCTTGAGCGTTCGGCCAACCGCGAGGCGACCGCCCAGCTGAGCAAGGGATTGCGGATGCTCGACCGCCTGCCGCACGCCGCGGAACGCGATCGCACGGAGCTCGGCCTTCAGCTTCTGCTGGCGGAGGCGCTGATGGCCGACAAGGGTTGGACGGCACCCGAGACGATCCCCTGCTATGCGCGCGCCCGCGAGCTATGCGAGCAAACCGGCAACACCGCGGCGCTTTTCCCGGTGCTGTACGGACAGTTCTCCCACCACCTGTCGCGCGGCGAAGCCGATGCCGCGCACAGCCTTGCGATTGAAACGTTGCGATTGACAGCGGGGAGCGGGGACGCAGCGCTTCAATCCATGGCCCACAGCATGCTCGGCATGAGCCTGTTCTCGCGCGGCGAGCTCGCGACGGCGCTCGGAGAGCTGCAGACCACGCTCTCGCTCCATCCGTCCGATGGCGGTGCGCACACGTTCCTGGCGTCGGGCCACAACGTGGCCATCGCTTCGCTGTGGCTCGCCCTTACGCTTCTCCTGCTCGGTTATCCCGAGCAGGCGTCTCGGCACGCCGGCGCCGGGCTCCGTGCCGCGCGCAGATTGTCCAATCCCCACACGCTGGCGCATGCCCTGGCGCTTGCCTGTCGCTACCATTCGGTGAGCCGCGATATCGTCGCCCTACGCTTGGCCAGCGAGGAGCTCGCTACGCTCGCGGCAGAGCACCGCTTCCCGTTCTATGCCGCCGCGGCGCAGATCTATCGCGGCTGGGTGCTGGCGACGGGGGATGACGTCCCCCGCGGGGTCGACATTCTCCGCGCAGGCATGGAGACCTTCGTGGATCTCGGCGCCACGGCGCTGCGACCGTATTTCTGGGCGAGGATCGCCGTCCTCTCCGCGGCCGCCGGCTCGGCGCACGATGGTCTCGTTCTGCTCGACAATGCCCTCGCGCAGGTCGACCAATCCGGCCAGCGCTGGTGCGAAGCCGAGCTCCTGCGCTCGAAGGGCAAGCTGCTGGCGAGACTGTCCGATGCAGCCGGGGCCGAGTCCTGCCTCCAGCGCAGTCTCGTGATCGCGCGCCAGCAGCATGCCAGGCTCTGGGAGCTGCGCGCTGCTTGCAGCCTGGCCCGGCTTTGGCGCGACCTCGGCCAACATCGCGATGCCGAGGCTGTCCTCGGAACGGCGCACGGCTGGTTCACGGAAGGCTTCGAGGCGCCGGACCTCCGCGCGGCAAGGACGCTGCTCACCAGGCTCGGCAGCAGGAACAACGGTGCTTGACTCAAAAGATGAACTAGAGTTCATTTCTTAAAGAATGAACCTGAGCTCATATTTTGGTCCGAAGCAACGAGGCGGACGTGGTCTATAGACAGACCGATCGCGCGACCAAGCGGCTCGCCGACAAGCGCGCCCGTATCCTCGGGGCGGCGCGCGCGCTGGTGGCGGATGGCGGCTGGGCCGCGGCCCAGGTGGACAACGTCGCCCTCGAGGCTGGCGTGGCCACGGGCACGGTGTATCGCCACTGGTCGTCCAAGGCCGAGCTCTGCGCCGAGATCGTGGCCACTGTCTCGGCTCGCGAGGTCGGTATCGTGAAGGCGATGGTCGATGCCGACGGATCGCCGGTCGAGAAGCTCGAGTCGTCCATCCGCACTTTTGCCAGCCGTGCGCTGCGCGGGCGTCGGCTTGCCTATGCCCTGATCGCCGAGCCAGTCGATCCCGAGGTCGAGACCGTGCGTCTCGATTATCGCGCGCAGCTGGCGCGCTGCTTCGAGCGCGTCCTGCGCGAGGGCATCATGCGCGGCGCCTTCCCGCGGCTCGATCCCGCCGTGGCTGCGGCCTGCATCGTCGGCGCCTTCATGGAGGCGCTGGTCGGGCCGCTCGCGCCGGCCAAGGGCACGGGGGCACGCGCCGATCGCCATCTCGTCGAGCAGATCACCCGGTTCTGCCTGCGCGCCAGCATCGGCACCGCGGAGGGAAAGACATGAGCGATCATGCGTTGAGCGGTCCTGCCGATCCGTTCGACCGCCTGCCATCGCTGCCGGCCGACGGCTATGCCACGCACGAGGTGATGAACCAGGCGACGCCGTTCGCGGGCCACAACGCCTTCACCGGCGATCGCCTGCTGAACGAGATCGCCGCGCATGAAAACGTCGGCTGGGCGAGGCCGTTGCTGGTCGATGCCGGTGCGACGGTTGCGAGCGCGCGTGTCGCGGAGCTCGCGCGCGACGCCAATCGTCATCCGCCCGAGCTCAAGAGCCACGACCGCTTCGGCCATCGCATTGACGAGATCGCCTTCCATCCCGCGTGGCACGAGCTGATGTCGCTGGCGATCGGCCATGGCACGCATGCCTTGTCGTGGACGGTGCGCAAGCCTGGCGCGCACGTGGCGCGCGGCCTGCTGTCCTATCTCTGGAACCAGGGCGAGAACGGCATCTGCTGCCCGCTGGGCATGACCTACTCGGCGGTTCCGGCGCTGCGCCTGCAGCCGGACCTCGCGGCGGTGTGGGAACCCTTCATCCTCTCGACACGCTACGACGCGGCAGCCGCCCCGATGCAGCGCAAGACCGGCGGCACCGTCGGCATGACGCTGACCGAGAAGCAGGCAGGCTCGGACCTGCGCGCGACCCAAACAACGGCCCGCCCGGCCGGACCTCGCCGCGGTCCGGGCGAAGCATTCCTGATCGACGGCCACAAGTGGTTCTTCTCTGTCCCGCACAGCGACCTCTTCGTCACCCTGGCCCGCACCGATCGTGGTCTCTCCTGCTTTCTCCTTCCCGGCTGGCTGCCGGACGGCACGCGCAATCGCCTGCTGATCCAGCGTCTCAAGGACAAATGCGGCAACAAGTCCAACGCTTCGGGCGAGATCGAATATCGCGGCGCGCTCGCCTGGCTGGTCGGCGAGGAAGGGCAAGGCATCAAGGCGGCGCTCGCCATGACGCACCTGACGCGGCTCGACTTCGCCATTGGCTCGGCCGGCTTGATGCGCCGCGCGCTGTCCGAGGCGATCCACCATGTGAGCTCACGTCGTGCCTTCCAACGCCGCCTGGTCGACCAGCCGCTGATGCAGAACGTGATCGCCGATCTTGCGCTCGAGGTCGAGGCTGCGACCCTGCTCGCCTTCCGGCTGGCGCGTGCGGTCGACGACGAGCAGGCGGGCGACTCCGCGGCGGCGCCGCTGGTGCGTATCGGCACGCCGGTTGCGAAATACTGGAACTGCAAGCGTGTCGTCGGTGTCGTGCACGAGGCGCTGGAGTGCCATGGCGGCAACGGCTTTATCGAGGAGGGGCCGATGGCGCGACTCTACCGCGAAGCTCCGCTCAACGGCATCTGGGAGGGTAGCGGCAACATCATCGCCCTCGACGTGCTGCGTGCCGCCAGCCGCTCGCCGCAAAGCGTGCCCGCCTTCCTCGACGAGGTGCGCCGCGCCAAGGGCGGTGACCGTCGACTCGACACGATGGTCGCGCGGCTCGAAGCCGAGCTCGGCGTGCCGCAGGAGCATGAGGCGCGGGCGCGCCGCATCGTCGAGCGCATGGCGCTTGTCCTGCAGGCGAGCCTGCTCATCCGCCATTCGCCTCAGGCAGTCGCCGACGCCTTCTGCGCCACCCGCCTCGATGGCGACAGCGGCGCAGCCTACGGCAACCTGCCCGCCGGTCTCGATCAACGCGCCATCATCGATCGTGCGCGTGTGCCGGCCGGCGCCGGGCTCGGCGATGCGTGACTTCGAGGGCAAGGTCGTCCTCGTCACTGGGGGCGCGACGGGAATCGGCCGCGCCGCGGCACTGGCGTTCGCGCGTCGCGGTGCGTTCGTCGTGATCGCCGGGCGCCGCTGTCGCGAGGGCAACGACGCCGTCGCGGCCCTGGCCGAGACAGGCGCTACGGGTCGCTTCATCTCGACCGACGTCACGCGGTCCGAACAGCTTGAGCTCCTGCACCGCACGATCTTCGCTGAGCACGGCCGGCTGGACGTCGCCTTCAACAATGCCGGTTACCAGGAGCGGCGCGCGTCCATCGCCGAGCAGGACGCCGGCCTCTACGACCGCGTGTTCGATACCAACGTCCGCTCGGTCTATCTCTGCCTGCAGCACCAGGTCCGTCACATGGCGGAGCACGGCGGCGGGGCCATCGTCGTCAACGCGTCGGTGAGCGGGCTGCGCAATCCCAATCCCGGCCTCGCGCTCTATTCGGCATCCAAGGCCGCCGTGATCTCTCTGACGCGTTCGGCAGCGATGGAATATGCGGAGAAGGGCGTGCGCATCAATGCGGTGGCGCCCGGACGCGTGGTCACCGACATGATGCTGGCGTCGAAGATCATGGACATGAGCGCCGTCGCGGCCGGCTTGCCGCTGCGCCGCATGGGCCGGCCCGAGGAGGTCGCGGAGGCGGTGGCGTGGCTCGCCTCCAGCGCCGCCTCGTTCATTGTCGGCCACGTGCTGTGCGCCGACGGCGGTTTCATGGCGCTATGACAGGAGGAGCTGCCATGTCGATCCAGGCTGAACGGGCGCGCTACGTGCCGGTCGAGACGGGCTTCAACATCGTGCGGCCGGCCCTCGAGCCGCAGGCGTTCGTCGCGGAGGCCAGGCGTGCCTTCGCCGACGATGCACCGACCGGCTTCGTTCCGCTCGACCTCTCGTCGACGCTGCAGACCGACTACGCCGCGACCACGCCCTTCATGCTGGCCCGCTACGTGCGTGTGCGCCGCCGCGACTCGCTCGAGTGTGCGCTGCCGGCAAGCGGCGAGATCTGGGCCGTGCTGCGCGGCCGCGGCTCGCTGCAACGCGATGGCTGGTCGCTGCACTGGCAGGAGGGCGACATGCTCGCGTTGCCAGGCGGGGCCGCCTCGACTTGGAGAGCCGACGACGATGCGGTGCTGTGGCTGGCGACCGACGAGCCTGCGCTCGCCTTCCAGGGCGTGCGTCCCGAGATCGCCGATCGCGCGTCGATCGAGGCGACGCACTACCGAGCGGACGACATTGCCCGCGAGCTGCGAAGGCTGTACGGCCGGCCGATGGCGCCCGATACGCCAGGCCGCGCCCTGTTCATGGCCAGCGCGCGCACCGAACGTCTTGGCACCTGCCTGCCGGCGATGACGCTGACGCTCAATGCGGTCCGTCCCGGCGAGGTGCAGCGTCCGCATCGCCATAACGCGGCCGCCCTCGTTCTGCCCCTGCGCGAGGCGCGTTGCGCCTCGACGATCGGCGGCAGGATCTTTCCCTGGACGCCGCACGTGACGCTGCTGACGCCGCCGGGCGCTCTGCACGACCATCGCAACGCACCGCTGATGAACGACATGGCGCGGGACGATGACATCGCGCTGGCGCTGATCGTCCAGGACGGCGGTCTCCACTACTACGGCCGGACCATGGGTTTCAGCTTCGCCTGAAGGAGGCCGGCATGCTGGGATTGATGCAGGGACACTTGATCGCGCCACTGGTGCCTCAGCTTCGCAAGGTTGAGCGGTACGTCGTGCTGGGCGAACGACAGAGCCTCGATTAGGGCTGCAGGAGCCTGCCCAATGCCGTTTGGCGCCTGATCGTTCTGCACCGCAGCACAAATGGAAATTCCAATCTTTGCCGTGCGGATGAAAAAGCTTGCCCTTGCCCAGCCGCACCAGCCGTGCTTCGGAATCGGCTTCTCTCGTGAAGGTGGTGGAGCCGATGTCGTTCTACACGATCAAGGAAGCGATCCGCAGCACTCATCGCCTCAAGCTCTTCCTCGATGACGGGGACTATCTGGTCGAGCCCCATGTTCTCGGACGCAGCCGCGGCGGCAAGACGCTGCTGCGTGCCTTCCAGCTTCGTGGTCCTGGCCGACCGGCCAAGGCGACGTCCTGGAAGGTCTTCGATCTCGAGAGCATTCATCATGCGATCGAAGCGGAGGAGCGCTTCGAGAATCCGCGGCCGGGCTACAAGCCGAACGATCCGTCAATGAATGGCGGCATCATCGAGCGCATCTGATCCCGGCTACGCCGACGGTGTGCAGGCCGGCGGCGGGCAGGCGGGCATGTCACGCAGGTACTTGTAACGGCCATGGCCCTTGATGTCGGCCAGGTCGTGGGCGACGAGGCCGGGCACCTCGATCGTCTCGACGCGCACGCCGTTGTCATCGAGCTCGATGGACAGGAAGCCGACAATGGAGGCGGCGGCGGGATCGGCCGGCACCGGCACGATGAATGCCGTCGAGGGTGCCCACACATGGCGCAGCCCGTCGCGCATCACGTCGCGCTGGCAGTGCAGGTGGCCGCTGACGACGAGGCGCACCGGTGCGTCGCGCAGGCGATCCAGCAGTCGCGCGCGCGGCGCGGGATTGATCGAGGTGGCCGTCGTCTCCGCTTCGTCCGGCGATTGCAGGAACAGCGGCTTGTGCAGGGAGAGCATGATCGGCTGCGAGGAGCGGCCGAGCTCGCGATCGAGCCAGGCGTCCTGGTCCCGCTCCTGCGGCAGCCCGGAACCGAGCAGCTGTGCATTCAGGCCGATCGCACGCCAGCCACCGAGCTCGACGGCGAAGCGATCGCTGCCGAACACCGATATCCAGCGTTGCAGCCGTGGCGCGTCGATCAGCTGATCGTCCTCCTGCCCCGGCGGCTCGTCGCCGACATCGTGATTGCCGGGCAGCGCGTAGACGGGCGGTTCGAGATGGCGAAGCGCCTCGGCGGCGAACGCCACTTCCGCGTCGCTCTCCGGACCGTTGATGCAGAGATCGCCGCTGACGATGACGGCGTCGGGGGCCAGGCTGTTCGCCGCCTCGCAGACGAGCCGCCAATTGTTCCAGAAGAAGCCGTGCGTCGGCGACAGATGCGGATCGGAGATGACGACGATGCGTGCCATGATGGTCCTCACACAAAGCTGAGGTTATAGCTTCGGAAATCCATGTAATAGAGCGGGTAGTGGTCGAAGCGGATGCCGCGCCGCTTGCCGAGGATCTCGCGCACCGGATAGAGGATCACGGCCGGCGCCTCGGCTTCGTATTCGTCCAGCAGGCTCCGCCACAGGTGGCGGCGTTCGTCGGCATCGGTCGCGGCGCGAAACCGGTCGCTGAGCTCGTTGAAGGCCGTGGGCCGCCAGAAGCCTTGCGCCTGGATCGAATAGTCCTTGGCGAAGTGGACCATCAGGCCGCCGCCCAGCGGATCGGCGAAGCGGAAGGCGACCGAGCTTGGCCGCACGTCGGCGCCGGGCTGCGCCACCAGCGCCATGTTCTCGCGGATCTCGAGCCGGCTCGGCACGCCGACTGCCTGCCACATCTCCTGCACGACCTGTACTGCCGGCAGCAGGTTGAGGTAGTAGCCTGCCGGGATGCGGATCACGAGCGGCTGCGGCTTCCAGCCGGCCGCGGCCAGCAATCTCTTCGCCTTGTCGGGATCATAGGCAAGGCCCGGCCGGCCGCGATCGTAGAGATCACCGAACGCGGGAACCTGCAGCGCCGGCAGGCGCTTGAAATCCTCGCCCCACAGGGCGCGGCCGAGCGACTCGGTGTCGATCGCGTGGTTCAGGGCCCGACGCACGCGTGCGTCGCCGAGCAACGGGCTGCGCGTGTCGAAATAAAGGATGTGCACCAGGTCCATCGGCACCGACACCGCCTCGAGCTTCGGGTTCTTCGCCAGCGCCGGCGCCTGGTCAGGCAGCAGGTTGGTGACGATGTCGAAATCGCCGGCCTGCAGGCCGGCAAGCCGCATCGACGCTTCGGGCACTGCAGTGACGATGATCTGTCTCGCTGGCGGCTTGCCCATCCAGTAATCGTCGAAGGCGTCGAGCACCACGCGCTGGTCGCGCTGGAAGCTCGTCACGCGATAGGGCCCGGTGCCGACGGGTCGCGTGCGCATCCCGTCGAGGCCGGCGCCCGCGAGATAGCGGGCCGAGCAGACCCAGCCGCCATAGGCGGCGAGGCGATGGGGCATGACGACATCGGGCATGCGCGTGCGGAAGACGACGGTGGTGGCGCTCTCCGCCGTGACCTCTGCAAGATGGCCGAAGCAGATGCGCCCCTCGAAGAACGGCGCCTGTGGCCCCCACAGCCGGTCGGCTGCGAAGGTGGCGGCGACGTCGGTGGCCGTGAGCGTGTTGCCATCGTGCAGCCGCACGCCGTCGCGCAGGGTGGCGGCCCAGGTGAGTGGATCGCGTTGCACCAGCTCGGTGGCGAGACTCGGCACCAGGGTCGAGCGCCCGGTCCGCGCCTCGGCCCGGAAGTCGCGGCGGATCAGCGTGTCGAAGACATTGCCGGTGACGCGCAGGCCGACATTGGAGATCGACTCGACCGGCTCCAGGGTCGGCGGCAAGGCCTGCACGGCGACGCGCAGCACGGGCCGGGGATCCCCGTCGGCCCGGGCGCGGCGCGCCAGGATCGCCGGCGCGAGCGCGGCAGCCCGCAGGATGTCACGACGAGACGCCATCGCTTCCTCGATCGCTGTCCGGCCCCGGATCAGTATCCGTGGCGTCCATGACTCTGCGATGTCGCGCCTTATGGACAAAATGAATGCTTTGGATGAGTTGCCATCAAGCCGGTCGATGCCGTGAGCATGCCCTCTCTGCTATCGTCGATACGGCATGGTGTGGTGGAGCGTTTGGGTTGGGGTGCAGCATGGACTGGAACAGGCGGTATGCGCTCCGAAGCTATGTCCGGTCGTCACTCTGGATCGTTCCACTGCTCGCTTACGCCGCGTCGCTGGTGCTGATCCGTGTCCTCGGCCGGCTTGACGACTGGCTGGGCTGGTCGTGGGAATGGGTGCTGGACCCCGCGGTGGCGCAAATCGCCTTGCAGGGCGTCATCGGCGCGACGCTGTCCTTCATCGTCTTCACCTTCAGCTCGCTCCTGGTGGCGCTGCAGGTGGCAAGCGCGCAGCTCACGCCGCGCATCATCGCCACGACACTGCTTCGAGACCACACGATCCGCCTGATCGTCGCGCTTTTCGTGCTCACGCTGGCCTTCAATCTTGGAACGCTGGCGCGCACGCAGGCTGCGGTGCCTTACCTTCTGGTGACGGTCGCCTTCGTGCTCGGCGGCGCGTCGCTCGCCGCGTTTCTCTACCTGATCGACTATGCCGCCCGCTTGTTACGCCCGGTCAGCATCGTCTGGCATGTCGGCGAGAACGGCTTGTCGGTCATCGAAGAGATCTATCCCGGCCGGATCAAGGGCCCGCACACGCCGACCGCGCCGCGAGAGCCTTTGGGCACAGCCGAGCGGACGGTCTTGCACCGCGGCAAGTCGGCGATCGTTCTCGCGGTCGACTTTGCCACCCTGCGGGCCGAAGCCGAGCGCGCCAACGGCACCATCGAGCTCGCGCCGCAGGTCGGGGACTTCGTCGCGGTCGGAGAGCCCCTGTTCCTGCTCTATGGTGGCGCAGCGGCGGTCGACGATCGGTTGCTGCGCGCGACGGTGGCCATGGGCCCTGAGCGCACGATCGAGCATGACGCCACCTTCGCGTTCCGCGTCATCGTCGACATCGCCATCAAGGCGCTGTCCAAGGCGATCAACGATCCGACCACGGCCGTGCTGGCGATCGACCAGCTCCATCGCCTGCTGCGTGCGGTCGGCCTGCGGCATCTGCACGACGATGCGATACGCGATGCGACCGGCCGCGCGCGCGTCATAGTCCGAACCGCCAACTGGAGCGACTTCGTGCAGCTTTCCTGCCGCGAGATCAGGCTCTACGGCGCGGAGAGCTTGCAGGTCGCGCGGCGTCTCAGGGCCATGCTGGAGAACCTGCTGGGCAGCCTCCCCGAGGCCCGCCATCCGGCATTGCGTGAGGAGCTCGACCTGCTCGACCGGGCGCTTGCAGGTCTCGATCTGCTGCCCCAGGACCTCGCGCTGGCGCGTCGGCCCGACCTGCAGGGTCTGGGCGGGTCGCCGCGCGGGCTGGCGCTCTAGAGCGGAATGGGATGAGATGGAACCGCCTGCGGTTCCATCTCATCCCATTCGCGCGCACCGGAGATCGTGGTTCCGCAGGGCACGATGGGTTCGGCTGATTCCAGCCGAACCCATCGTGCTCTAGGCGCTCTCGGCGCCGGGCCAGGGCACGACCTGGCCCGACATGATCAGCTGGTCTCGGCCGGCGCGCTTGGCGGCATAGAGCGCTCTGTCGGCTGCGGCGACCAGCGAGGTATGCTCGGCTGTGCTCTGCGCGCTCGGCCAGCCCGTGGCGCCGCCCAGGCTCACCGTGACACGCTTGGCAGGCGGATTGAGGGCATGGGGGAGGGCGAGATCGAGCAGCGTCTGGCGGATGCGCTCACCGACCGTCGCGCAACCCTGCTCATCCGTGCCCGGCAGCAGCAGGGCGAACTCCTCGCCGCCGTAGCGTGCGGCAAGATCGCCGGATCGCTGCGCATGGCCGGCGATGATGCGCGCGACCGCCTTCAGGCACTCGTCGCCGGCCTGATGGCCGTACTCGTCGTTGTAGCGCTTGAATTGATCGACATCGATCAGCAGCAGCGACAAGGCCGTTGCGTCGCGCCGGGCGCGCGCCCATTCGGCCTGCAATGTTTCGTCGAAATGGCGCCGATTGGCGAGGCTCGTCATGCCGTCGAGCGCCGCCAGGGCCGCCAGCTTCTGCTCCAGGTCCTTGTGCTCGCTCATGTCCCGCGAGATGGCGACGACGCCGTCGATCGCGCCGGTCTCGGGGTCGCGGGTGGCATGCAGCGCCGTCTCCAGCCAGATCTCGCCTTTCGTCCGATGGCGCGTCCGGTAGAGCATGCGGGTCTCGTCGATCTCGCCGCGCTTCACGGCGTCGACCGTCTGGCGGATGCGCGGCATGTCCTCGGCGTTGACGCCAGCCAGCGCCGGCGTTCCGGTAAGCTGCTCGGCGTTCCAGCCGACGATGCGGGCGCACGACGGCGAGACGTAGCGGATCGTCTCGTCGAAGCCCACGCGCATCACCATGTCGCTCGACTCCTCGGCGAGCAGGCGGAAGTCGGCTTCCTTGCCCGCGAGCGCCGCCATCATGCGCTGGCGCTCCGCCAGCTGGCGCACCAGGTAGAAGCCGATGGCCGCGATCAGCACCGTCAGGCAGACGACCAAGGCCATCCGGGCGATCGCCTCGCCGCGCCATTCCGCCAGCACGTCGTCCTCGCCTTCCGTGACCAGGATCAGGATCGGGAATCGTGCGCTCAGCCTGTAGAAGGCGAGCCGCCGGACCCCGTCGAGGAGCGACGTGAAATAGAGTGTGCTCGCCGCGGGCCGGGAATGCAGCTCCTTGAACAGGCCGGTTCCCGAGAAGTCGCGGCCGATATAGGCATCGTTGTCGACGCTGCGCGCCAGCAGGATGCCGTGGGCGTTCAGCAGGGTGATGACGCCATTGGGCCCGAGGTCGAACTGCTTGTAGAACTGCGCGAAGTAGCTGGCATCGATCGTTGCAAGAGCCACGCCGGCGAACGAGCCGTCGGCATGATTGAAGCGTCGGGACACCGTGATGACCCACTGCCCTCCTGAGCGGCTCTTGACGGGATTGCCGATCAGGGCTTCCCGGTCGGGTGAATCGCGGTGACGCTTGAAATAGTCGCGATCGCTGTTGTTGAGCGCGCTGTAGTCGACCTTTTCCGAGGTGGCGAGCCAGCGCCCGGTTTCGTCATAGACGAACAGGCCGCGGACACGCCCCAGCGTCGGTTTGCGCAGCTCGATGAAGTTTCGAAGCCTCGCGATCGCCTCCGGCGTGGTGCCGTCCGTCTCCAGGCGCGTGACGAGGCCGATGACAAGGGAGTCGGCCAGCTCGAACGTGTCCTCTGCATGCTGCGAGAGGGATCGCGCCAGGTTGGCCACGTCGGTCTCGGCGTTCTGCAGGGCGGATTGCCGCGATGTCCATTCGCGCCAGCCGCTCAGCGCAAGGATGGCGGCGCACACCAGGACAACGAACGCCGCCGCGACAAGGGGAAGACGGCCCAGCCCTTTCTTGAGTTTCTCCAAGGACGAACGCTCCCGTGGATACCTCCTCGTGCCGGCCAGCATAGGTCCTTGCCGCCCACAAACAAATCAATATCCAAACAAATCAATATCCGCGGCCGCGGCTGTTCTTGCGACGCAAGCGATCAGCCTTTCACTGCGCCCGCCGTCAGGCCCGAGACGTAGTGCTCGACGAAGAAGGAGTAGATGAGGGCGACCGGGATCGAGCCCAGCAGGGCGGCCGCCATCAGCTGGCCCCAGTAGAAGACGTCGCCCTTGACCAGCTCGGCGATGGCGCCGACCGGCACGGTGCGCACGTCGGTCTTGGTCAGGAAGATCAGCGCGTAGAGGAACTCGTTCTGCGCCAGCGTGAAGGCGAAGATGCCGGCCGAGATGAAGCCGGGCGTGCACAAGGGCAAGAACACGCGGAACAGCACCTGCAGGCGGGTCGCGCCGTCGATGCGGGCGGCGTCCTCGAGCTCGCGCGGCACGGTGCGGAAATAGCCCATCAGCAGCCAGGCACAGAACGGCACCAGCAGGGTCGGGTAGGTCAGGATCACCGCCGTCAGCGTGTTGCCGAGGCTCAGCCGCTCGATGATGTCGGCCAGCGGCACGAACAGCAGCGGCTGGGGCACCAGGTAGGTCGCGGCGACGGCGAACGAGATCATCGCCGCGCCGGGAAAGCGCGTGCGCGCCAGCGGATAGGCTAGCATGACGCCGAACAGGAGCGAGATCGCCGTCGAGACGACAGCCACCAGCAGGGTGTTCCAGGTCCACAGCAGGAAGTTGCTCTCGGTCAAGAGGTCGACATAGTGCTTGAGCGTCGGATGGTGGACGATCAGCGGCATGATACGCCGGTTGTAGAGCTCCTGGTTGGGCTTCAGCGACGTGATCGCCATCCAGTAGAACGGGAACAGCGTGACGAAGATGAAGAAGCCGAGCGGCAGCCAGAGCTTCATCATCCGCACGTGCCAGCCGCGCCGCTCGACCGTCATTCGTCGCGCCTGCGCATGTAGATCGCCATGGCGGCGATGATCAGCGCCAGCGGCGGCAGCATGGCGAGTGCCACCGCCGCGCCCAGCCCGAACTGGCCGGCGCCCATCACGATGTCGAAGGCGTAGGTCGCGAACAGGTGCGTGGCGTTGGCCGGGCCGCCGCGCGTCAGCACATAGACCAGCTGGAAGTCGGCGAAGGTGAAGATCACCGAGAACATGGTGACGATGAAGATCACCGGCATCAGAAGCGGCAGGGTGACGTAGCGGAAGCGCTCGAAGGTCGTGGCGCCGTCGATCGTCGCCGCTTCGTAGAGGTCAGGCGGGATGGTCTGCAGGCCGGCCAGCAGGGTGATGGCGTAGAACGGCAACCCGCGCCAGGTATTGACCACGATCAGCGAGGCCATCGCGAGATAGGGGTTGCCGAGCCACGACGGGCCGGGGTTGGCGATGCCGGTATGGATCAGGATCCAGTTGATGACGCTGAAGGCGGGGTCGAGGATCCACATCCAGGCGATGGTCGACAGCACGGTCGGCACGATGAACGGCAGGAGCAGCAGCGCGCGCACCAGGTTCTTCATGCGGAAGTGCTGGTTCATCACCAGGGCGAGCGCGAGCCCGCCCACCATCTTCAGGAGCGTCGCCACGATGGTGTAGACGAAGGTGTTCTGCGTCACCTGCCAGAACGCCGGGTCGTCCAGGAGCTGGAGGTAGTTGGCCAGCCCGACGAAGGTGCCGGGCTGCGCCACCGGGCGGTTCTCGAGGCTGAGCCAAATGCCGTAGAAGAACGGGTAGCCGACCAGCGCGAGCAGGAACGCCACCGGCGGCAGCACCATCAGCCAGCTGAAGATCGCCTCGCGCTCGGCCCAGCGCCGCAGGCGGGCGCCCGGCGACGACGGCAGCGCCCTCCCGGAAGAGGGAGGGCGGGCGAGGGAGGCGCTCTCGATCGCCACCTGTCAGGCTGTCTTGTAGATCTGCTTGAGCTGGGCGGTGGCGTCGGCGATGACCTCCTTGGTCGATTTGCCGGCGCAGGCCTTGGCGAACATGTCGACGACGACGTATTTCGCCACGCTCTCCGACTGCTGGCGGCCGATCGGCGCCGGCCAGCCGGGCAGGTGCGAGGTGCTAAGCGAATCGCGATAGGGCAGGTTGCGCGGCTCGACATGCCATAGCGGCGCGTCGTCGTACATGTGCAGGAACGGCGCGTAGTAGCTCTGCGCCACGTCGTACCAGCCGCCGACCTGCTTGGGATCCATCAGCCACACCAGGAAGTCCTTGGCCGCTTGCTGGTCCGGCGTGTGGGTGAAGATCGAATGGTTCCACGGCGCCAGGATGTGGAAGCGGCCTTTCGGGCCCTGCGGGTTGAGCGACTGGCCGATCACCTTGGCCATGTCGGGGAAGTCCTTCTTGGCCACGAACAGGATGCTCTCGGCGTTGTTGGTGCAGGAGATCTGCTCCGACAGGAAGGCCTTGTTGTTGTTGACGTCGGTCCAGCCCAGCACGTCCTGGAACATCGTCTGCTGGAAGAACTTGCGGCAGAAGTCGACCGCGCGCGCGGTCTCGTCGGAATCGATCGCGATCGTCTTGCCGTCGGGCTCGACCTCGCGTCCACCGTACGACCACAGGAGCGGATAGAGCCAGCCGTGATTGTCGCCGAAACCGTGGCCCAGCTCGAAGCCGAACGGGTGGCCCGCCTTCTTCAGCTTGATGCCGGCCTCCAGCAGCTCGTCCCAGGTGTCGGGAAACGCCTTGACCCCGGCTTCCTCGAACCAGTCCATGCGCCAGTTCATCAGCTGCCCGACATTGCCGAACGGGACGGCCTTCCACTTGCCGTTGACGACGACGGCTTCCTCCGCCGCCTTGTGCCAGCCGCCGCCTTTCTGGCCGATCGTCTGGGCGATGTCGCTCACGTCGACGAACTTGTCGGCGTAGAGGAACGGCCAGTTGAAGAAGTTCAGCGTCAGGTCGGGGCCTGCGCCGGTCTCGGCCACGGCGGTGAGGCGCGTCTGCAGGCTGCCGACGCTCAGCAGCTCGTACTCGATCTTGATCCCGGTCGCCTTCTCGTAGGCCGGCGCCAGCGTGTTCTTCACATAGGCGTCATAGGGCGGGATGAACGAGCTCTCGTGCATCAGCCAGAGCTTCTTCGGCGCCGCCCAAGCTGGACCGCTGGCCGGACCGCTGCCCGCGAGCGCGCCGACCCCCGCCAGCGCGCCGATCTTGAGGACGTCACGGCGTGACCCTGCCCGTACGATGTTCGCCATCGCGCTTCCTCCGTATGTGCGGCCGATTTTACGCACGCGGGCGCCGTTGTTTTGGGCGCGATAGGCCTTGTGCAAAACGTTAGGTGGCGGGGGTTGGCGAGTCAACGCGGGGCCCCCGGCTCTCGCAAACGTGTCAGCGCGACGTAAGAAGCCCCGCGACGTCGGCCTTGACAGGCCAGCCGGCGGGCCCTGTGGTAAAGCCTGCGGATGGTCGAAAGCATGGTCATGTCCGACAACGTCTTCAAGGCGCGAGGTCGTGGCCCCAGGACGACCCATGTCGTCCTGGTCGTGGCGGACGAGCGTGTCGAGCGCGCCTCGGCAGCAGCGCATCTGCGCCAAGCCGGCTTTGACGTGGTCGAGGCCGCCGATGGCGACGAGGCGCGGCGTGTCCTCGAGGCAGTCTGCGTCGACATCGTGTTGACGGATCTCGCAGCGTCCGGGCAGACGAATGGATTGAGCCTGTTGCACTGGCTGCGCGAGCATCATCCCACCGTCAAGACCATCCTCACATCGGCCACGGAAACCGGCGTGGCCGCTTTGAGCGGCTACGGCATCTTCCTGAGCAAGCCCTATCGACCGATCGATCTCGACTACTGCCTGCACAAGGTGTTGGCCGATGCGAGCGGTCAAGGCGCGGCGGCAGGTCCCGAGCCAGGCACGGCGCCGGCAGTCGATGCGCACTCGCGCAGGCCATCGGCTCGCGACTCGGTCGACAGCGTCAGGCAGCGCATGGTCGACCTGTCGCGCCGGCTGGGCGAGCGCATGCGGCGGCAAGCGGCGGTCGGTTCCATCGCCGTAGCCGGCGCGCACAGGGCCGCCGTGCAGACCTGCGAGCGTGCGCGACGGCGCCCCGTGATCGCGGGTGCGAGCATCGCCGTGGCGGCGATCGCCAGCGCGGCAATCGTCAGCGCGGCGATCGCCTGGTTCGCGGTGCCCGTCGACTCGGCGGTTGCGCCGCCCCTTTCGACGGCCGGCATTTCGGCAGCGAGCACAGTGCCGGCACCGCCTCTTGCCGACTCTCCACCGCCGTCTGCACCGGCAGCGGTCGCCTCCGCGCCATCGACGCCGCAGCCTGCCGAGACGGTGCAAAGCGAGGTCCCATTGCGCCCCGACGAGGTGCGCGAGGTCCAGGCGCGCCTGCGATCCTTCGGTTTCAATCCCGGGCTGGTCGACGGAATAGCGGGGCCGATGAGCGTGGAGGCCGCCACGCGCTACCAGCAGGACAGGGGCCAGCCGCAGACCGGCAGGATCGATGGCGCGCTGCTGGAGCAGCTTCGCCAGGATCCCGCGCCGCAGGTTACCGCGCCCGCCCCAAGGCCGGCGGCGCGGCGCTCCGATCCGTTCGAGGCCGTGCGGGCCGCGGGCGATCGGCTCAGCCGGTGGCTGGGGTCGCTGACGCGCTGACGATCTTCACCCCTTGTATTCGACGATATAGAGCCCGGCGCTGAAATCGGTCACGTAGCAGAGCGCGTTCTTGTCGACGAACACGTCGGCCGAGTGCAGGACGACCGGCCGGTTGGGTCGCGGATCGACCCATTTCTGCGGCGGCGGCGGAACGAAGGCCGCCACCTCCTTCGGCCGGAACTGGTCCTTGATGTCGTACACCCGCAGGCCGGCATTCTGGTAGGTCGCGAAGATCAGCTCCGAGTTCTGGAAGCTGCCCGGCCGGTTCTCATGGATGTTGTGCGGGCCGAAATGGCCGCCGACCTTGAGATAGTCCTTGTCCGACGGCGCGGGGAAGGTGGCGATGCTGATCGGGTTCGACGGCAGCTGGTTGTCGAACACCCAGATCGGCTTGAACCCGTCCTCCTGGTTGTCGAGCACCGTCTCGTCGACGACGATCAAGAGCTTGCGGTCGGGCAGGGGCAGGGCGTTGTGCGTGCCGCCGCCGAACGGCGGCGCCCACACCTTGTGCACGATCTGCCTGGGGTTCGCCTTGTCCTTGACGTCGACCACCACGAGGCAGGCGTCGCGCCACGAGCAATAGGCGATGTCGTCGTGGATGATCGCATGGTGCAGCCCGAAGCGGCCGTTCGTGGTCGGCCAGTGGGCCTGCTCGCCGGCCGCGACGTTCATCCCCGGCAGCCAGTACTTGCCGGCCATCACGGGCTGCTTCGGATCCTGCAGGTCGATGGTGATGAGGATGTAGTCGGAGAAGCCGTCGAGCAGCGCCGAGGCATAGGCCCAGCGCCCGCCGACATACCACAGGCGATGCAGCCCGGTGCCCTCGACCGGCATGAAGCCGATCTGTCTCGGATCGTCGGGCTTGGAGATGTCGTAGACGGCGAGCCCCGCCGACCAGTCGCGGCCGGCGGCATCCTCCTTGGCATGATGATCAACCGAGCCCTTGTAGTAGTTCTTCTCGTCGGCGAGCTCGGGCTGGGCGAACATGTCCTTGTTGTGGATGACCAGCAGCAGGTCGTCGAACGCCTGCAGGTGCAGCGTCCAGGTGTTGGGTGGCGCGGCGACGTATTTCACCACCTTGGGCTTCTTGGGGTCGCGGACATCGACCACGCTGAAGCCCTTCGAGAAGATGTGCCCGATATAGGCGTAGCCGTTCCTCACCATGATCTGCACGCCGTCGCAGCGGCCGCCCTGGTCGCTGTAGCCGACCAGCTTCATGTTCTTGGTGGCGTGGTCCGGCTTGGGCAGGGTGCTGCGCGCCATTACTTCACGCCCCAGATCTTCTTGTACTGGTCCTTGTAGCCGTTGCCCGGGTCGAAGATGTTCTTGGCGCCGCCATCCTTCTCGATGTTGTCCGGCGTGAACAGATGGACCGGCGCGACGTAGCCGCTCGCCGGCTGGCCGGCGAAGGCGCGGTTCAGCTCGTCGATCACCTGCCAGCCGTGCAGATGCAGCGGCTCGGCGACGGTCGCGATCTGGTACTGCTTGTCGCGGATGCGCTGGAACGCGGGCACCGAGCCGTCGCCGGCCGAGATCTGGCGCGGATAGCCCTTCGCCGGGTCGATGCCGGCCGAGGCGAGCGAGGGCATCGAGAAGTCGAAGTAGAGGTCGTTGACCGCGATCGAGTAGGTCCAGTCCTTGCCGTATTGCGACAGCAGCGAGGTCGTGAGCTGCCCCATGCGGTTGGACAGGTCGCCGATCGGCGTGTCCTTGATGCCGAGCACCTTGCAGCCCTTGCAGCCCTCGACGGCCGCCTTCTCGGCATTGGTCTTGGCGGTGGCGATCGCGTAGATCGAGTCGGTGAACAGCACGACATTGGCCTTGCCGCCCGAATCGACGACCGCGTAGAGGCCGGCCGCCTTGGCGACCTCGAGCGGGTCGGTGGTGATGTTGGTGATCACGCCGGGCACGCCCTTGATCGGCCCGGGGGCGGCGCCCGAATGCCAGCCGACGATCTTGATGCCGGCCTTGGCCGCCTCCTCGATCACCGGCGCCTGCTCGGCGGCATCGACCGTGCCGAGGATGATGCCGTCGGGCTTGAGCGCGATCGCCTGGGTGAGCGCCGAGGTGCGCGCCGGGACAGATCCCTGGCCGTCGAGGATGCGGAAATCCCAGCCCAGCGCCTTGGCGGCTTCCTGCGCGCCGTCGCCGACGCCTTGCGCGCCGCCGTTGCGCTGGTCGGCGGAGACGTAGATCACCAGCTTCTTGCCCTGCGCCTTCGGCCCCGTCGTCGGGCCGGTCCATTCGGTGACCGGTGCGGCCGCCTTGGCGACATAGTCCTTGGCCGCCTTCATGAAGGTGTCGTCGTCCGCCTGCGCCGCCGGGATCGACAATGAAAACGCCGCGGCAGAAGCAAGCAGTGCTCCTGTCAGGATGCGCGATTTCGACATGCTCGTTTCCTCCGTTTGGTCTTCTGTCAGCTTGAATCACTCGACGTGCGTGCCGGCCGCGCGGCGCTGCGCCGCCGCTGCGCGAACGCGGCGAGCGCGATGGAGATGACCAGCGTGGTGCCGTTGAACAGCGGCTCGACGAAGAAGGCGCCGCCCAGCTGCTGGATGCCGGAGATGCCGACGGCCAGGATCAGGACGCCGAACATGGTGCCCCAGACATTGACCCGGCCCGGCTTGATGGTCGTCGAGCCGAGGAAGGCGCCGACCAGCGCCGGCAGGAGATAGTCGAGCCCGACATTGGCCTGGCCGATGCGCAGCTTCGCGGCCAGCACGCAGCCCGCGAAACCGGCGATCAGCCCCGAGCCGACGAAGACCCCGATGACATAGGCGCGGACCGGGATGCCGTTCAGCGCCGCCGCCTTCTCGTTGGCGCCGATGGCGTAGACATGGCGCCCCAGCGGCAGCCGCTCGCTCACGACCCACAGCACGAGCGCGAGCGCCATCACGTAGAGCGCCGGTATCGGGATGCCGAGCACGGCGGTCGTGTTGAGCGCGATGAAGGCGGGCGACAGCGAGCCGATGATCTGACGGCCGTCGGTGAACCACAGTGCCAGCGCATAGAGCATCGTGCCGGTGCCGAGCGTGGCGATGAAGGAATCGATCTGCGCCACCTCGACGAGCAGGCCGTTGATCAGCCCGACCAGCGCGGCGGCCAGCAGCACGACCAGGATCGCCAGCGGCCACGGCACGCCGAGCTTGACCTGCAGGCCGATGGCGAGGATGTGCCACATGACGATGCCGAACCCGACGGTGAGGTCGATGCGGCCGGCCATCATCGGCAGGGTCGCCGCCAGCGACAGCAGCGCAATGATCGCCTTGTCGGCGAGGATCGATCGGAAGTTGAGGTACGTCGGAAACGTCGTCGGCAGCAGGATGGAGAAGAAGACGATCAGCAGGATCGTCAGGATCGGCAGGCCGTAGACCGGCAGCAGGCGCCCGGCCTGCTGCCACGCCGACAGGCCGCTGAGCTCCGAGCGCGTCGGCTCGAGCGCATTGGACTTAATGGATTGCATGCCCGACTCGCGCTGACGCCGCGCCCAACAAGTTCTCGACCGAAAGATCGGCGGCGGCGAGCTCGGCGACGACGCGTCCACGATCGAAGACGAGCGCACGGTGGCATACCTTGGCCACCTCCTCGAAGTCGGTCGAGACGATGATGATCGCCGCACCCGCCTGCAGCGCGACATCGAACAGCCGGTAGATCTCCGCCTTGGCGCCGACATCGACGCCGGCCGTGGGATCCTCGAAGATGTAGACCTTGCTCGCGAGGTGCAGCCAGCGGCCGATCACGACCTTCTGCTGGTTGCCGCCGGACAGGAGCTCGATCGCCAGCGTCGGATCGTTGGGCCGCAGGCCGACCTGGCGGCCGAGCGTGCGGGCGGCGCGGTTCTCGCGGCCTGGGCTGAGAAAGGAGAACGCGCGGCGGCCGGCGGCGAGCGGATTGAGGAAGAGGTTCTCGCGCACGCTGAGAGTCGGCATGACCGATTCGCCGACGCGATCGGCGCAGACGAGATTGATGCCGGCGGCCATCGCCTGGCGCGGCGAGCCCGCGATTAGCGGCGCGCCGTCAAGCACGAGGCGGCCGCCGACGATCGGCTGCAGGCCGAACAGCGCGCGCCCGATGGCCTCCTGCCCGGCGCCGCGCAACCCGACCAGGCCGACCACCTCGCCGGCGTGGATCGAGCAATCGACCGGACCGGCCTCCTCGACGGTCATCGCCTCGAGCACCAGGCGTGCGACGCCGTCGCGCTGCGCCGGCCGGCGGAACACCTGGGACGGCTCGCGGCCGACGATCAGCAGGATCGCTTCCTCCGGCGTCGTCTCGCTGATCCGCCGCTCGCCCGCGACCCGGCCGTCGCGCAGCACGACCATGCGGTCGGCGATGTCGAACACTTCGTCGAGCCGGTGCGAGACATAGATCATGCCGACGCCGCGCTCGCGCAGCCGCCGCAAGGCGGCGAACAGCCGGGCGACCTCGTTGGCGGGCAGGCTCGCCGTCGGCTCGTCGAGCACCACGATCTCGGCCTCGGCGGCCAGCGCGCGGGCGATCGCGACCAGCGACTTCTCGGTCCGGCTGAGGCTCTGGATGCGAAGCTCGGGATCGATATCGGCCCCCAGCGCCTCGAGCGCCTGCGCCGCCCGCATGCGCGCCGCGCGCCAATCGATCAGGCCGGCGATCATGCCGCCGACCAGGCCGCCACGACGCGGATAACCGAGAGTCAGGCAGATATTCTCGGCCACCGTCATCCAGTCGATCAGGCCGAGATCCTGGTGGATGAAGGCGATGGGCAGGCGGCGCAGCGCGCTGGTCGCATCGCGTCCACGAAAGCTCACGCTGCCTTCGTCGAGGCTATAGACGCTCGCCAGGATCTTGATCAGCGTCGACTTGCCGGCGCCGTTCTCGCCGAGCAGGGCAACGATCTCGCCGGCATTCACCTCCAGGCCGACGTCGATAAGAGCCTGCGTTCCACCGAATTGCTTGGAGATGCCGCGCACGGCAAGCAGGCTGCCGCCGCCCGCCGCCACGGACGGGCCGGTTTCTGCCTCGGCCTGCTCTTCGGCGTCCATGGGCGGTTCCTCCTCCCCGTACACCGCGTCGTTGGTCAGTCATGCCAACCGCTTCTCTGCCAGCTGCGCCGCAGCTTCGGACGAGAGCCAAGGACGCTAGGCGGTCCGGTAGGGTTGTCAAATCGATTTTGTTTCTCGGTCTTGCCAGGCGTGTCTCGATTTTGCGCGACAGAACTAGAAGGGGCTGGTCGCTGCAAGTGGGGGGCGGATACAGAGTAGTGAGACCACTTTCGATTGTTTAGCTATGCCTGTGGACAACCACTCTATACAGTATCGATCGAGCGTGCTAGTTGTTTGACTTGGGAGCGTCCGAGCACAGACGGCCGAATCAGTAGAGTGCTTGGACTGCATTTGGGGCATGGGGCAACAATACGTCAGCTCTGACGAGGACTTTGCTGTCCTGGCAGACTACCTACCGTTTCGATGGGAGCGGACGCTGGTCGTCGCACCGAACGAAACTATTGGCAGCTCCCCATGTCTATGAGATTCGAGTCGTTTTTCTCTGCCGGAGCAAGGCGGCAACAACCAAGGCCCTATCAGGTCAGGCTGGCCGAGAGCGACTGGGCTGAGACCTTGGTCGTTCCAACGGGCTTCGGAAAGACGGCGGCCATTCTTTCGACCTGGATATGGAAAGTCGCGAAGCGCGATGATCGCACACCTCGGCGGCTCGTCTACTGTTTGCCAATGCGAACTCTAGTGGAGCAGACAGAAACTGTCGCCAGAGAGTGGATTGAGGCTGCTGGTCAGCATCTTGGACTGAACGTTCAGCTTGACGTGCTAATGGGCGGGCGAAGCAATGGTCGCCGCAGAACACCGGAGTGGATTTACAATCCCACGAGCCCGGCGATCCTCATCGGCACCCAGGACATTCTCGTATCCGCGGCTTTGATGCGTGGATACGGCAGCTCCCGGTATCGTTGGCCCGTGGATTTCGCGTTGTTGCACAACGGCGCGCTGTGGGTATTCGACGAAGTCCAGCTTACGGGCGCCACCCTCACCACTTCCGCGCAGTTGGAGGCATTTCGGCGTAAGTTTGGCTGCGGGTGTCGATCGCGCACGCTGTGGATGTCTGCGACTCTCGATCCCGCTTGGTTGAGAACTGCAGATTTCACGTCCATGGACGGATACCGCCCCCATGATCTGGATAAGGCTGATCTGGACAGGGCGGGGCACTTGTGGGGTGCCAGGAAGCGTCTCTGGCAGCTTGACCTCAAGGTTGCCGCTGCGTCTAAAGGAGACCGTCTAAAGGCATACGCGGCTCAGTTCGCCGAGCAAGCATCCAGCAAGGCCAAGGCCGGCACGAATACAATTCTCTTTCTCAATACGGTGTCCCGAGCACAGGCTGTCTATGGCGCCTTGAAGAGCGCTGGATTTTCAGGCGATCTCCTCCTGGTCCACTCGAGGTTTCGCAAAGCCGACCGAGACGCGCGAATCGCTCGGCTGTCCGAGGCGACAGCGTCCTCAGGGCGCATCATTGTCACGACCCAGGCTCTGGAAGCCGGTGTGGACGTGACTTCCGCGTGCATGATCACGGAGATCGCGCCTTGGTCTTCGATGGTTCAGCGTTTTGGCCGTTGCAACCGATACGGCGAGTGCGGCGAATCCGGTGCCGATATCTTCTGGGTGAATGTACCCGACGAAGAAGCGCGGCCTTATGCGCCTGAGGAACTCGCGC
>Ga0081455_10001488_pt1 | contig 28959 bp, 21 predicted proteins | sample TabmetS3T2R1_FD_70207 | JGI IMG/M metagenome (GOLD analysis project Ga0081455, IMG submission 70207) | Tabebuia heterophylla rhizosphere microbial communities from the University of Puerto Rico - S3T2R1 | ecosystem: Host-associated > Plants > Roots > Rhizosphere ... | reverse complement strand
AATCTGAAAAGCTTTCCGGCATGCTGAACCGCAACGGCATCAAACACAACGTGCTCAATGCCAAACAGCACGAGCGCGAAGCCGAGATCGTTGCGCAGGCCGGCCGGAGGGGTGCCGTGACCATTGCCACCAACATGGCGGGACGCGGCACGGACATCCTGTTAGGCGGCAACGCCGAGTTCATGTTCAAGCAGGTTCTGTACCGTGAAGAGGAGTTGCCGGACGAACGGAAGCTCGCCGTCTATGAGGAGATCCGGGCCGACTGCGAGAAGAACAAGCAGGAGGTCCTCGGTCTCGGCGGGCTGCATATTCTGGGGACCGAACGGCATGAAAGTCGTCGTATCGACAACCAGCTGCGAGGCCGCGCCGGCCGCCAAGGCGATCCGGGCTCTTCTCGATTTTATCTGTCCCTGGAAGATGACCTGATGCGCATCTTCGCTTCCGAACGGGTGTCGCAGCTTATGCTCAAGCTCGGCATGGAGGAGGGCATTCCGATCGAGCACGGGATGGTCACACGCGCGATTGCCAACGCCCAAAAGAAGGTCGAAGCACACAATTTTGAGATCCGCAAACAGCTGCTTGAGTACGACGACGTCATGAACAAGCAGCGGGAAGTCATTTACCAGCACCGACGGGCTGTCCTGGCCGGCGAAAACCTGAGTGGCGACCTCGGGCAGATGATGGAATCGATGGTCGAGTCCGCGCTGAACGTCTATTGCCCTGCCGAACAGTATCCGGAAGAGTGGGACATGAAAGGCCTCTCGGAAATGATGCAGGGCCAGTTCGGCCTCGACCTCACGCAAGGGAAGCAGGACGGCGGCGAATCCCTTCGCGATGTTGGGCGAGACGCACTCCTCGAAGATCTCAAAGCCCAGGTGCGCGAGGCGTACGAACGAAAGGAAAAGGAACTCGGGCCGGAACTTATGCGCTTCCTGGAAAAGAATTTCATGCTGCAGGTGATCGACCATCACTGGAAGGACCACCTGCTGGCGATGGACCATTTGCGCGACGGCATCGGCCTGCGCGGGTACGGCCAGAAGGATCCGCTGATCGAGTACAAGCGGGAAGGATATGATCTATTCGCGGGCATGATGGAACGCATCAAATCCGATACGATCGAGCGACTGTTCCTGGTTCAGGCCGTTCGCGAAGGTGAGCGCTCCGCCCCTCCACCGCCGGTGATATCACGGCCGCAACCGAAGCTCACCTTGAATCGTGGGGAGGAGCCGGTCTCCGCGCCAACGGTACATCGCACCGACGACAAGGTCGGCCGGAACGATCCCTGTCCCTGCGGCTCCGGCAAAAAATACAAGAAGTGCCACGGGGCGTAACCGACGCTGCCTCGCCTCCTCCCGCCTTCGCCCTTTTTCCACCCAGCAGGGAATCGCAGCACCTCGTGAGTGACTGCCGACAATTCGGGCACCGTTCATTCCTTTCCCAAATAAAACCTCGTCAGGCCTTATTTGCGAATGGCGGAGGCTCGGGCACCGTACTGGTCGATTTCTGACGACCGTCAGACGGACAGCGGCGGATGTTCGAAGTTTCGTTCCGCGAAGCGTCAAACGAAACAAGTTTCCGCTGCTGAGCCGGAAGAGACATAGTACGGTCGAGCCTGAGCCTCTGAGCAGGGAGGACTGGCGAGGTTTCTTCCTTATCCCGCCTTGACTTAGCGCAGTTGCAAAGGCTACTCTACGCTTCTTTTACACTCAGTGTAGGTGGGTTCGGCTGACCCATGTGCTATGGGTGTCACTATTTTTTGCACTGATCGTCAATAGGTACACCTCGTGACGACTGGCCACCCCCAATTGGTTGCTGCCATTGCCTGCGAGATCGGCCGCGACGGACCGATTCCCTTCGCCCGATTCATGGAGCTGGCGCTCTACCATCCGCAGTTCGGCTACTATATGCGCCCGTCGGATCCTGGCACGGAACGAATCGGCTGGGAGGGGGATTTTTACACGAGTTCTGACGTCCACCCCATTCTCGGACAGGCCCTAGCCAGACAAGCGGCTCAGGTCGATGCGCTGTTGGGGTACCCGGACCCCTTCATGATCGTCGAAATGGGACCGGGCAAAGGTCTTCTGGCCAAGCATCTGTTGTCGCATTGCCAGCTCACGTCCAAATCCTTGGCTCAACGCCTTCGCTATGTGCTGATCGAATGCAGTCCGGCCATGCGCGCATTGCAGCAACAACAGCTGAAACCCTGGCTAAGGTCCTCGGCTCCGGTCACCTGGCTGGAAGACGTCGCCAGCCTTGCGCCGGACAGTGTCACAGGCTTGATGTTCAGCAACGAATTGCCCGATGCGTTTCCCGTGCATCGGGTTCAGAAAGTCGGCTCCGCGCTGAAGGAAATCTTCGTGGAGATTCACGACGGCCGCTTTGTTGAGTGCTTGCGGGAGCCGTCAACCCCTGAGATCGAAGACTATTTTCGACGTCTGCATATTGAGCTCCCCGAGGGATATCGAACGGAGATTAATCTCCGGGTGCCCGTCTGGATGCGCCAGATTGCGGCCAGCGTGAACCGCGGCGTTGTCATCACGATTGATTACGGACATTCGGCTGAGGACCTGTACGGGTCTGATCGGTCAACAGGCACGCTGCTCTGCTATCGCTCGCAAATGGCCTCTGAAGATCCTTTCGTACGTGTGGGTTTGCAAGACATGACGGCACACGTGGACTTTACGACGCTGGCGACGGTCGGTGAGGAGGCTGGACTGTCCGTCACCGGCTTCACTAACCAAATGAGCTTTCTGATGGGCCTCGGCGTCGAAGAGATGATGGCGCAACTCACGCCGGAGACGCCTGAATTTCGAGCCGCACTGCATTTGCTCAAGCCCGAGGGCATGGGACGGACCTTTAAGATCCTTGTCCAGCACAAAGGTCTCGAGGCGCCGGCGCTCGACGGACTGATCTTCAAACCGTTTTTCGGGTCGGCATTGAGCCGCCACGCTGCGGCATAAGGATTGAGAGGTCATGGCAGACGAAGCTGTTCCGCTGAATTACCTGCCGATTCTCTTATTCATCGTCATTTCGATCGCGTTCGGCGCGATTCAGCTTCTGGCCGGGCGCCTCGTACGCCCGCATCGTCCCTACCGCGCAAAACTCAACCCCTACGAGAGCGGAAGCCCGTTGTTTTCTGATGCGCGCGTCCAGTTTCCGATGCGGTACTACATCATTGCCATGCTCTTCGTCATCTTCGACATCGAAGTGATTTTCATCATTCCCTGGGCCGTGCGCTTTCAATCACTCGGTCTGTTGGGTCTGGTCGAGATGTTGGTCTTCATCGCGATCCTCCTGGTGGGACTCTGGTACGCATGGAAGAAGGGGGCGTTAGAATGGGATTGACTTGGGTAAAGCGCACGTCTCGGCGTGCGCAGGGCTGGGCGGGTGAGATTGACCAAGGTGCAGGTCCTGTCACCGACATAAAGGTCCAGCCGGCTTCGCACCCGCCCCGGTATGGGGACCCCGCTGCACCCAGCCGGACCTTTATATCGGCACCACCCGCAAATCCTTCGGAACGAGGGAGAAATTGAGAGAACATGAGTTTTTTGGAAAGACAGTTTGAGGCGAATATCCTCACGACCAATCTGGATGCGTTGGTGAATTGGTCGAGGAAATCGGCCCTGTGGCCGATGACCTTCGGCCTCGCCTGCTGTGCAATCGAGATGATTGCCAGTGTATCGTCGCGCTATGACATCGACCGGTTTGGCGCGGGAGTTTTTCGTGCCTCGCCCCGCCAATCGGATCTGATGATCGTCGCCGGCACGGTCAGTCGAAAAATGGCGCCGGTCATCCGACGCATCTACGACCAAATGCCTGAGCCGCGCTATGTCATTTCCATGGGGTCCTGCGCGACGTCAGGCAACCATTACAACAGCTATGCGGTCGTGCAAGGCGTCGACCAGATCGTCCCTGTCGATGTCTATGTGCCCGGCTGCCCGCCGCGGCCCGAGGCGCTCATGGACGGGCTGCTGAAGCTCCAGGAAAAGATCCAGCGTGAAAAGGTATTCGTGAAGTAGTCATGGAATCGATGGTTGAAACCTTGATGACGCGGTTCCCTCAGACGGTGCTGTCCGTCGAGGCAGATACAGCACGGTCTGAAGTGACCATACAGGCGGCGGCTGAGCGGATTCTCGATCTCGCACACTTTCTCCACGATGCGCCAGACGCCGCGTTCGACCTTCTCACGGATATTTGCTCGGTGGACTATCCGGAAGACCAGCAGCGCTTTGAGGTCATTTACCACTTGCATTCGCTTTCGCACCGCCGCCGGCTCCGCGTGAAGGCCCGTGTCTCCGAAGACGATCCGACGATTGCCTCGGTGACCTCCATTTGGAAGGGTGCCGAGTTCCTCGAGCGGGAAGTCTACGACTTGATGGGCATTCGCTTCTCCGGGCATCCTGACTTACGGCGAATCTTGTTGCCGGAAGATTATGCGGAAGGCTATCCACTGAGAAAGGATTTTCCCGCCGAAGGCCGCGGCTGGCGTAGTCAGTTCGAATTCATCCCACGACTGGACGAAGCGCCGGTCGAGATGGCTGAAGGCGAGGTCCCCGAGTCACAGAAAGAGGCCTTTAGGGCCGACGCGCCGTCGAGTTCGCGGCGCCGCGAAGAACTGTTGCTGAACATGGGGCCTCAGCATCCCAGCACTCACGGGGTGCTCCGCGTCGTCCTCGAACTGGACGGCGAGCGGATTGTGAAGGCGACACCGGATCTCGGCTACCTGCACCGCGGGGTAGAAAAACTTTGCGAAGGCCTAGCCTACATGCAGGTCATCCCTCACACGGACCGACTCGACTACGTGTGCGCGATGGCGAACAATTATGCGTACGTGCGCGCCGTCGAAAAACTGCTCGGCATCACCATACCGGAACGCGCCGAATATATCCGGACGATCGTCGCGGAAATGCAGCGCATCGTCGGTCACCTCTTTTGGCTCGGGACGCAAGCCCTCGATATCGGTGCGATGACGGTCTTTTTCTGGACGTTCCGTGAGCGTGAGGCGTTGCTCGACATGTTCGAGAAGCTCTGCGGCGCCCGCCTGACGCTGAACTACTATCGCATCGGCGGCCTCGACGGCGATTTCACGCCGGATCTGGTGCTGCGGCTCAAGACGTTCCTCGAGACGTTTCCCGACAAGGTCAGAGAGTACGATTCACTCATCGCCGCCAACCGCATCTGGCTCGGCCGCACAAAGAATGTGGCGGTGATTTCGGCGGAGGATGCGGTCAACTTCGGCTGCACCGGACCGGTACTGCGCGGTTCGGGCGTCGCGTACGACGTCCGGAAATACGAACCTTACGGCGTCTACGACAAGGTCGATTGGGAGGTGCCGATCGGCAAGAACGGCGACACCTATGACCGGTATTGGGTCCGGATGGAAGAAATGCGTCAGAGCGCGCGGATTATCAAACAGTGTCTGGATCAACTGCCGCAAGGCCCGATCATCGCGGACGCCCCGCAGTACATTCCACCGCCAAAGCCGCAAGTCATGCGCGACATGGAAAGCCTGATCCACCATTTTATTATTTTTACGCAGGGCCTTAAGCCCCCTAAGGCGGAGACCTACTGTGGGACGGAAGCGCCAAAAGGCGAGCTCGGATTCTTTATCGTGAGCGACGGCAGCGCCCGACCCTATCGCTTGAAGATCCGGGCTCCGTCCTTCGTGCATATGGGCGCTTTCGACCATATGGCGCGAGGCTATTTGATTTCCGACATCATCACGATTTTCGGCACCTATGACATCGTGATGGGAGAGTGTGACAGGTAGGCATTCTGGCTCGGAGCGCGTCTCGGGAAATCGATTGCGAAGCAATCGGCGGGTTGGGCGGGTGATTCGCAATCGCTCAGGGTGGGCTGGGTGAGATTGTCGCGAGGCTTTTTGAACGGGAGCCTGTGAAGGGCATCCATGCCCTCACCTCCCAGGAGAGGCGGAGGAAGGTGTTACGAGAGAAGTACAAACAAGAAATCGACGACATTGTGAGCCGGTATCCGGTGAAGCGGTCGGCTTTGATCCCGCTGCTGTACCTGGCCCAGCGGGAAAAGGGCTATATCACCGAGGCGGCAATGATCGAGATCGCGGGAATTCTGAAATTGACGCCTCCGCAAGTTTATGAAACTGCCACCTTCTATACGATGCTCAACCTGAAACAGGTGGGCAGGTTTCACATTCAGGTCTGCAAGTCCCTAATGTGTGCGCTGGTGGGATCGGATGTGCTGATCGGATGGATCAAAGCCAAGATCGGGATCGCCCCGGGAGAAACAACGCCTGACGGCGCGTTCACACTTTCCACCGTGGAATGCCTCGCAGCCTGTGGCACGGGCCCGATGATGCAGATCAACGATGATTATTACGAGCGGTTGACGGAAGAGAAACTTGACCGCATTTTGTCGGACCTCAAGTCGACCGGATCTTCCACGTTGAAAACAGGTCCCTTCATGTGGCCGGAACCGCTTGCAGCCAAAGGGGAGACGCCGGTCCGTTGACCATATGCCCAAACACGAAGCAATTTTATTGAAAAATATGAGCCAACCCGGGTATGCCGGGACGCTGGCCGAGTATGAGAAGACGGGCGGCTACCAGGCGCTCAAGAAGGTCCTCGGAAAGGTCTCGCCAGCCGACGTGACCCAACTCGTCGTGAAGTCCGGTCTCCGTGGCCGCGGCGGTGCCGGTTTCCCCACCGGTGTCAAATGGGGATTCTTGCCCAAGGACCACCAGGGTCCGCGCTACCTCTGCTGCAATGCCGACGAAAGCGAGCCTGGCACGTTTAAGGACCGTCAACTGATCGAGCGCGATCCTCATCAGATGCTGGAGGGCATCGTCCTGGCCTGTTACGCCATCGGAGCTGAGACTGCCTACATCTATATAAGGGGCGAGTTTGTTCTGGGAGCACGAATCCTCGATCAGGCCATCGATGAGGCTCGCCGGGCTGGCTACATCGGCAAAAACATTCAAGGAACCGGCGTGACAGTCGACGTCTGGGTGCATCGGGGAGCGGGCGCTTACATTTGCGGGGAAGAAACCGCGTTGCTGGAATCGCTCGAAGGCAAGCGCGGCCTGCCTCGAGTGAAGCCGCCGTTTCCCGCCACGCACGGACTCTATAACAAGCCGACCGTAGTCAATAATGTCGAAACACTTGCGAACCTCCCGCACATTATCACTCGAGGTCCCGAATGGTTTGCGGCCATCGGTTCACCTCCCAAGAGCACCGGCACACGTGTCTTTTGTGTCAGCGGTCATGTCAAACGCCCTGGCAACTATGAAGTGCCGATGGGAATCACGTTCCGGGAGCTCATTTATGAGCATTCGGGCGGCATGCGCTCCGACAAGCCTTTGAAGGCTTTCATCCCCGGCGGGGCATCGGCGCCGTTTCTCACGCCCGACCACCTTGACGTCAAAATGGACTTTGAATCTGTCGCGGCCGCCGGTTCAATGCTGGGCTCCGGGGGCGTCACCATTATGGAAGAAGGCACCAGCATGGTCTGGGCCGCGCTGCGCCTGATGGAATTTTTCTATCATGAGTCCTGCGGCAAGTGCAGCCCTTGCCGGGAAGGCAGCTCCTGGCTGGTACAGACGATGCGCCGCATCGTCGCCAAGCGGGGCCACGCGCAGGATTTGGAAACGCTGACTGACCTTTGCAAAAACATCGCGGGGCGCACGGTCTGTGCCTTCGGGGATGCTGAAGTCGCGCCCATTATGAGCACGCTGAAGCATTGGCGGCCGGAATACATCGCACTCATTCACGAAGCGGAAGCTGCCAATCTGCTTCGTCCGCAGCCTGCGGCAGCGAGGCACTGAAGGCGGTCAATAAGGAAATCTTATGGCTGACACCTCCACAGGGACTGTGAGACTGACGATCGACGGCATCGAAATCACCGTGCCCAAGGGCACGCTCGTGATCGAGGCCGCCCGCCGCGTCGGCGTCATGATTCCTCATTTCTGTTATCACCCGAAGCTGAAGCCGGACGCGAACTGCCGCATGTGTCTGGTCGAAATTGAAAAAATGCCGAAGCTTCAGACCTCGTGCAGCACCATCGCGACCGAAGGCATGTCGGTGCGGACTGCGACCACTGTCGTCAATGACGCGCACAAGTCTGTGTTGGAATTTATCCTTGCCAACCATCCGCTGGATTGTCCGGTCTGCGACCAGGGTGGCAAGTGCGATCTTCAGGACTTTTCACACGAGTACACGGCCACGGGCAGCCGGTTCATCGAAACCAAACGGATCTTCCAAAAGGAATATTTCAGCCCCCTCATCGAAACCCAGATGAACCGCTGCGTGCAATGTCTACGCTGTGTCCGGTATTGCGACGAAGTCATGGACGTCAAAGCCCTGGCCCCCGCCGGCCGCGGCACGATGACGGAAATCAAAGCCTTCGGGCCGCACCCGCTCGACTGCGAGTTCTGCGGGGGCTGCGTGCAGATCTGCCCGGTGGGAGCCATCACCAGCCGTTTGTCCATGTATGAATACCGGCCGTGGATGCTCAAGCGGGCAGATACGGTTTGCCAGTACTGCGGTGACGGCTGCCAGATCACCGTGCAGACCAAGGACAACCATTTGATTGAGGTCAATTCGTCGTATGGTGCCGGTCGCAATAACGGCGACTTGTGTGCGCGCGGATTCTTCGGGTTTCATGCCACGAGCCATCCGAACCGCCTCACCAAGCCGCTCATTCGACGCAACGGCGTCCTCGAGCCGACAACCTGGGAAGAGGCGCTCGAATACACGGCGCAGCAAATTGCCCGTCTCAAAAAGGCCCATGGCGCTGACGCCTTCGGCGGATTGATCTCCAGCCGCTGCACGAATGAAGAGTTGTATGTGTTCCAAAAATTCATGCGTCTTGTGATCGGTACAAACAACCTCGACAGCAGCGCCCGCTACGGTCACATCAACGGCGTGCAGGCCATGCGCCGGGTGCAAGGGACGCATCGCTGGACCGTCACCTTCGATGATATCGTCGACGCCGACGTGCTGCTCCTCGTGGGGACCAGCATCACGGAGACCAATCCGGTCGCCGGCCTCAGGGTCAAGGAAGCGGTCAAGAAGCAAACGGCCAAGCTTCTGACCATTGAAGCGACACAGCCGGGCATCGATTCGATCAGCAATATCACCAACCTGGCTCAGCAGCATGTCGGCGTTCCGACGGCGCAATTTGGCAATGCACTGCTCGGCCTCTTGAAAGCCGTCGTCGACGGCCAGCACATTGATCATTCGGTCCAGAACCGATCGACCGGCTATGTGTCAGCCCTCTCAGAGGCGCTGGGGAAGCTTGCCTGGACCGACATCCAAGACGCCACCGGTACCACTCGCGAGAGCTTCCTTGAAATGGCGGCGGCTGTCGCTCAAGGACATCGGGTCGTGGTGCTGGCCGGTCAGGATCTGTTGCGAAGCGCCGGCGGCTATGGTGCCTGCCTGAACCTCCTCGATCTGCTCTTGTTGACGGGAAAATTGACCGAACCGGGCTGCGGTTTCGCCCCGCTCGCCGAAGAAAACAACGATCAAGGCGCGGTGGAGATGGGAGCCGTCGCAGAATTGCTTCCGGAGGCACGGGACATTGAGGCGACCAACGAACGTTCAGCGATAGCTCGCGCCTGGAAGACAGAGCTTCCGAGTGCCGCCGGCGCCACCCTGAACGAGATGATCGACATGGCACGGGGGGGCCGGTTGAAAGCCATGGTCGTGGTTGGCGAAAACCCGGTCGCGAGCCTGCCGTCTCATCTGGGGGTTGCCGAAGCATTCCGAAGCCTGGAGTTGCTGATCTCCCAGGAGCTCTTCCTCACCGAAACTGCTGCGCTTGCGCATGTGGTCTTGCCGGCCGCTGCGCCGCTCGAGAAGGCAGGCACGTGGACGAACGAAGAGGGCCATGTGCAGGCGATTCGTCCCGCCATCGAGCCGATCGGCGAAAGCCGACCGGATTGGGAGATTTTGTCCGCACTGTCTCTCCTGTTAGGCACGCCGTTCGAGTACGGGGAGAGCAAAGACGTGCTCAAGGAAATTCGCAGCGTGATCCCCGCTTATGGATTACTGGGGCCGGCACCGATTCCGCCGAAAGTGGATCCAGCCACCGTTGAACGATACGTTGCTGGGGGCTATCGCCAAGACCTCGCCAATCGCTATACTCTGGCCCCGCATCGACAGCAGCCTGAGGGATCTGTCTGGCACATGCGCCTGACCCAAAGCCTGTTTCACTCGGGGAAGCTGTCCACTCATGCGAAGGGATTGCTTGAGCTCGAAGAGCGTGGCGTGCTCCGGATGAACCGGGCCGAGGCCGAGCGCTTGGGCATTGCCGATGGCGATGGGGTCCGGGTGTCGAACTATCGAGGCGAGCTGATGACGACCGTCAAGCTGGTGGAACGGGTGCCCCCGGGAACGGTGTGGTTTCCCGATCATTTTGCACAGCAGGCGTCCGCGCTGTTCGATTGCACCATCGACCCGGTCACAAAGGTGCCTGTGTTTCGAACGACGTTGGTTTCGATCGTCAAGGCGGGCTGACAAAGATGAAGTCAGGGGCGGATGTTTTTTCAACATCCGCTGAGAAGGGGTGAATCGTGACTGAATTAAGCTTGCGACTGGCAGTTTCGTTGGCCCAAATCGCCGCCGTCATGGGCGTGGTCATGCTGACGGTCATGATCTTGACTCTCGCCGAACGGAAAGTGCTCGGCTGGATGCAGGACCGCATGGGTCCTATGGAGGTCGGTCCCTATGGCATCCTGCAGCCGATTGCCGATGGCTTGAAGCTGTTTTTCAAAGAAGACATCGTGCCGGCCGGTGCCAATAAGTTCATGTTCAGTCTTGCACCGATTCTTGCCATGGTTCCCGCTCTGATCGGTTTCGCGGTGATCCCGTTCGGTCCGAGCCAAAAAATCGAGCTGTTCGGCATTCCGGTGGAGCCGTTCGTCATCAGCGATATCAATATCGGCATCCTGTACATTCTGGCGTTCACCTCGATCGGCGCCTACGGCATCATCCTTGGCGGATGGGCGTCCAACAGCAAGTACTCGCTACTGGGAGGGCTGCGGTCCGCCGCCCAGGTGATCAGCTATGAGCTCAATGTGGGCCTGGCCATCGTCGGCGTGCTCATCCTGGCCGGTTCGCTCAGCCTGGTGAAGATCACCGAGGCACAATCGGGCGGATTCTGGCACTGGTTCATCTTCGCGCTGCCGGCGCCGCAGATTTTTGCCTTCGTCGTCTACGTCATCTCGGCCGTGGCGGAAACCAACCGCGTGCCGTTCGACCTGCCGGAGGCCGAGAGCGAGCTGGTGGCCGGCTTCTTCACCGAATACAGCGGCATGCGCTTCGCGTTTTTCTTCATCGCGGAGTACGCCAACATGGTACTGGTGTCCTGCGTGGCCGCGGCCATGTTCCTGGGCGGGTGGAACGCTCCCTACCCCGGAACGATTTTGGCCCAGATCGGCCTCGAGCGGATTGCCTGGGCCGAAAATTTGGCCTGGTTCACGGTAAAGGCCTACGCCTTTCTCTTTCTCTTCTTCTGGCTTCGCGCCACGCTGCCGCGTTTGCGTTACGACCAGCTCATGAAGTTCGGTTGGAAGGTCATGTTGCCGATCGCGCTGGGCAACATCGTGGTCACGTCGATCGCGGCCTATTTGTTTCCAAGGGGATAGGTTTCCGAGATGCAGAAATTGATCGCCTGGTTCAAGACCATCATCTTTTACGAGATCCTCGTCGGCATGAAGGCGACGATGTCGCACCTGCTCCATTACAAGCCGGTGACGGTGCAGTATCCCCACGAAAAACGGACGCTTCCGGACAACTATCGTGGCATGCTCGGTCTCTTGCGCTATGACGACGGAACCGAAAAATGCGTCGGCTGCGACCTCTGCGAAGCTGCCTGCCCTTCGCGTGTGATCCACGTCGTCAGCGCCGAAGTGCCGGGAGAACCCACGAAGCGCTACTCCAAGGAATATTACATGGACATGACGCGCTGCCTGTTCTGCGGAATGTGCGTCGATGCCTGCCCCGTGGACGCGCTCGGGATGAGCCGTGAATTCGAATGGTCGGTCTACGACAAGCGCCAGCTGCACCTGAACAAGGAACAGTTGCTCGCAATCGGCGACCGCGCGTTCCCGGTTCGTGAAAAGCGGCTGGAGCTGCAGCACCCGAACGTCGCATTTTTCAATGTCTCATTCAGCCACGTTCCCCCGAAGCCCAACTGACGCGCATGACCTGTCGAGGCCGGGCGAGTCGGGCTGCAGGGAGAAACGCGTCTTCTCCGCAATGACGGAAACACCGATCTAACCATGGAACACGTGTTCTTTTTCTATTTTGCACTGGTCATCGCCGCCTCTTCCGTGCTGGTCATCGCATTTCGCAACCCCATCTACAGCGCGCTCTCCTTGTTAATCATGTTTTTCCACGTCGCCGGCCTGTACGTGACGCTGCACGCCGAGTTTCTCGCCGCCGTGCAGGTGATCGTATACGCAGGGGCCATTCTCGTGCTGTATCTGTTCGTGGTCATGCTGCTGAATCTCAAGCAGGACGAGCGGTACCACCGCCAGTGGCCGGTGGCGGCCGCCGTGGGATCAATCCTTGTGCTCGAAGCGGTGATGCTCACACTGTTAAAGGGACGCTCGGCCGGGACCGGATCGGCCATGCCGGAGACGGCGGCGGAAGGGATGGGGAACACGGAGGCCTTGGGCGACGTGCTGTATTCGACCTATCTCTTCCCATTCGAAGTCGCCTCCTTAATCCTGCTCGTCGCCATGATCGGCGCTATCATTTTGGCCAAAAAGGACCTGGGCGGCGAGTCGGTGCAATGAACGGGTTCGCGATGCCACGGGGTGACGTCCGATGATTCCCCTGAGCTACTATGTCACGCTCAGCGCGATTGTCTTCTTTACGGGGCTTATCGGTGTCCTGATCAGACGTAACATCATCATCATCTTGTTGTCCGTCGAGTTGATGCTGAATGCCACCAACATCAACTTCGTCGCGTTTTCCCAATCGCTGCAGAACATCGCCGGGCAGGTCTTCGTCTTCTTTGCGCTGACGGTCGCCGCAGCCGAGGTGGCGGTGGGACTTGCCATTATCATCGCTTTGCATCGAGCGAAACACACGATTAATGTCGACGAATTTCAATTACTAAAATGGTGAGATGACTTACGAACTCATTCCATTACTCCCGCTGGCCTCCTTTCTGATCCTAGGCATTTTCGGACATTGGGTCAGAGAGAAGGCCCATCTCGTCGCGGTTCCTGCCATCGTTCTCTCTTGGTGTCTTTCCGTCGTTGCGTTCATCGACGTGGCCGGCGGGCACCATTCCACGGTTCGCCTCTATACCTGGCTCACGTCGGGCATGTTGGACATTCATATAGGGCTCACGATCGACCGGCTGACGGCAGTCATGCTGTTGCTCGTGACCACCGTCAGTGCACTGGTCCACGTCTATACCGTCGGCTACATGCGTGGAGAGCCGGGATACGCGCGCTTCTTCAGCTACATCGCGCTGTTCACGTTTTCCATGCTGATGCTCGTGCTGGCGGACAACTTTCTGCAGCTGTTCGTCTTTTGGGAAGCGGTCGGCCTCTGTTCCTACCTCTTGATCGGCCACTGGTACGAACGCCCGTCAGCCGTCTCCGCCGCCACCAAGGCGTTTATCGTCAACCGAGTGGGAGATTTTGGATTCATCCTGGGTCTACTGCTCGTGTTCACCACCTTCGATTCTCTCAACTACTCGACCGTCTTTGACATGGTAGGGAGCGAGACGGGCAAGCTCATCAACGTCCTTGAACCGCTCGGCGGCAATCTGGAAGCGTCGACCCTCACGGTGATCTGCCTCCTGCTCTTCATGGGAGCGATCGGAAAATCCGCACAGTTTCCACTCCATGTCTGGCTGCCGGATGCCATGGAAGGACCGACACCGATCTCCGCTCTCATCCATGCAGCCACGATGGTCACCGCAGGGGTCTTCATGGTGGCCAGGCTCGCTCCATTGTACAACGCCTCTCCCGCCGCGATGTCCGTTGTGGCGGTCATAGGCGCAGTTACGATGGTGCTCGGGGCGACCATCGCCTTGACCCAGACTGACATCAAGCGTGTCGTCGCCTATTCGACCATGAGCCAGCTAGGGTACATGATCATGGCCTGCGGGTTGGGTGCCTACACCGCCGGCATGTATCACCTCCTGACGCACGGAGCGTTCAAGGCGCTGTTGTTCCTGGGCTGTGGCTCGGTGATCATCGCCCTGCACCATGAGCAGGACATGCGCCGGATGGGAGGTCTCAAGGACCGACTGCCGATCACCTACTGGACCTTCGTGGTGGGCTCGCTGGCGCTGGCCGGTTTTCCCCTGACGGCCGGTTTTTTCAGTAAGGACCACCTCCTTGTCTCCGCCTGGGCGGCGGGACCGCTCGGTCAAGTGCTCGCCATCTTCGGCTTGCTCACCGCCCTCCTGACTGCGTTCTACAGTTTCCGGTTGGTCTTCGTGACGTTTTGGGGACCTTCGCGTGTCGACCCCCACCATGCGGATCACGTGCATGAACCCTCACCTACGATGACGGTGCCGTTGCTCATCCTAGCCGTGCTGAGTATTGTGACCGGCTATTTCGGCATCCCGGAATTTCTCACGCCGGTGTTCGAACAGGACGGAGGAAGTCCTCACGGCAACGGAGCGACCGGTGTGATGCTCGTCGCGACGTTAATGGGCTTACTCGGCATCGCAGGCGCCTACTACGCATACGTGTTGCACCCGTTGCTGCCCGATCGTTGGGCTCAGCAATGGCGGACAGCGTATGAGTGGTCTCTCCATAAATGGTATTTCGATGAAGCCTATGACCGGAGCATCGTCCGTCCAACGTTCACGGCGGCCGCAGAATTATGGAAACGCATCGACGTCGCTGTGATCGATGGAGCCGTCAATGGCGTCGCACGGGCCATCGCCTGGGGCGCGTGGTTTTTGCGCCTTATCCAGAGCGGACAAACGCAGCATTACGCGCTGGGCATGGCGCTTGGCGCGGTCGTCATTCTCACGCTCTTGATAGTGATCTGATTCCAATGCAGACAGAATTTCCCTGGCTCAGTATCTTGATCTTCCTCCCACTCGCAGGAGCCGGTGCGATGTACCTCGCACATGAGCGCCATGCACGGGCGATCGCGTTGGCGACCACCGTGGTGGATTTCCTCGTCGCGCTCCCTCTCTGGTGGCTGTTCGATCCTTCCTCCAGCCGCATGCAATTCGCGGAACACGTGGCGTGGATCACGTCGCCGCCGATCCATTACAGCCTTGGCCTCGACGGCATCAGTCTTCCACTCGTCCTCATGACCGCCGGACTGATGCCACTCTGTGTGCTCATTTCCTGGGAAGCCATCGTGACGAGAGTGCGGACATTCATGGCCGTTCTACTCATCATGGAGACGGCCATGCTCGGCGTCTTCGCCGCATTGGACTTTGTGCTCTTCTATGTCTTTTGGGAAGCCATGTTGATCCCGATGTACCTCCTCATCGGCGTGTGGGGCGGTCCGAACCGCCTCTATGCGGCCATCAAGTTCTTCCTCTATACCTTGGCCGGCAGCGTGCTCCTCTTGGTTGCGATCCTCGTGCTGTACTTCTATGGCGGACACACGTTCGATGTGCTGGCGCTCAGCCAGGTCACGTACCCCGCCGCTCTGCAGAACTGGCTGTTCCTAGCATTCTTCGCCGCCTTTGCCGTGAAGGTTCCGATGTTTCCGTTCCATACCTGGCTGCCCGATGCGCACGTCGAAGCACCGACCGCCGGCAGCGTGATTCTTGCCAGTGTGCTGCTCAAGATGGGGGCCTATGGTTTTGTACGGTTCAGTCTGCCCATGCTGCCTGACGCGAGCCAGACCATGACTCCGTTGATCGCCGCACTCTCGATCATCGCCATTATCTATGGCGCGTACATGGCGCTGGCGCAGGTGGACCTCAAGAAGCTGATCGCCTATTCCAGCGTGAGCCATATGGGATTCGTGACGCTCGGCCTCTTCGTGATGAACCAGCAGGGTATCGAAGGAGCAGTCTTGCAGATGGTCAACCACGGCATTACGACCGGCGCGCTGTTTCTGTGTGTCGGCATCATTTACGAGCGGACTCATAGCCGTATGATTGCGGACAACGTCGGCTTGGCCAAACCAATGCCGCGGTACGCGACGTTCTTGGTGATCTTTGCGTTGTCCTCGCTCGGCCTGCCCGGCACCAACAGCTTTGCCGGCGAGTTTCTCGTTCTGGTCGGAACGTTTTTGTGGAGCAAGGCGGCGGCCGCCCTCGCCTGTTTGGGTGTCATTCTCGCGGCGGCCTATCTGCTCTACATGGTTCAACGGGTGGTGTTTGGCGTCGCCCTGCCTCGCGAGCTGCCGCATCTGAGGGATCTTGGCCTCAGAGAATTCGGAATCCTCCTGCCGCTCGTCCTGCTCGTGTTCTCGATCGGACTGTATCCCAACCCACTCGTCAGCCGGATGCACAGCGCCGTGACCAGGACGTTGGAGACGATGGCGCGAACAAAGGTGGCTCCCAACTCGCATCCTTCGGCCGCCGTGACTCCCACAGTCGTCTTGAGTGGTCAGACACAGGACGACCGGCCATGACCTCGTACGGCACAGATCTCATCATCATCCTTCCTGAGCTGATCGTGGTTGCGGCGGCATGCCTGGTCTTGATTCTCGATCCAGTGACGCCCCGCTCAAGAAAGGAACTCCTGGCTTGGATCAGCCTGGGTAGCCTCGCACTATGCATTGGATTGACGGGCGGACAGATCGGCGTCATGAACCTGCCGCTGTCGGCGTTTAGCGACCTGGTCGTCGTCGATGGCTACGCACGCTTTTGGAAGCTCCTGCTGTACGGAGTCACAGGTCTGACGATTCTGATGTCGTTGCCCTATCTGAAGATCGAAGGGCTCCATTTGGGTGAGTACTATGGCTTCATCCTCCTCGCCCTTTCGGGCATGATGGTCATGGTTTCGGGAGCGGATCTGCTCACCATCTATCTCGGCACCGAGTTGATGTCGCTTTCGCTGTATGTGATGGCGGGCCTCAAGCGCTCTTCGCCACGTTCGCTGGAGGCATCGGCCAAATATTTTGTACTGGGTGCCTTCTCGTCCGGTCTGCTCCTCTATGGCATCTCGCTCCTCTATGGGTTGACGGGCGGCACGAAGCTCAGCACGATTGCCGGCGCGCTAGGCGCAAGAGGCTTCGACGATCCCATGCTCCTCATCGCCACCATCTTGTTGACGGTGGGGTTCGGGTTCAAACTCGCGGTCGTCCCCTTTCATATGTGGACACCCGATGTCTATCAGGGCGCGCCAACCGCAGTCACCGCTTTTATGGCCGTCGCCTCGAAGGCCGCCAGCTTTGCCGCGTTTCTCCGCGTCTTCGTCGAGGGGCTTGGCGGGCTGAAGGCCGATTGGTCGATGCTCTTTACGCTCCTGGCTGTCGTGACGCTGGTGCTCGGCAACGTCGTCGCCATCGTGCAGACCAACATCAAACGCATGCTGGCCTATTCCAGCATTGCGCACGCTGGCTATGCCTTGATCGGCCTCGTCGCCGCCGGACGCGGCGCAGGCGAATCGGGTGGGACATCCGGCATCGCCAGCGTCATGCTGTACCTGACGTTCTACGCGTTCATGACACTGGGAGCTTTTGCCGTTATCGCCATGTTCCGCAAGGGCGGGCTTGAAGGGGATGAGATCGAAGACTTCACGGGTCTGGCCAAACGCCAGCCGCTTGCAGCATTCATCATGCTGGTGTTCATGGTCTCACTGACCGGTATCCCGCCGACGGCGGGATTCATCGGCAAGTTCTACGTGTTTATGGCTGCTGTCGAGGCAGGCCTGAGCTGGCTCGCAGCCCTCGCCCTGATTTTCTCTGCCATATCTGCCTATTACTACATGCGTGTCGTGATGCTGATGTACATGCGGGAACCGGAGGCTACGGCGGCGGAGCCCTCACACCTCGTGCCTTCGCCGGCGCTCACGATTGTCTTGGCCTGCGCTATCGCTGGTGTGATCATCTTCGGCTTGTTCCCCACCCCTGTCGTGAACCTCGCGCTTCAGTCCGTTCTCCTGCTGAGATAGCGTCCGTCATCCGTTTTCAGTCGTGCATGGTCATGGAACTCGTGCTAGGCTAGGCAGGTAGGACCTACGCAACGGATCATGCCGATGCTGATCTCCTTCTGGCGACTGCTGTCGGATCTGACCAGATCCTTCCTCTGGCACGGCTGTGGCAGCCTGGCGGCCTCCTTGGCCTTTTTTTCCCTTCTCTCCTTGTTTCCTCTCGTCTTCATGTTGATGTACGGCGTGAGTTTTGTCGTCAGTCATGAAGTGATTGGCGGGCAGGTGTTGCTGAGCTTCTTGAAGGGGTTTCTCCCTACACTTGGAGAGCGTCTCGCGGTGGAATTCCAGCGAATCGGCGAGCTGGACACGGTTCGTTGGCTCGTGTTCCTGTCCTTCGCCTGGTTCGGGACGCTGGTCTTCTATGAGGTGGATTACGCGCTCAACGTCGTGTTCGACAGCACCTGGAAGCGCCATCCGTTGATGTCCACAGCGATCGCGGTCGCCATCCAAGGCGCCATAGGCCTGCTGCTCATACTCTCGTATGTGGCGACAGAGACCGTGAATTTTCTGACGGCCTATGCGCCGCACCTCTGGGGACTCGATCTGATCGCCCTAGCCGCTCACGATCTGTTCTTGACGTACACCCTTCCGTTCGTCATGGCCTTCCTCACCGTCGGTGCGCTCTACCGCTATGTTCCTCGTCGGCGGCCGCAATGGCGCGAGGCCATGATCGGCTCGTTGACATTCAGCCTGCTGTGGGTCGCCGTGAAACTGATTTTCGTCACGTACAACGAATACGCGACCGTCTACACAAACCTGTATGGATCGCTCCTCGAAGTCATCCTCTTGTTGCTCTGGATCTACTACTCGGCGCTCTTGTTTCTCTTTGGCGCCGTCCTCGCCCATGCCCTGCAGCAACGGAGCCAGGCCGCCGCAGTCGCGGGCTTCGTCCAATCCGATATAGCATCTCCGCCAGCCCCCGTCCGTCACTAATTTGCAGCCTGTCGGCTTCTAGACTTTTTCTGGCCGAGACCTTGCTCCGCCGTTAAAATGATTCGCTGAATCAAGGGAGGCTAGGTATGTCAGAAGACCTCGGGAAAGAACTGCTGATGCTGGGCGGTACGCTTGCCGGCTTTATCGCCGCCCTCCTGACAGTGATGGAAAAGCTCATCGACATCCAGCACCGGATGACCACAAAAAAAGACCGAAAGACTTCCGCAACTCAAGAACGTCAGGTCCAGGAGCCGCTCGTCGATGTCTTTTCCACAAGACCGTTTCGCGGCACATCGTATCTGTTGATGTACGAAACGGGCGTGATCGTGGCTGCCGGCCTACTGCTCAATTACGTCGGCCTCACCTTGAGCCGGCATCTGGAAAGCATTCTCTTCCTCGACATGACCGGCACGGCGCTGGTGGCGTTTCTCCTTGGCCCATGGTGGGGAGCCATTGTTGGCCTGCTGTCCAACTCTCTCGTCAACTGGATTTTATTTCCCGGGTCTGGAGCAGATGTGGCCATTTTCCCCTGGTCGTTGGTCAGCATGACAGGTGCCATCTATTGGGGATGGATGGCCAGACGGCCGGGATTTCAAAAATATTTGCGGACCGGTAAGAGTTCCGTGCTCTCACATGCCTGGTTTCTCTACATCTTTGGTGTCGGCGGAGCCGCTGCCATGAGCATCCCTGGCATTTTTGTGCAAGCGGCCCTCAACGAACATTCGACCTTCGCCTTGAACCCCGATGTCGCCGAAACGCTGCATGCGCGGGTGCTGCAATGGGAGCAGATGGCTCATCAGTATCTGGAATCATTGTTCGGATTGAACCTGGGAGAACATGTCGGCTGGTGGGCCGTGAACTGGTTTCAAACCTGGATCCGCTACGTCCCGGACAAAACGATGAGCGCGGCCATTGCCCTCGTGGTACTCAAATACGGCTATCCGTTGTTTGAACGGGAATTGATTCACGGCGGTCCCGACGGGGAACGGCCTCAGGATGAGCGCCTGCTTCCCTTGGTCCTGGGACTGCTCTATGCACCCTCCTTTGCCACGCTCGTCAGCAGCGAGACCTATGGAGACGCCGCCTATTGGCCCTTGTGGGCCATGCCATGGGCCTTGATTGTCATGGGATATTTTTACTTGCGGTATTGGGGGGCCAGCACGTCCCTTCTGAACGATGCGCGCCTCCAGCGCGCCGAGCGATACGCCCGTGCCCTCAAACCGATTGGGAAGGAAGCGTCTTACGAATTCTGCCGGCGCTTGACCTTCATGACGTTGATCGCCAGTCTCCTGTTCGCCCTCTGTCTGCCCATCATTCTGATGGATTTTTACCGCGTGACGTTCAAGTTTTTCTGCGTCGTGTACGGATTTCTGCTGGTCGTGCATCTCGTGCGCATTGCGATCGCACAGAACATCAGCGCCGCCCGCGCCGATTAAAACCTGAAGCGTACCTCGCCAGAGCCGTTTCGTATTTCGAAGTTCCGTGTTTCGAGTTCGGAGAGCAACCCGAAGCCGCTAGTGCTTTAGGTCTTGTGTAATTGAAGAAACTGGGCGACAGCGGATCGGGTGACGAGTCCGACGGGGCGCCCATCATCGATCACGACGAGCCGGTCGTAACCGACCCGCATCATGCGCTCCAGCGCCTGCATCATCGACGCGTCTGGAGGAACGAAGAGTTCGGGCGATGACGTCCGCATGATGTCTCCGACCGTCCGCCAGGACCAGAGACCTTGAGGAACGGCCTGCACGTCTTCGACGGTGATGATGCCCACGACCTGTCCCTCGTTCATCACGGGAAACCCTCCGTAGCCGTAGGCGACGAAAAACTCTTCAACGGCGTTCTGAAGGCTTAATTGTGGAGGCATCGTCACGACCGCCCGCACCATCACGTCACGGACCGAAGTCCCGGAAAGCGCCACACGAAGCGTCACTTGCTTTCTCGTGCTCCACGCAGCGCCAAAGAGAAAGGCGCCGATAAACATCAGCCACCCCCCATTGCTCGCGGTCGACGGATCGAAGAAGCCTCCAATGGCCCCTCCCAAGAGAAAGGCGCCAAACCCCGCCAGCAACACCCCAAATCCCAATCCAAGCAATGCCGCGCGGCTCGTCGCGACGTGAAAATCATGTCCCCATGCCCAGAGCCCCGCCCGCAGCGCCCGGCCTCCGTCCAGGGGAAAACCTGGAATCAGGTTGAAGAGGCCCAGTTGCACATTGACCAGCCCAAGAAGTCCTCCGAGGACGGCGAATCCCTGTCCAGCGGACGGCACCAGCCACCATTCGGAAGCGGCGGCGAGGCCCAATGAAAAGGCCCCAATCGCAAAGCTCACGAGCGGTCCGGCAATCGCAATCAAGAATTCGGCCTTGGGGCTGGGTGGCTCCGCCCGCATTTGCGCGACGCCGCCGAACAGAAACAAGGTGATCTGGCCGATCGGAATCCGGTAGCGCTGGGCGACGTAGGAATGGCCGAGTTCGTGCAGGAGCACGGAAACAAACAAGAGCACGGCCGCAATGGCACCCATGCCCCAGTAACGAGAGTTTGAAAGGCCGGGCAAGGCATCAGGAAGGTAGCCCGTCGCCAGCGACCATGTGACGAAGAAAAAGACGAGAAACCAGGACGGATGCACACGGATCGGAATTCCCAGCGCACGCCCGATTTCCCATGCCGGTGCATTCAACATGCGTTCACAGTAACAACGCTCCGAGTTGAGCGTCAACCGCACGGAACTCGAAGACATTTCGAGGATTTCGTGGCAGCGGTCTTCGGGTATACTAAAGAGCATGCTGCGAGCACTTCCGCTGGCCGCCTTGGCCGCCCTCATGTTGTTTGCACCGGCCATCAGCGGCGCCCAGGTCATTCGGTCAGGACCGGCAGCCTGTCCCACCATCGCGCTGACGTTCGACCTGTGTCCCGTCCGTAAGGGAGCGGGATATGATCAAGCACTCATCGACTATCTCATCGAGCACAAGATCCCGGCGACCTTTTTCATGTCCGGGCAATGGATTGCCAAACACGACCCGGAGGTCGAACAGCTGCTCGGAATCGGTTTTTTTGAAGTAGGAACCCACGGCGAGGTGCATGCCCATCTTCCGATGCACAATGCCGACGCACAGCGGACGGAAATCCTCGGTCCGGTCAAGCTGCTGAGCGAGCACTACGCCCACGAAGCGGTGCTGTTCCGTCCGCCGTTCGGCGAATATGATGACGTCACGGTCGGCGTCGTGAAGATGTTGGGCCTCCGGTTCATTCAATGGAATATCGAATCCGGCGATCCCGATCCGAGGCTTTCGGCCGAACAAATTGTGGCGCGCATCGAGAAGCGAGCCAAAGGGGGCAGCATCGTCGTGCTCCATGCCAACGGGAAAGGCAAGCACACCCGGCAGGTCGTCCAGAGCCTGACCACAGAGGTGCTGCCGCGCAAAGGGCTCACACCGACGACCGTAAGCGACCTTCTCTCATGCAAGCTTCCCAACCGATGAGCGCGCCTTCGATCAGACCGATGCGTCCCGAGGATCGCGAGACCGTCATCCGGTTGCTCGCCGATTCCGATCCCTGGAAGACACTTGGATACGATCAGAAGGATTGGAGCCGGATCTTTTGCCCTATTCCGCAGGGCCGCGAAAGTTTCGTCGTCGATTCCGGTGGGCAGGTCGCTGGCATCGCCATCATCAGGCAAAAGTTCCTCCTCGGGGACTATCTGGAATTGCTGGGAGTGGCCAGCTGGGCTCGCCATCAGGGAACAGGCAAACAACTGCTTGCCCACGTCGAAGCGTTAGTGTTTGCCCGCACCAAAAACCTGTTCGCTTGCGTGTCCGACTTCAATACGGGTGCGCGCGACTTCTACCGGAAGCAGGGGTTTCAGGAAATCGGTCCGATGCCCAATTTTCTGATTCCCGGTAGCGCCGAAATCCTTCTCCGAAAGACCGCGGGGCCTGCCCGTTAGGGCTGGCACCGCTGAGGCTGCCTTTCTCCCTATTGACCGGTGTCCCTACGCCAAGTACCCTCTCTGCCCGGTAAGGTGGGCTCAACAGGGAGTGCATTGATGAAAAACGGGTTCTTTAGAGGACATGGCTTAGGCAACGACTACCTGGTCATGGATCCCAAGGAATTGAGCTTCAAGCTCACACCGTCTGTGATCGAAGCGATCTGCAACCGTCACTGGGGGCTGGGCAGCGATGGCATTCTGGCCGCCGTGCCTTCGAAAAAAGCCGATTTCGGGCTCCGCATCTTCAATCCCGACGGTAGCGAGGCGGAGAAATCCGGCAACGGCCTCCGGATTTTTGCCCGTTACCTCCATGCAACCGGGAAAACGAAGAAGACGCATTTCACTGTGGACACGAAGGGCGGGCTCGTCACCATTGATGTGCATCTCGACCGGCATGGCGACGCCAGTGCGGTCACTGTCGAAATGGGACGGGCGACATTTGCGCCCGCCGCCTTGCCCTGCACGCTTCCCGTCGAAGAGCTGATCGAGCAATCAATCGAAGCGGACGGCCGGTCCTTGACGTTCACCGGCGTCAGCGTGGGGAATCCCCACTGCGTGCTGTTCAAGCGGGCTGGGGAGTCCTGGTCACGGGAAGATCTTCTAGGCCTTGGCCCGGCGCTCGAACATCACGCGCTCTTTCCGAAGCGCACCAATGTCCAACTGGCGGTGCCGACCGGCCCAAAGGAATTGATGATCCTGATCTGGGAGCGTGGCGCCGGAGAAACACAAGCCTCCGGATCATCGTCCTGCGCGGCAGCCAGCGCGGCCGTTCGTCTCGGCCTGGTCACAAGCCCTGTGACCGTCAAAATGCCGGGAGGCACGCTGACGATCGATGTTGCGCCTGATTTCAATCTCACGATGAAAGGCCCCGTGGCTGAGGTGGCACGAGGCAGACTGAGCCCCTCCTTCGTGCGATCTCTCAAATAGGTCCCTCGCCTTGCCCGCCACCGGCCCTGTCTCCGGGATCCCAGATTTCAGATCTCAAATCTCAAATTTTTAAAGTGCGAGATTTGGCTTGAAAATGTTGAACTAGGAATCTGAGATTTGAGATTTGAAATTTGAGATTCGGTACAATGAGGCATGACCACAGCACGTCCGGCGCTTGATTCGAAACTGGCTCATCTGCCTGATCAGCCCGGTGTGTATCTCTTCAAAGGCCGGTCCGGCGACGTCTTGTACATCGGCAAGGCCGCGCGACTTGCTGACCGGGTGCGATCGTACTTCCTCAAAAGCGCCGACCATACCCCTAAAACGACCTTGCTCGTCAGTCAGATCGCCGACCTCGAAACCATGGTTACGCGATCCGAGCTCGAAGCGCTGATACTCGAGAGCAACCTGGTCAAGCGACACCGCCCGCGTTTCAATGTCGTGCTCAGGGACGACAAGCAGTATCCCTATCTTCGCCTGCCCGTCAAAGACCGCTTCCCCCGACTCTCCATCGTCCGCCGCGTCCAGAAAGACGGTGCGCTGTACTACGGTCCTTACACACCGGCCGGCGCATTGCGTGAGACTCTCAAAGTCATCAAAAAGGTCTTTCCGCTGGCCACATGCACGATCGACATCGACGGTACCGCGGAACGCGCATGCATCGAGTTCGAGATCAAGCGCTGCATGGCCCCCTGTACGGGACAACAAACGCAGGAAGACTACCACCGCATCGTCCGGCAGGTGCGCCAGTTCCTGGAGGGGCACGACCAAGAGCTGGTGGACGAGCTCCGCTCGCAAATGGATGCCGCCGCCGGCCGTGAGGAATTTGAAGAGGCAGCCAGATTGAGAGATCGGATCTTCAAGATCGAACGCACCCTTGAACGGCAACGAATCACGCAAACGGCTTCCATCGATCAAGATGTCATCGGCATCGCACGCCATGGGACCTCCGTCGATTTGCAACTGTTGTTCGTGCGCGGCGGCTTGTTGATCGGTCGCAAGGATTTCTTCTGGCTCGAATCCGCCGACGCGACCGACGAGGAACTGGTCCGGTCGGCCGTGGAACAGTTCTATAACAAGGAGGGACAGCCTCCCCGCGAGTTGCTGATTCCGGTAGACATCCCCGATGCGGATCTTCTGGCGCACTGGCTGTCCGACAAACGGGGCGAAACCGTACGCGTGTTGGCCCCCGAGCGCGGCACAAAACACCAACTCGTCCTCCTCGCGGAAGAGAATGCCGCAGCCGCGTTGGCCGATCACTTGCGGAATGAGGAACTGGACCGGCAGGCCGGCGAAGAGTTGCAACGCCTGCTGCGGTTGGAGACGGCTCCCCGCCGCATCGAGGGGTTCGATATTTCCAATACGATGGGCAATCAGTCGGTGGCTTCCATGGTCACCTGGGAAGACGGGCGCATGAAAAAGTCCGACTACCGACGCTTCAAGATTGCCAGCGTGGAGGGCGCCAACGATTTTGCCAGCATGCACGAAGTGGTGACGAGACGGTATGGCGGGATGGAGGACCTGGCCCGTCCAGATTTGGTCCTGATCGATGGGGGGTTAGGCCAGCTGGCGTCCGCCAGAGCCGCGCTTCGTGAGGTGGGACATCCGGAGCTCGCCGTTATCGGCCTCGCCAAAGCGAAAGGCGAGAAAGACGAGCGGGTGTACCTGCCCGGCCGGAAGAATCCGATCATCCTCCGCGCCGACTCGCCGGCCACCCATCTGCTGCAGCGGATTCGCGACGAGGCCCACCGCTTTGCGGTCACCTTCCATCGGAAACTGCGGGGCAAGACGCTGGTCACGTCCCAATTGGACCAGATCATCGGTATCGGCTCGATCACCCGTACGAAGCTGCTGAAACGATTTGGCAGCCTGGCGAACCTGGCACAAGCCAGCGAGGAGGCCTTGCGAGAAGCCGGGTTGAGCGAACGCGTTGTTCGCCAGCTTAGGCGTGAATTGGCCTGATTTGTTTTTGGCTCCGCAGCGGGCCCAATTGGGACTGGAATTTCTACCGGTACCGCCCTATGCTACCCGGACACGAGACCAGCCGTAGGAACTCTTGAACGGCCGACTCTCGAGAAGGTGACCGATGGCTATCCCTCCCGTGGATCCTACGTCGACTTCGACCGAAGCCGACGAACGTGAGCTCGAGCACACCTCGGCCGAGATCCTTCCTCGGACGGACGATGTCCCGCAAAATGGCGCACAGGTCAGCGACCTTCCACACCTCGGCATGTTAGAGGAGGAAACCCGCCGGCGCCTCAAGGTTGAGTCAACGCTGCAGGAGAGTGAAGCCCGCTACCGCCTGCTCTACGACAACAATCCCACGATGTACTTCACGCTGTCTCCCGATGGGATGGTCGTGTCCGTGAATCAGTTCGGCGCGACGCAGCTGGGGTACGAACCCGATGACTTGATCGATCAATCCGTCCTCAAGGTCTTCAAACCCGAGGAACATGCCGATGTGCTCAGACAGCTGACCGTTTGTGCGACCAATCCCCTGAAGATGTTCCAATGGGAGATCCAGAAGATCAGGAAAGACAGCACCACGCTCTGGGTCAAAGAGCGCGCGCAAGCCATCACCGATGAGAAGGGACAGATTCTCATCCTGATCGTTTGTGAAGATATTACCGAACGCCGTCGCACAGAAGACTGGATGCGGGAAAGCGAAGAGCGATGGAGAGCGCTCTTTGAACATGCCGGTGTAGGCATGGCCCAACTGGACTTGAACGGGCGGTTTCTTCGTGTGAATCCTCGCCTCTGTGAAATGCTGGGGTACTCATCAAAAACTTTGTTGCAGCGAAGATTTCAGGATCTCACTCATCCAGACGATCTCAAATCGAATCTTCACCTCCTCAACGAACTGGTGGCCGGAAAACGACCGTCGTTTTCCATGGAAAAACGGTACCAACGCAGCGACGACGTCTGGGTATGGGTGGACCTTACGGTGTCACTCGTGCGCAACGCCGCCAGTGTCCCCGTCTATTTCATTGCCGTCATTCAAAATATCCATGACCGGAAACGGGCCGAGGAGGCGCTTCAAAAGAGCGAAACCCGTTTTCGAGAAATCGCCGAAACGATTGAAGAGGTCGTCTGGTCTGCGGACACCGCAATCGGCAAGACGCTGTACATCAGCCCGGCATACGAACGAGTGTGGGGACGAACCTGCACCAGTCTCTATCTGGAGCCTAAATCCTTTCTCGATGGCATCCATTCAGAGGACCGAGGAGCCGTCTTGGCCAACCTCGAAGTGCAGCGAAAAGGCCTCCCCTTCGCGCACGAATACCGAGTCGTCCGGCCGGATGGCACGGTCCGTTGGGTCTGGGACCGTGGATTCCCAGTACGAGATCCCGAGATGGGACACCTCACCCACTATGTGGGCGTCGCGCTGGACATCACGGAGAGGCGACAGGCAGAAGAGGCGCTACGGCTCAGCGAGTCCGCCATCCGAGAGCTGCATGAGATTACGTCGAGGAAGGCGGTCGCATTTGATCAGCAGATCCGAGAATTACTCGATCTTGGACGACGCCGCTTTCAACTTCCCATCGCCGCCTTCGCAACCCTCAGAGGAGAACAGTTGGAACTGACCGCCATTCGATCGGATAGACCAATGCCGGCAGAAGGCACCGTGCTCCCTCAGTGCAGTATCTGCACAGAAACCCTGAAGAGGAACAGCACGGTTGCGATTGAGCAGCTGGAGAATTCGGAGTGGAAAAATGGCTCCGACTGCTTCCTTCTTGGATTTGCATCGTATCTTGGCACAAGTCTGGTGGTCGGAGGACAGAAATTCGGCACGATCAGTTTCATGGATTACGAGCCCTATCGCGGTCAATTCTCCGAAGCGGACAAAGACTTTCTCCTGCTGATGGCCCGATGGATCACGCGCGAAGTGGAACGTCAAATGTCGGAACAGGCACTCCAGGAACAGGAAGCGCTGTTGCGATCCGTCACCGAAACCGCGACGGATGCCATTTTTATGAAAGATCGCGCGGGCCGCTATCGGTTCATCAACACGGCCGGTGCCCTGGTGATTGGAAAAGGCTCAGAAGAGATCGTCGGCAAGACGGACGCCGAACTGCTTCCCTTCGGAACCGCACAACAAATCATGGCCGACGATCATCAAGTGCTGTTGGAAGGGGCCCAAAAGAGACGAATCGAAACACTGTTTCCGGGAGACCCACGGTCCCAAACATTCTATACCGTGAAGACCCCGCACATGGATCAACTCGGAAGCATCGTCGGGCTGGTCGGCATCGCACGCGACATCACCGATCTCAAGCGAGCGGAAACCGAGCTGCGAAACAGTGAAGAGGCGCTTCGTGCGAGTGAAGAGCGGTTCAGCAAAGCGTTCCGTTCCAGCCCCTATCCGATCGGAATCACCGATCTACAGACCGGCATCTGCCTGGATGTCAACGAGGCGGCCTTGTCCGTCTTCGGATTTACACGTGAAGAGGTGATCGGCCAGACGACATCAGTGCTTGGTATTTGGCCTCAACCGGAAGCCCGTGAGCAATTCATCGAGCACATCAAAGGCAAAGGCCCCATCAGAAATTTCGAAATTCCGCTCAAGTCAAAAAAGGGGGAAGTCCGGCGGTTCCTGGCCTCGACCGAAATCATCATCCTCAACGGCAAAGAATGTCTGGTCACCATCGGCACCGACATCACCGAGCAGAAACGGGCGGAGGAGGCGCTGCGCCGCAGTGAGCAGGCGGTCCGCCAGGCGTTCGAGGAACGAGAACGGCTGAGCCAAGATCTGCATGACAATCTCCTGCAGTCTCTGTATGCGGTCGGCATGGGGCTCGAACTCACCAAACAGCGGATCCAGCGGATCTCACGGACTAACGCCAAGCGGCTTGAAGAGTCGGTTGACCAGTTGAACCAGGTGATCCGGGAGGTGCGGACCTTTATTTCTCACGTGGAGCCGTCCGTCGTCCTGGACCAGACTCTCGCCGATGCGCTTCGGGCGCTGGCTGGATCCTTCATGGCCACCGGCGCCGGAGAGATCGTCGTCACGGTTGATGAAGAGGTCGGTCTGCGA
>Ga0081455_10001487_pt1 | contig 28989 bp, 38 predicted proteins | sample TabmetS3T2R1_FD_70207 | JGI IMG/M metagenome (GOLD analysis project Ga0081455, IMG submission 70207) | Tabebuia heterophylla rhizosphere microbial communities from the University of Puerto Rico - S3T2R1 | ecosystem: Host-associated > Plants > Roots > Rhizosphere ... | reverse complement strand
TTTGTTCAATAATTGAGGTTCTTCTACTTTCTCAACTGATTTGCTACTTCCCTCTTCTCTGGGATCAGCAGATTTGGTCGAGTCCATAGACTCTAATTGTGACATCTTATCTTTCTTTGTGAAATGAGTAATTTTCTGTGCATGAGAAGTATTTACGGCAGCAACACGTATTCTGTACTCTTTTAATGCCTCATAACGACAGAAATTGCATTTTCGGGAAGCATTCATGAGTTGAATAAGACAATCTTTCTTGTCACCTGAACATGTGTTCGTGATTCGGGCTTTGTTAACGCCATAAGCAGGGTTACTAACAAGGGCTAGATGCATTCCTGACCATGTGCCTATCTGATCTTCTGCATGCAGTTCGGCTAATTGTGCAGGTTCGGCTATTCCAGGGGAGACGTAGTGAGGAATATCGGTATTTAGAAGACTATCCCTTAACGCAGGGTCAGTTATCTCAATAACAGCATAATAAGCAGTTGAACCTGTATTGACATTCTGTTTAGTATGAATATCGGTGATTGTACCAACTCGGAAACCTTCCTGAGCCTTGAGCATATGAGATAAAGTATCAATTCCCTCTTCTGGATGGTCAAAATCTGCTGTTAAGATTAGGGGTTTACCGATGAAAGTATTGATATGTTGAGGGATCGATTCCTCCGTTACTGCCCAATGATTTAGATTGACTGAAGAATCAATCAAAAAGGCTTTTACAAATAATTTTCCTTTTTCGTTAGTAAATTTTGTTATCGGTTTTACTTTTGAAGCGGTAACTGAGGCTTGTCCTTCTGCTCTTAAAGCGCCACATATCTTTTTGGCTGTATCCTCATCGTATCGTTCTGTAATTTTATCCATGCATGATTCCCAAGATGAAAAAGCCGTATGAGAGAGTATTCCAGCAGTACTATCGCGTTCCATTGCTCCGCAAATTCGTCTTGCTGATTCGTCACTCTTTCCCTTACGTTTTTGTGCGCCTACACACTCACCAAACGTTTCATAAGGTCCAATAGGTATAGTATATCGTCACCAAAATACAAAACTGATAAAAACAATGACGAGAAGTATATAATGAAGTCGTCATTGCCAAATGTGCTCGGCTTTTCATCGAGGCGTAGGGTTTTGTTGCCTTGACCCTACGTCTGTTATTATTTGTCTAATTTATCGTATTCTTCGGCAATTAGGAAGAGTTTCATCAATTTAGCGAACTTTTGCATGCGTTTACCGTACTTTTCTATGCTTTTTTGCTGCATTACATGAGCAGAATTAGCCTTTTGAGCCTCTTTTTTGACCATTTTACCCCTAATTTGGACTGGAATTGGGTGTTTTGCAGTGAAAAGTAAGGGTTTTCTCGTGGGAGCAAGTGCAAAGCGAACTATTACCCTGTTTGAAGTTCGAGAAGTAACAACGAAGGGGGCTACTGTCTTGTGAATATTGTACTTAAAAGCCGGAATTATCGTCGATTGAGTGCTTCTTAGACGTAATTGACGCTGAATTCGCGTCATATCGTCGACGTGATAGACAGGATACTTGATAGTTCTGAGTTTTGGAGGTATTATTCTCGCACGGCCACGCGAAACTGAACTGCCAAGAATAATGCGTACAATGTTGTAGAGATGTCGAGATTGAGCACTGATAATGCCGCCCATTGCGTATTTGTGGATAGAATTCTGCAGAATTTGCTGCAAAATGTTGTATTTTTGGATAGAAGTACGTGCTACTGTGTTCAAAATGTCGTATTTATGCTTAGATGTCTGCAATATTGTGTTTAGAATATCATACTTATGGATTGAATTAGCAAGAACGGTTAGAACTACACTAATGATATCGTATTTGTGAATAGAAGATTGCAAAACATTTTGTAGTAAATTGTATTTGTGAATTGATGATTGTACTATATTGACAAGTAAATTATACTTCTGAATGCTAGTTTGTGCGATATATTGGAGTAAATTGTACTTGTGGATGGACGTCCTTAACACATTCTGCAGTATGCCGTATTTTTGAATGGATGCCGAAACAGCATACTGCAGTAGAGAGTACTTGTGTATTGAACTCTGCAGAATGTTCATAAGAAGATTATATTTGTGCTTGGATGTCTGCAAAATATTCTGCAGAATATTATACTTTTGGATATTGGTTTGTGCGATATATTGACGAATGTCATATTTTGCGATGAGAGCGTTTACAACTGCTCCTAAAACCTGAATGTCGTACTTGTGTATCGATGATTGTAGAATATACTGGATTAGATTATACTTGTGGATACTATTCTGAAGAACATATGCCAGAAGATTGTATTTGTGCTTTGAATTTTGTACAACATTCTGCAGAATGTTATATTTATGGATCGACGATTGAGCGGCATTCTGCAGAATGCTGTACTTGTGGATATTGCTTGTAAGCAGATTTACAAGAAGGTTGTATTTATGGATGGATGTTTGTGCAATATACGCTGCTAGATTGTATTTGTGGATGTTTGTCTGCGAGATATATGTTCGAAGATCATATTTTGCGATGAGTGTCTGAAGAACTGCTGCTATCGCTTGGATATCGTATTTGTGAATGGAATTTTGTAGAATGTACGTAAGAAGCGAATATTTGTGAATGGAAGATTGTAGAATGTAGGCGAGTATGTTATACTTTTGAATACTTGTGCCTAGGGCGTACGCAAAGAGATGGTATTTGTGGATGGATGTTTGTACAATATTCTGAAGTAGGTTATACTTCTGGATAGATGATTGTGCAATATTCTGCCATAAGTTATACTTGTGGATTGATGTAGCCGGTGGAACAGTGTTTAAGATGTCGTACTTGTGAATGTTTGTGCGTATAATATTCTGCAGCAGATTATACTTGTGAATAGACGATTGTAGCGCATTAGCAAGAAGATTGTACTTATGTATCGATGACTGCAGTATATTCTGTAGTAGATTATACTTATGGATTGAAGTTTGAGAGATAAAGTTCAGAATATGATACTTCTCGATATTGTTCTGAGTAACATAGGCCGCTAGATTATATTTATGGATGTTTGTCTGTGCAACATTGCCAATCATGTCGTATTTGTGGATGTTTGTCTGAGAAACGGGCGTAGTACCTGCTTGAAATGTGAGGTTCTCTGGTGTCTCTATGAATGAAGCGTGACTTGAGACTACTGTATTCTCTGTTGTAGTTACGGTGGTACCGTCGTAGTAAAAAGTTTTATTATTTAAAGTGGTGGTGCCGACGTTAAGAAACCATGCCTCAAAAACGAGGACATCGCCGCTCGTCATAGAACTTACAGATGATCCACTGAATGTAGTGTGGAAAGATCTCTCGGAGCCTCCGGCTGTAAGTTCATCGTTTGTGCTTGCAGTATTGCCATCGAGAATCGTACCGATTTTTGTCGATGAACTTGGACGCCAGATGTAACAATTGACGTAAACTGGTTGATTGGTTCCGTTGACGGGCCAGTTCTGATTGGCACTCGATCCAAGTGCGGCAAAGTTCCAAGTCCATGTATTTGCAGCAATGGATGTCTGGTCAAGTGGCGGCGAGACCCACCTACCATAATAAGCGACAGTGATTGTGCGTTCTGAGATATTAAAACTCGTCTGACTAGTACCGACAGTTGTATTCATCACACGGTTTGTTGCTACTGGTGTAGCGATGCCAGTCCCTGCAGGAGTCTGAGTAGACTGTTCGTTAGTAGGTAGACCGGTAGTCGAATCTGTTGTAGCGTGTAAATAGAATCTAGTAGCCAATGCGAGTAACTAATTACCTCAATTAGTTATTGAGGTAATGAACTAGTTGTTATGCCGCCGTTTCGCCTTGAACCGAAAGCGTGTACGGATTTGCGTTTGCTGCCGATGCTGCTGCTGTGACTGTCCTTCTTATCCAGATAGGATAATGCTGCCCAGCGGTAAGATTACCCAGTGAGAGACCACCGGCGAATGATGTAGGATTAGAGAAAGTCTCTCCAGCCGGCGCTGTTGATTCATTGGCTACGGTCTCCGCTGTTCCTCCTGCTCCCTCTCCACCTAACGCTATATCTATGGTATCATCAGCAGATGTCGTATTAGAGGAAATCCATATTTTGGCGGCTGTTAGAGTAAGCGAGCCATGATTATTTAGAACATAGATGCATCTGTATTCTATATCTCCTGCTGAACTCTCTGCACCGCTGACATCGTCCCATAAATTATTTAGTGTATCTGTCACTATGACACCTCCACCGGCTGTACTGCGTGCGCCACCCAACGAGGATGCTGGCGCAGTATTCGACGTTCCTCCTGAGAGTCTAAAAACTATATCAGATGCTACGATTGGCATACCTGTTTATACACAAGCGAGTAGTTTATCAAACCTTTGAGTAGACTATTCGTTATGACTTATGTTTCCATGCAGATTCTCTATTGATAGACCGTTTGATCGAATTGCAATTAGCACATAGAACCTGTAGATTTGCTTTTGCGAGTTGGATATCTGCAAGATAATGACGATAGAATGTCGCTGCTTTATACTTTAGATATTCTCGATGTCCTCCGCCATTAATATGATCGAAGCATAACGCTCGCATATCTGCAAAACCACATTTTACGCATTTATTTCCGAGCAGATTCATTAAGTTTGTTCGGAGTACATAATATGTCAAATTAGTTAATCTCTTTCGAGGCATTCCATCCTTCACATTATGCCGTGATTTCATTTTTATTTGCCTACGTCTTTCCGTGTGAGATTTGCGCCATATCGTAGAACGTTGCATTATTTTTTCTTTGTGCACTAAATAATATCGATGTTTTTCAGCCCTAATTTCGGATATCCTTTTAGCGTGGTATACTTCATACTCTGTTGACATTTCCCAATGTTGGGATATGAGATTGGCTTTAAAAGGCTTGTCTCATGTTCCTTTAGCATATACGATCTTTGTGAAATCCCAGTTGCCTCCCGTTAAAGGTTTGACTCGGTCTGCTGAAGGAGCGAAAGTAAAGCGAGTAAGGCCTACCTCTCCAGGTTCCAAAAACTGAGGGTATTCGGAAATGGTTAGATCCTTATCCAGAGTGACAGGCCTCAACTCCATAGGATACTGAAAATCGTTCTGTACGTAAACTACTGTCGTAACGGAGGTTTCTCCAGCAATTGGAGGGTTCCTAAGAGCCTCCTCACCAAAATCCAGGGTATAAGTGCCCTTATCATCTCTGGGTAGAGGCTTCTTTGCTGCTGCATCATAATAATATGAAAGTAGTTTATCGGGGCCTATGGAGACTGTTGGGTCAGCGTTAATCATCTTTTATTGCATCCAACGTATCCTCAAATTTCTTGTATAAAGATGCCTGTCGCTTTCTGTATGTTGTAGAAATCTGCTCATTGACGCGCGTAGTGTTATAATCGCTTTCTTTACCGTCATCTTCCTGTTCTTCACTGGGCGGTTGTTTCATCATCTGTTGTTGCTTTTCTAAGAATTGTTTTTGTTGTTCTTCTATCTCTTCTTTCCGTAGTTTGTACTCTTCTATCTCATCCTCATATCCTGCTACCCGTAGTACCTTCTCTCCCGAGATAAGTTGTCTATCAAAGAGAAGGAGAGAAGCGTTAACCTTGTCCAAGTTAGTTTCAAATGTAATATCCTGGAATTCGTAAGTTAGTTTTGCTTCAGGGGGATTCTCTTCATAGTCTTCAATGCCTAACAATTTATAGAATAACTTGTTCAACCATTGTGGCTGAATGGTATCTTTAACCCAGGTTCGATCGGCATCTAGTTCTATTTCCTTGAATGCTAGCAATACCTGTTGCGAGTTGGCGTAATTTGCTATCTGTTCATATCCGGCTAGGAAAGCAGGTACGCCCAATTCGCGCATCGATTCTCTATTGAGAAAGTCAATGGCTTCTGTTAATTTGGAAAGGTCGCCGGTTAAGTCTATGGCCTGCGTATCAATGTCCTGCTTGTGCGCAAAGGGTAGACCAGGCTGCAGACCGGATACAATCTCCTGCATCTGTGCGACAGATACGTTAGGGTTTATGAATTTCATGATAAGAAAGGGTGCCCAGTTACTTTTCATTATCTCTTTGATGTCTTCCTGCTTTGCGATACGCTTACTATCAGAACCGTCTATTACTCCCTCTAACTCAGATAGGCCGTAGTATAGACTACCCGGTGATACGTGAAAGTCTCGGTTAGTGAAGTATATGAGTTGGTCTGCTGATAGAATATCATCCATTCCTGATGGTCCCTTTTGCAGGTCCAGATAGTGACATCCTAGAAATTGCCAGGTGATAGGGTCAATCTCTACATTACCAATTCTTTTAGAGTTTAATACATGTAGAGAGGTAGGTAGTCCGGTCTCCTGGCTCGAAACAATTTCGATTGCTGCACGACCGTAAATCTTGCACTGAATTACTGCTGCTTTCATCTTATTATGAAAGTCAATAGACTGCTGAGTGAGTAGTTGCTGTATCTTCTTTCGAGCGTTTTGATATTCTTCATTATCCTGAATCTTGTTTAGCGCATCTATTCTATCATCCTGGTCATCAAACTCCTCAGTAGTATCTAAGACTATTTTACCATGCTTACCTAGTACGAGTTCGGTACGTTTGACAATACCATTCTGAATAAGTTTGTCAGAACGAAAGGCATCCTCGAATCTATCAAGTGAAACATTATTGTAAGGCGGTTTAGTAGTAACAGGATAATTCGTAGCAGTGCTTCTTCTTACGGCGGCAGTGCGAGGAACCATAGTAGCAGGCTTACGATTCTTTGAGGCTAACCTCAAGTAGTTGGCTACAACAAGAGCCATAGAATCGTCGTTCGTATCAGGGGTAAGAAGCGTTGGAACCTTTTTAGTTCGTCTAGTAGCGGAAGCAGAAGTCATATCCTAGGTAGGCTCAACATACTGATACGAATCAAGAATAGTATACCCAGGTCTACGAGCCAAGGCATCAACCATAGGGTCAACATGCTTCTGATGAGTATGAATACCAATAGGAGTACGCGTAACTTTTGTAAATCCTGTCAAAGGTTGAGCAATCCCCGATTGTCCAGGCTCTGCAGTCTGTTGGATAGTAGGAGCCATCAGTCCACGCTGCCGACGTATGGCCCTAGTGGAAGTAAGAAGGCCGCAGTTCGTACAAAAGTAAATGTGAGACGGATCAACCATAGGCCTCTGAACAAGCGAATCAGACTGCTTACAGTTTTTGCAGATAGCATTAGACAACGGTCGAGTATGCAGGGTCCCTTTGCTGGCAGCAGCGGCAGCCTCCAGCACTGAGAAACGAAAACGTCTAGGTTGCGTTTGTTGCCTAAAAAGGGGCATGTTCCCTATCACTTTTGTGGGGTATATAAATAATTATGACATTTTGAACACGAATCATTACCAATCATTCGTAATCCCGACTTATCGGGTTTTCCAATGATTGGTAACATATTATAATCTTATAGAAGAATGTTTTATTATTAAGGGGGGGTAGGAATATTTTTTTTTTGTATGTGACAAGAAGTATGTGACAAGAAGTATGTGACAAGAAAAAGGTTATGTTGTTATAGTAGAATGTTCTATTTATTCTCAGAAATATTTTATATGTCAGGGAAAAAAGGTTTTTTGCTCCCGTCTTTTTGTGGCGAAAAAATTCCACCGGAACTTTTCTGTGCGTGTGCGTGCGAAATTCTGCGAGAACCTGGGGAAATTCTCCCAAACCTTTCACTAAAAATAAATAAAAAAAACACACAAGAAAAAAACTAAAACCGGTAGACGTTAAGAACAGTAGATAACAAAAACGCACCCCCTCTCTCCTCGTGAATTCGTTCACCTGCGTCTACGTACCTACGCATACACCTACACACACACCTACACACACCTACTAGTCTACTCATCAACACACTGATACACGCACACCCTCCACTGCTTACCCTCTATATACTACCTACCCCTACCCTCTGCCTACTACTATCCTCTTCCTATTGTTAGAGTACCCCCTACCCCCCCTTCCGCTACTATAGAGTACGAGAACAGAAGGTTCGCTTACAATACTTGTTGCCATAGATACCACAGTATCTTGTTCTGCTTCTTAGAATGAATAGATGATAGTAGTATGTTGTTTGTTACTTATACTCTCATATACATATAGAATGGTTGTTCTACGGGTTGGCTTAGCGGTAATGGTAGGTTAGTGTATGGTGGGTATTGTTATGCTAGGGTAGGGTAGGTATAGGGTAGGATAGGATAGGATAGGTTATAGTATGATATAGTATGATATGATATGTTATGCTATACTCTAGCATAACATAATTAGACCACGTTATTAGTGCCTTCTCTTTCCTTATACGCCCTTAAACAAAGGCGAAGGGCATCGAATAGGTCATCGTATGTAGTGGCTTCCTTATCTAACACGCCATCCCTAGCGTAGGCTGATCTAAGCGCTGTAATCAGCCTCTCGAATCTGCTTGGGCTGATACGTATGTACTGATTCTCTATGAGAAACTTGGTATGGTATAACAATGCTCTATGTTCGCTACCAAATGGTACTGGTTCTACCTTCATGTAATCTCTGTACCTTTTGTCTAATGCTTCGTAGTCTACCCTTTCTCCCCACTGCAACTTTAATGCACGTATGAATGAAGGTGCTGAAGCATCCACTAATACTTTGGTCACATTGAATCTTTGTATGAGGTCCCAGCATATTGTTACCATCTCATTATGATCCTTTCTTGTGTGTAGGTCAGCGTATGCTACGCGTACAAAGCCGTCTACGTAATGTCCGACTACGATGCCAAAAGAACTCGAACCCCAACCTGGATCGCAGCCCATGACCGCTTGCAATAACTTGCCTTCGCTGGATTCTTTACTGTCATCAAGGTATTCGGGTACGTCGTACTCCTCAGCGCAGATGCGGTCAATATCCGTTGTTTGGAATACGTTTCCTATAGTGCCCAAGTATTGAAGATTATACTCACGCTCAAATGATGGACTACGCTTTGCTTGTTCTATATCGTGCTCTGTGTAAATCCGGTTTAATCCTCGCTGCCAACCTAATGTCACTTTGTGATAGAGCGATTGAGGTTCTTCTTCAATTTGTTGAAATAAACCTCCTGGCGCATTCGGGGTACTCACCAACAGAATATAAGCGTCTGATTTACCGATATACCTCTCGATAGTTGTACGACATTCATCCTGTTGTCCTAAGGGGAAGAAATCTGCCTCATCTACCAGTATGAAACGAACGTTAGGCAATCCTCTCATACTCGCTAAATGGTGTGAAGGGAACGCTTCTATCCTTACTTTGCCTAATGTGAGGACGGTATTCTTATCCTCAAACTCTAGCCTGAGACCTCTAAACAGATTCTTTAAACGTGTGATTAGGTCTAAAGCAAGGTCAATTCTAGGGCCTGTAACAATACAATACGTGCTACTTGTTTCCTGCGCTGGTTGATTTATCGCAAGCCAAACCATAAACCGGAGAGCGAACTCTGTAACACCTAGTCCGGTGGCTTTCTTGCACCAGACCCGCTTGTGAGCCAGAATGGCGTTATAGAGTTCCTCTTCATAATCGAATAGCGGTAATGGTTTATCTTGTTTTCTGGGTAGACCTATGGCATGGTTAAAGCAGCATCTTCCCTGAGTATCATCATACAAACGAGTATGTTGTTTTGATGAAAGGTCCCAACGCCAGAACGGAATATTAGAAAACTCGGTTAGGGTCGTCTCTATCTGTTGTTGGGCTATCGATAGGTGACTCGCTCTCTGCTGTCTTTTCAGTATTGATTGCTTCTCGTAAAAGGATCGCTGTCTCTCTATTTCCTCGATAATGTTCTCCATTTAACTTTGGTGTGAGTAAATGGGTAGCACCGTACACTTCTAAACTATACTCATCTGCTGCCAATTGTCTGAGCAGTTGATATGCAGCAATTCTATCAGTAGCCTTTAGTGTTTTGTTTATTGCCATTGAAAGCGCTCCTTGCTGATATGCCTGCAACTTCTCAATCGTCCTTTCTATGAGGAATGCCCTGGATTCCTGGGTCTGTCTTGCCTGCAGAATTTCAATATCTTGTAATTGGATTTGTTTGATACGCCGCCAGTACTGCCTGTGGGATAAACCTAGAAATTCTCTGACTTGTTTGTGTGATACACCTGCCAGAATATATTCTAGAATTCGCTTATTTTCTTGCTCTATCATGTACTTTGTTCGACGATTTCGCGGCTTTATGTCAGAGGGGATTGGAATTGTCATATACCGGTATCAGTGATTAAAGTGCCACTTAGTGACATAAACAATTAACTAACGTTCTATGTGTTTATCTTCTAATATTGTTATTGGCTTACCTGGATCTGGATAAATTTTCATAAGGTCTGAGTCTAAGTTTAGTACATCATCCGCCGCAGCAGCATAGGCATCGTCGTAACAAAAAGATAACAAAAATGATGTCATAATTATAATTATAATTATAATCAACAGGTACATCATCATCATTGATTTTCTTCTTGTCTCTGCTGTTTTCTTTGTTGTTTTGCTAATTCTCGACGCCTTTTCTTTTCGGATTCACTTAATACAATTCGCTGTTTCCGCGTTGGCTTGATAGCCTTTATCGGCTGAATTGCTTTCTCAGGCTTGACTGCTTTCAGCGATCTTCGATTTCGTTTCTTGGTTTTCTGCTGCTGCTGCTGCGGCATCTGCTGGTAACTCTTCTATCAATATTTCATCGAGTGTATCAGGATTTATTGCCGTTTTAGGTTGTGATTTTCTGAATTCTACAGCCAAACACGATGAACAATATAACGCCGGGTACTTCTTGCCAGTATCCACAAAATTTGCTTCTGTTAGTTCTTCGCTCATTACCATTGGATTTCTGCACCAATTACAATATGCTTGTTCTCTGATTAAGTCAAAATTATAACTCATCCTACTTACTGAATGTTCACTAATCGATATTAGTATTAATCTGCTTCTTGTCGTTCTTCCTGGGCTTCTTGTTTATATTTTTGCGCTAACGCTTCATAGAGGCAGACCACGCAGAGAGTATTGTTGCGGCTACTCTCATACGGGTACAGGCCTCTGCAATTCAAGCATTGATTCAACCGCTGGTAGTATTTTGTTGCTTCTGCTGTTGTTATTTCGGGTGATGTGATAGTATCATGTGATAAACGATACACATCTACACTACAACGACATAGTATATATCTCAGTAGTACGACAAGACAGTAAAAAATGGTTAACTACCGTATCTAAATAGAGAAATGGTCTGTTTATCCATTTTTTAGGCATCTTACATCTGACTCATTGCCGCACGAATTCTTTTTTCTCGTACTGCAAATGAAACAGTATTTCGATTTCTGTATTTCTTAGTATCATATTGACGCAATTTCCAGGTTTCTTTACAATGGCAGACTTTACATAATTCAATGGTATATGCCAACGGATCAGTATCATCGTATGCAGTATGATGCATGTTTGTAACAACATTGATCCTACCACATTGCGAACAATTACCCGTTCTAGGAAAATAGTTTAGCATTATTGTCTTTCCTCTAAATGTTAAGCGTCTTTTGTTATGAATCGAATGCCATAGCCGTGATGTTTCAAGATTCCGTGCTTTATTTTCAGGTATTGCGTAGTATGAAGGCTTATGTATTAAACGGTCATTACAAGTAAAACAGAGTACATTATCCTCTCGATCATGATTATGATACCAACCGGATCGAGTCCATGTATTACCACAACAATAGCACACGCAGCCCGAAACTATTGGAGCCTTCAATAAAAATAGAAAAGCCCAAATCTAATATATACCTAAGCCTGTTCAGTTCATGCGTGTTCCGAAAGATCATCTGAGAGTCTTGTTTTCCTACCTGCTAGCCTGCGTTCAAGCCAATCATGATACCATGAATAAAAGACTGCGCAATCAGGGAATGACATTGCTATTTTATGCGCAATATCTACGATAATTGAAGTCTTATCGCCTATTTGTTCCCTCGTTAAATTGCGTTTGATTGGTTGATTACCATCACACTCAGGGCAGATCCATTCGACTGCTTCAGCCTTCTGTACTTGCCTCATTGGTAAATCGCAAACCTCACAATTTGTATGAACAGTTCTTCCACATTGTAGACATGAATATACATCGTGTGTCGTCGTATATTGTGGCTCCATTCTTACCCAGTATTTTGTTTTCTGGTTTGAACATGATGCGCATAGATTAGTAACTGAATAAGACATTACGCCAGCAGCATGCTTTCCAAAGATATCTCTATAACTTTCTGCTTTAAGCCAATCTGGTAAAGATTTAGAATATTTTAAATCGAGAACTGGGTCCATCCACATATCTGCAGTATCGAGTGCATCTGCATATTGTTCGTCCTTACTTAGAATATCTGGAGGAAATTCAAATACTCGTTCCTGTACAGATTTCCATCTCTCTATTTTACGACCAATGGCATCATACATGAGGCTGCCGTGTGGCGCAGGTCTATCAATTGTAATGTGTTCTCTATTCTGTTGATTAGAATCGTTTATCTGGTCTATTGACGAGGCATTATCGTCAGGATGTAACGGGATTTGTTCCAGTGCACATCTCTTGCGTCCTGACTTGACAAATTTATCACAATATTCAACCAGTTCAGGCATTACGCTTCTAGGAATATCCGGAATTCTTCTAATAAGTTCCTGCAAGACAGTGGTAGATTGTTCTATGTGATCCGGAACGTGCGCCTGTGAACGAATAGAAGAATATTCCTTCCCGTCGTCCTTGTACTTGGCATCGATATAACGGTCAATGCTCTGCCAGATACTGATACCTGCAGCCATGTATAACCGCGAAATCTCTGCACAGATTGAGGGGATTAACCACTGCTGTTCTAGTAGTATATACTCTCTTTCTAGAATAGCCGCAAGTGATGCAATCTCTTGCCTCCATGCGTGACCATGTTCCTCATCAAGATGTATTGCCCTCCGCAATGCATTTGCCTTCTGACTTTGCAGTACTTCTAATTCAGACTGTACAGTAGTTATTTTCGTTCCCAATTATAACATTTTTATAGTTTATTGTGTATGTTTTATACTTTTTTCAAAGACTTTGCAAATTGTTTGTAATTTTAAAGGTTTTAGAAATATGCGAAGGTGCGTAACCCTTAAGGTGTGCATAGTTTGTCATAAGATGGGATAGGAACTTTTTGCGCGATTCATCAGTCTTAGGGGAAGAAAGAGAAAACAAGCGCATTACCGGTGTCACATGGATTCATGCAAGTCATTCTGTTACCGTTACAATTCCTAAACGATTAGCCGAAAAACATGGATTGAGTGAACCCTGTACGGTAGTATTTGAAGATAGACCAGATGGAATTCTTATTAAAAAATTGGAGTTGGATTAATAACTAAGCAGTTACTTATTTATTTCGCAACTCGTTAAGTCTTGCGCGTTCCTGATCGTTAATCGTTCCTTGCTGTTCTTTCTGTTCTAGTTGACGCTTCTCTTGCTGTTCTTCTTGGCTGACCATTTTCTTTATTCTTCCCTCCGCGAGCGATTAAGCGGCTTTGGACTTAACTATATTCATCTGCTAGGAGATACTATCCTAAACTTTACATGATTTAGAAGTACACAAAATTAATGCAACCACCATCAATTCTTTGGTTGACTTTTTTGTTTCTATCCATAGCCTTTGTTGTAACAGCATATCCCGCGGCTGCCTTAGCATCACCTGCAGCAGCAGAAGAAAATAAGGAATCACCAACGACAAATGATGAATCACAAGAACAGGATGAAGAGGCTCCTCCTCCTCCAGTTGAGGAAGAACCACAACAACAACCACCAGAAGAACCAGCGCCACCAACAGAAACAACAGAGGAACCAAAACCAGTAGAACCAACAACCGAAGCATCTTTACCGGTAACAGAAGAGGAGGAAGGGCCAGATAATGATTGTCTCTTTAATCCATCACTGCCAAAATGTGCATCAGATAACGGCGAATGTCCTGATGGATTCTTCCAGAATGAAGACGGCAACTGCGTACCATCACACCCAAATGGCTGCCCAGAGGGATACCATTCCCATGAAGACGATGAAACAGGTCAGTGCATCCCCAATGATGTGCCATGTGAACCAGGTTACATACTAATCCTAGAGGGTAAACCGTCATGTTTGAAGAAAGAATTTGCATGTAACGAATTCCCTGATGCAAATGGATGTAAAAATAATGATAATGATGACGATGATAATGACGACGACAATAATGATAACGGCCATAATAACAAAATAATCAAAATAATCAAGAATGTCAAAATCGTCAATGAGATAAATAATGCCAACGATGATCTAGATATTGACCGCACAATTGTAGCAATCAACTACCAAGAAGGAAAAGGGATTAACTGTATCTTCGATGACGATGATAACGGAGAGTGTGAAACCTTTGATGTTACAAAGGATTCAAACAAGGAGCCGCTACTGCAGGTTATACCTTTCTCTTAATTTTATTCATCATCATTATCCTCATCTCCGCCTCCTCCTGGGATAGGTGCATCATTTGCTGATTCGTCAGGTACTATCTCGACAGGATGTAACGTTACTGTTGCCGTTTTGTTATCTAGGATTAATGTGAATCCAGGACCAGGCAACGATGTAATGTCAACATCTGTTATTCCTTCTGTACTGAGAATTTGTGTACCATTTGGAGGAAGTAAGCCTTCTGAGAAATCAACTGATAGATCAATTTCTCCTAACGTCGTTACATTTCCAGTCAAAGGCAGATCAGGAATATCGTCTTTTGTTAGAATTTGCGCGTTCACTACTGATGACGGATTTGTTGTTGCTGCTGCTATTGTTGTTGCCGCTGCTATCGCTATGATAGCAACAAATACAATTTCTTCTTTTCTTTGTTTCATGTTTTTTCTTTGTTACGCTCTTTCCGCCTTTCGTATATATGCGGCTTATGTCTGCAGTGAAAACGTAATCTGCCTGAACATGGCTTATGCAGCAGAAGGTGGCTATTACCTAATGCAGGATATGTTACAAAAGGCAACTCGTCCTTATGTATCCATTTTCTACATTGAGAACAAAATACATAACCTGTGTCATACGTTCTGTTCCAAACCATGTTGTGCAGACGAGGCAATATTAGAGAAAAGCACCTCTAGGAAAATTATCTAGCCATTTCAATTCATAACGATGTCTTTGTTCTAGGGCCTTATGCTGTGCTGCAGTCATTCGCTCTAGGTCGTTGTCTGTTAACAAATTATAGTACATGAAAAAGTCTGTACCTGTGGCATTCATAGCCTGATGCCAGATACAGGCATAGAAGCAAACGTCTCTGACCAGTAAATTACAACCGTATCGCTTATGATATCCACAGAGCAGATTTTCAAAATGTTGTTTGACCTGCGGTGCAGGGATCATATTCTTTGCAGTATTCCAGGGAGAGATTCGAGCCTGAGCCTTTTCATAATCGGCTGCAGCCTCATCTGACATGCCTTTGTAATCGTCGATATTGTGTGAACTCATGCCTTTGCTAAGAATGCTGGTTTACGTTCAAAGATTTGACCATTAGATAATGCTTTATTGAGATATAATTTAGCCTCATCTCCGGAGAACTTTCCAGTCTGTAAAAGTTCATCGAACAATTTTTCTTGATTTACATCGATTCGTCCTTCCCCACCTAACCGATTGAATGTTTCAATGAATAGTCTCAATTTGCTAATCTCTGTCGGTCTTTTTTGTATGCGTGGCTCATCTGGAGCGATTGTTAAAATATATCTCGTTTCACACACAGGACACTTGAATGATTCGTATGTTATTTCGGTCATCGTAAGGAAAAACTCTCCTTTCTTATTTGTTCAAGTCTCATCTTACATATCTCTTTGGCTTTATGATGATATCCTTGCAGTCTTCCTATTTCTTGAGGACTGTTTAAAGTCTTTATTTTCTCAATCCATTGGTCTAGAGTTGGATATTCAAAACGTTTTTGTTTCTCAGTGACGTATGTAATACCTGGGTCTAACATAGTACGTAGGTTCAAGGAATTGGGTTCACTTCCTTGGCCTACTACTTTTTTTCTGTGTACTTCCTCCTTTAGCAAAGCGACAACAAATTCTGAGAAACTTATGCCATCTGCCTTTGCCATTTTCTCTGCTTGTTCGACAGTCTCCATATCCTTTACATTATATGAAAAACTGCCTATGATGTTTCTACCACCCATATCCTCTAAAGTTACTTAGTTAGTTAGTTATTAACTTATTCTTATTGTACAGTAGTAGTAGTAGTAGTAGTAGGAGTTCCACTGGAAATAATGAATTAATCGTATCTGAAGAATTTTTCACTTTTTTCTTTGTATCGACGATGATTTGTATATCTTATGCGACTAAAATGATATCTACAACCCAGATGATATCGTATTCCAGTGTTGGTCATTGCAACATCTGGACCATCGAGTTCTAATCTCTTGTAGCATCCAGAACAGATTACGTGAGTATCATCATATGGTTTTGTCAACTCTTTTTGTTTTTCTCTGCTAATTTTCGGAGTACAAATTGCGCAATGACTTTTCTATATTCTTGATCGACTTCTGGACCCTTGTTATTAAGATAGGCATCCTCGCGTTGCATAATTTCGCGGATAATCTCTGCTTTGATTATGTCTTCATTTGATTTTTTCTTGAACCACATCTTTCTTTTCACCTAAAGTTAGAACCGTTATTCCCGCAACGCTAAGCGCGCCTGCGACAATGGCAAACCACAGATTCTCAGGTACTGCAAAAGGTGCTCCTACTATGGTTTGAATTATCACTACCAAAACAATATGCGAGACTACAATAATCGATGTCAGAGCGGCGCCTATCTTTGAATAAGATGCGGCCTGGAAAAAGAATACGAATAAAGGTATAGCAGCCAATGGTAGCAAGAGCCAGAGTGCTGCCGGTGTGTGTACCGTTGATGCTAGGGGATAATAGAAAAACCATGCAAACTGAAACATAATCCCCGCACTCAGAAGCCAGAAGATAGTCATCTGCGTAGCATCGTGGCGATTGATGAGTTTAACGGATAACAAAATTAGGATTGCACCACTTACAGCAGTGACAATAGTTTCAATTTCTCCAATACCAAATGACTCTCTACTTATCGTCGTCGTAACGCTAAGTGCCATCACAATCCCAACAAGAACAGCGATTGTACCTAGTATCTGCGCCCTGTTAAGGCGTTCATGTAGAAAGAGCCATGCTAACCCTACTACAAGTACTGTCTCAAGTGGCGCATAAATCAGGGAGACCTTACCTGCTCCAATATGGCTAACAGAATCATACCATGCTATTTCCTGTATTATGAATATGCTGCAGACGAGCGCTAATAATTTCCATTCTTTAACAATGGTAAGAGGTCGTCTTTTGATAACTCGGTGAATAACAAGAAGAGTGACACCGGCTACAGGCATTGCAACGGCTCCATAGATAAGGGTAGGAATGCCAAAAGCAACAAAAAAAAACTCGGTGAGTATTGCCTCACCTGTGCAGGCCCAGATAGCCAGTATCGCATATGTGTACCTCACTCTCAGTTGTGGCCCATCATTGTAGTATCGCCTGGCGTGCGCTTGATTACTGTAACCCTATTTCTCAGAAGCGCTTCGATGATTTTGGCATCTTTCTTTAGTTCGTCTAAGTAGGACATGTCCTTAGTACTATAGTAGTGAATACTGCAATTTAACCTTTTTAGAATATAATTATGTGTACGTACCTAGCGCATTTCTTCTAATGTTTTCTCAGAATAGTCAAAGGTCAGGAGACACTTACAATCCTTGTACTTGCAGACTGTCATACCCATCTTCTGTAATATCACATGAATCTCTGTAGGATGCCTGCAGACTGGACAGGTGGGATTCTTGAGGATCCACTCTCCCATATCTTTTCCTTTTCCTCCACTAACCAATCCTTTCGTGTTTGGCTTCAAGACATTTTGCCTGTTTATAATGTGTTGATTCTAGATATCGAGTTTCATAGATGCCATTTGCAATTGTCTTCCAATTACATTCGTCACAAAACACACGATACTTTGTCATAGTTTACAATTCAAACCGTCTAAAGAATCTGTAATTGCGCCTGCTACTCTGTGTGTATAATTTCAAGAGTAATATCTGACCGTCGCTCTGGGTTATTGGTACTGTTATGCGTTTGTAGGTCTTGAAGCGCTTTGCGGTATCAGAATACTTTTTCGATTTCTTTTTATCTACAATCTTTTTACAGTCTGTACAGTAATAATCTCGCATCTTTGGAGTTTTGCATTGAGTAAAATGTCCTTGATTGCATTGATACCAGATACCCAAATCCTGCTCAGCAGACTTTCTGTTGGGTATCAATCTGTTTGTATGAATCATGTTTCTGCTTCGGCCTTTTCTCTTTTGATTCGATAGAGTTTAATCCACAATTTCGTTAAATCAAGCCAGGTCTCATGTGAAACCTTCCGTTTATACAGGTAAGGATACCTTTTGTACAGACCTGGAGGAGCCTGATTGTAAGAAGGTGGTTCATCCTTGTCTTTCTCTTCATAATTTTTCAGGCAGGCGTAAGCGACCTGATTACTATCTTCAAACTCAAATTCGACATGTATGAGTATATGTTTCCATCCATCATCGACAGATTCTAATACAATGTACTTGTCATCCTCAATCCAACAATTATGCGATGGAAGTTTGGCAGTACATTCGTCTATGAATTGAGTTAACCATGCTTTCAAAGGTGCAGATGTGGCAACAGAGCGAAGGGTAAGGGCCTCATGTCTCATCTTGTTGATTTCGTCACGGCCCAATGTAGGGTCGATTGAGACTAGGGGAGTCATATCAATATCTATAAACTTCTTCCTGTCTCCAACGTTCGTTTTGTTGTGGCACCGTTGAGAAAGAAGCACCGTTACGCGAACCAAGTCGATCAGAACAATATCGATAGTGATGTCGTCGCTTTCCTCCTGCAGTCACTTCTATTTCCATAGCCTCACCTGGGAATCTATCACCTACTGGATCAATCCACTTATCGCAGATAGTACACCTTATGTCGCCATGATGATAACCGCGCTGATGTAGCCAGAACCCTGTTGCCCTTCTTTGATTACTCTTAGCACGCTTTTTATTATTCAGGAGCCAGGTCCTGCGAGCCTTTATCTGGATGTCGCTCATCTTTCCCATTTCCTACTATTCAGGCCACCTTAACAGTAATTCCAACTGATTTGCCTTTTTCAAGTATTGCCGGCCAAATTGTGTTATCATGATGACAGTCTTGAGATTGTATTCATTGCGTCGTGCTATTCTATTCTTCCTTATCTGCTCCAGCGATGGGCGGCCAACCTTCAAAAAGTCTGAGATAGGCTTACGTACAATCAATCCAGTTGACGCCATTTCATCAAGATATTGTTTTGCTTTCAGATGGTTTATCTCTGCTACATACAAAATTTCAGTTATGCCACTGGGACCAATATTAGCAAGATGATTTAGAATATTGCGATATATATCGCACCGATTTCTATGCATCTCTTGAAGTCTTGTACTGGTCAAGATAACGGTAGTCTCATCTCTTGGGCGATTTCTTTGTCCGACCATTTGGAGAGCCTGCGTAACGTAAACCGGTAGACTTCGATATCCTGCCCGTACTCTTCCTTAATCCGTCTGATTCGGAGTTGGTCCTTGGTATAGGCTTGAGTCGTCTTGTGTCCTGTCCATCCATCAATCTCTGCAATAATTCGCCTCGTTCTTCTGGTCGCATAGACATCAACCTGATATCGGCAACGCAGCGCTCCAAGTTCAACAAAGCAAGGGAAGCGCTTTTCGCACTCCGCTCTAAATTCATGATTTCGGAGTATCTGACAAAGACGTAACTTTCCTCGCTTGTGTTGTGGGCTTTCATTTTTGTTGATAGGCATCGTGATCATTTCCTTCCAAGTACGCGAGGCCTAATCGTCCATCGTCTTCGACTGTGAACAATATTTTGCGATATGAATCATTATTGGCATTGAGAAAGTTTGCAGCCTTATGCAATGCAATATAAAAGGCTAGGGCATCTGAGGCCTGAATCCATGGATGTTTGGGTATCTTGGAGGCAGTAGTAAATCCTGATTCTTTTAATCGAATTCTTTCAATCTCTTTCATTTCGTGTAGAGCCAGTTTGAGGTTATCGCGTTCAATCGTCAATTCCTCAATTGTATCAACCTGCTTCTGATTTACGGCAGAAGGTTTCTTGTCTTCTAATTTCTTTTTCAGGTCAGCAATCTGTACCTCTAACTCGCCGCTTTGCATCTCCAGTTGATAGATGCGTATGTCCTTATCATCTGCCAGTTTCAAGGCCTCATTGAGTCTTATTTCTAAGTCTTTGTTGGCTGTCATTGCAATGTCCGCTGCCGTTCTGGCTACTTCAAGAGCCTCTGGGACTATTACATCGTCGGGTTCTCCTTCGTATAACTCAAAAGGAATTTCTTCGTTGCTTATTTCGCCAGTAAATAAATTGCTCATTTTATCGGGATCTGCTTCTTGTTCGCCCTCAGTTCCATCAGGCTTTGTGTATGACTCACTAGCGATATCGTCTGGAATCGTGCTCCCATCACTAGCGACTGTTACTGGCTGTTGGAAATCAGTATTTTCTACTGATTTAGCAGGCGATTGGTAACGATCGTACTTTCTTTTTTGATTTGCTTTAACTGCTCTCTGGATTGTACCATCCGAAATTTCGATTCCATTATCCTTAAGTATTTTTTTGATGATACCAGAAATCTTTTCTGGTTCCATTCCGGCATCCTCTAATTTTCTCGCCATATTTTCGATGACCATTCGCTTTCCTGTGATAAACTGGTCCTGAAGTCTGATTAATTCGGCTATTTCCTCCTTCAAGATTTCCTTTGCTCGGTCTTCTATGTTGCTCAAGACTTTTTCCTGTGATGTAGAAAGGCGTATGCAGGTGGATAATCATCAGGGGGAAATCTGGGATTTGCTCTATATGCCATGATAATCTCATCATTGCGAGGATCACGGAATATTGGCATGTAATGAAAGTCATTACGTTTCCATCCTGTATTGGGACCTAAGCCATGATGAACTACTAATTGTAGTCGAGCACGATCCATAAGGTCTTCTGGTAAGTACCAGAGGGCCCACCCTGAATGTCCACATTCAGGGCAACGCTCCACGTAGGAGCGTACCTCTTCCTCTGATGGTTTCATTATTTCTTTGCTTCCTCTAAAATTTCCAGCATATCATGAAGGGCTGCATCTGTGTAGACTAGCCAGTTGTATAGACCCGCTTGTTCATGTTCATCTAATTCGTAGATAAACTTTCGATATTCCCTTGTTGGTTTGATATGATTGACTATCAAATCTTCGTCTAGATGCGGCATATGCTCTTTGTCTGTTAGTGCAGTCCAGAGTTCTCGACAAGCATCTCGGACATCGCCCATCTTTGTTAGTGACGATTTTGTTTCTTCGCCTAGTTTCTGGTACTTACTTGGACCCGTACTCCAGCCACCTGTTGTTACTTCTGGTTCTTCCTCTTCCTCTTTTACAGGTTCAGGTAGTCTATTAACAAGCCTATCCATAACCCGTTTTTCGTCTTCTAGTTTTGCCAAATATTTATTTCGTATTTTTTCCAATCTGACTTCCGTAGCCTTACGAATACTATTTTTTGTCCATTCTTGACGGTCAACATCTCTAAGCCAGGGTCTAAGCCAGTTTTCTATCGCACTTTCTTTCCAAACTCCATCATGAATTCGCTCTTTTGCAAAAAGGTTATAGATTTCTTCTTTCATTGCTTCTTGTACTGCTGGATTAGCCTTCAATGTCTCATCATCCATTGTAGGAAACCAGTCTGCTCTCAGTTCATCACATGCTATAGGGATATAATTTGCAACAGTTGCACCGAGCAGTTTATTGATTTTAGACTTAATAGCATCAAGCCTAGGATGTGGTTTATTTGTGTCAATCTTAAACTCGTTTGTTTGACTTTTCATTTTTTTCATCTTTTTCTTCACCTTTATGTTACACCTGCGCTGCCACGACCACCACGACGTCTGCCTTTTCTAATGGCTGCTTCAACATTAGCGCGTACAGCATCGGCGCGCCTTCTATACGTTCTTGGACTTCTTAGTTTATCTTGTAGACGCTTTCTTTTTTCTCCTATTCCAATCTCCATATTTTCGGCCCTCTTATCTGCGGCCCGTACTTGATCTGCTGCTATCAAAAGAATATAGACCCAAACTTTTCGTATCTTACCATCAACAGAATTCCAATCTTCTTTCATTGCGCCTATTTCTTGTACGAGTCTTTGTGTTCTGTTGTACAGATTTATCTCTCTACGGGTTGTTTTGTCCGAGATTAGTATTCGCTCATTGCCTGGAACAGATGTAAAACTGCCTAACGGATTTCTAATGCGTCGGAGTTCTCTCCAAGATGGACGATATTTATCAATGAGATATTGTAGTGTTTCATCTGCAGGCGATCCGCCTAGTTCTGCATCTCTTTGATCTCTTTCCATTTGGGTCATTATATCAGGCCGTTCAGGTACAAATCTAGCCAAAGCCTATTGTTCCATCCTCTTTAGCCTGATCATATGCCTCTTCCTGTTGTGCTAATTCCTCCTCATGCTTGAAACGAGAAACTAATCTATCGACCTTTGCATCTGTAATTCTGGCTTGTTCTAGAAATTGGTCTGCTTTATCTGCAATGAGAAATGTCTTGTGTACTGATTTGGAAATAGACTGCATCTCGCCGACTAATCCTTCATAGAATTGAGCCTGCATTGCCAATGTCTCGGTCATCTTGTTTACCTTTTCCCAGAGGGCGTTCCATTCTTCTGTAGTTGGATGCGCTTGAGATGCTGCTACTTGTTGTTGTGCCTGTGCTACGGGTATTTCTCGATGCCACTGTGTCGCTCCTGCTCCTCCACCTCCACTACCTGATGATGACATACATCTGTGAGCACTGCCGTCTGCGTTTAACATCCTCCATTTGCCTTCTTCGTTCTGTGTCCATTGCTTATCGCCTTCACCGCAATTCTTACACTTAGCCATGTGCCTTCTGGATTGCCTCCTGTATTAGATTGCGTATGAATGCGCTTCTAGGGATTAAACCCCTCAATTTATCCAGTTGGGCAATATCCTTTTTGTCCATACTGATATTGATACTTTCCATACTATTTCGTCATAGTCGTATTACATATTTAAGTGTTATACATTGTCATACTATATCTTTATTAATGGGGGTGTTATGGTATATGGTATGGCAACAAACGAACAATTAGCCGAACAGCCTATTGTAAGAGGCTTCAAATACAAAATAGAACAGACATCGAAGGGTGCACGGGTAACAGTACATGGCGACGATATGACGAGCACAGTAAACGATTATTATGAAATGCGTCACCGGCTAGAGATAGCAGGATTCAAGATAGCACCGGAGGATTAGCATGATGGATCTAATACCATGTAGAAAATGCGGACGAATGATTGATGATTATGGAGATCTATGTTTCGAGTGTGAGAAAGGTACTGTAGTAGCGCCAGAGGAGTAGCGAAAAAAGAATGTCGAAAGTAAGAATTGCAGCCTTCATAATTTCAATGAGTTTTGCCACTTATTTTATTGCAAGTGGAGTACTCGGTCTCGGTTCAATCGCAGAATACAATAATGCAGTGGAAGAGGAGAAAATAGCAAAGCAGGAACTTGAACAAGCAGAGAAGAATCTTGCGTATGGATATGGTAAGTGTGTATTCTATGACCAGATTTCTGTAGATGAATGTAATGCAGCAGCACCTGAGGGTTTAGCAATGTACGAGAAATACTATGGAGATGGTTCATGGACAATAGGAGGAGGGGCTGACCCAGATAATGGGGAGACGTAAAGGCGACCGGCCGTACGCTCCGATGTGCTTTATCTGCTGGCGACATGCACGCCATCTTAGACGGGTTACACTCGAAAGGGATGGATCGAACTGGTTTGTCGCATTACACACTAACGGAACAATTCATTATTGGAGGGTGCCTTTTTCTTTTTTTGAATTGAAAAATAAAAAATAGGAGTATTAGATTGGAATTCTAATACTTCCAAACATTATACTGGATGCTGCTGGAGATAAGCCAGTACTATTTTCTGCTCCTGTATCTGCTGTAGCATTATCTTCTGTTGTTTCTGGTTCTTCATCAGGTACGGGTGTTGGTGTTGGCATAGGATTGTCAGGTATTACAGGTAATTGTACGGCTGTTGGTGGTTGCTGCGCGGTTTCATTTGCTGGAACCTGTTCCACTGTGCCACCTGGCGGTACCTCTTCCGGTACTGGGCCTTGGTATACTGATACTGATTGGCCTGGCGCTGGTCGGACTATCACATCCTCTACGCCTGGTAATTCTGAACCTCCTGGTGGTGGGTCTATGACCGTTACGTTACCTGGTGTTTCTGTTACTGCTTCATCAGGTGGATGTATGACGATGGTATCATTATCGATAACTGTAACATTCTGGTCAGGTGGCGTTAGGATTGCCGTATCATTATCTACGATTGTAATATTTTGTTCTGGAGGTGCAATGATAACGGTATCGTTATCTATCTCTGTGATGTTTGTTGCAGGGATTTCGATAATAGTGCCATTAGGTGGGATAACTACAGTGTTATTCGGGCTTGCAAGAGTAACTGTGATAGTTGCGGTATCTGTTCCTTGTTCTGTCGTAATATCAAAAGCATTTTGTGGTTGCGCTTGCGCTATTATTGCGCTAACTGATGTTATTCCCGCCGCAGCAATTATTACTGCAAAAATTATTGGTTGATGATGCATCATCATTGTTTGTTAGTTTTTGGTACACTATGTTAGTACTATACTGCTTTTAGAATGTCGATAAGCCTGGTTTTGAATTCCTCTGCAAATTCGGGGTTTACTTTCTTGAGTTCTGCCAGGTCGGCGGCTACCTCTTCTATGGCTTCCTGTGCAGGCCCGCAGAGGAAGCCGCAATAGTTTCTAACCTCCTCTTTGGTCATCATTTTTACGCTTGGTCCTGCGCTGCTATCTCCCATACAACGGCAGAATGTAGCGAGGGCATGCTGTTTTTACTCCAACCATCTATTCTAAGTTGTGCCTCATTGATATTCGATTTAGGATTGAATCCACCTACGTTTGTGGCTTCTACCTGTTTCTTCCATCCACTGCCCTCGAAGTCTGTCCATAACTCACACTTGTTTGTCTTTTTGAAATAGATTCCAGCAATTCGAAGCCTCTTCTCTCTGATATCACCAATCTTGGGGCCCTTTACAATGTTGAGGTCAGCAGATGGATGTTTCTTTTCTGTACCCAATCCGGTCGCTCCAGTATATACGTCCACAGTATTGTCAAACCAGCCTGAGCCCATGTGCGTTCCTCCATATTTGAGGCTCGCCGTGTCGTTATGGTCCATCTTGTGCATCGTGATATCGACAACGAATTGATAATTGTCGAAGGTGATATTCTTAACATTCTTTTCAACCGTGTTGTCGTCAGGTTTTCCTGAGGCGTAGTGTCTGACCGTGGGCCCTCTCTGAGTTGATTCCATTGGATTACCTTTTGTTGCATATGGAGCAACCTGTCCCGGTTGTGGCGTAGGGGGTTCCGGTTCGGGGCCTGGTTCTGGTCCTGGAGGAGTTGGCCCTTCTGATCCGCCTTCCTGAATACATTGATGATATTTTATATAGGCATCGGCATCGGCCTCACTTGCAAATTTATGTGCAATATTAACGCCTTCCTTGTCTACGACCTTCCACTGGTCTGGTGGATTAGTCATAGGTACAGATTCCCAGGTTGTAGCACCTGCTGTATCTCCTCCCCATCCTCCTTCCTTTACATGTTCATTATTAGGATCTGGATTGGGTCCACATTCTGTACCTGGATCTGGGTCAGTACCTCCAAATACTTTATCCTTAAGTTTCTTTATTTCCTCATCCTGCAGTTTATCGTAGTCTGTCGCACTTGCAGTTGACATTATACTAACAGGCGAACGTACTTAGTTAAAAGGGCTTATTCTAGTTTGTACTACTACTATCTGTCTAGGCAGATAGTGAAAACCAAAGCACTTGTCTTGCTGTTGAATCCGTAGTAGTATAGTTGGCAGTAAATTGTCCATCTGTTGTCATATTTGAAATTGTACATTCTGCATTTGTGGTAGAAGATGAGGCTGTTGTTGCAGTTGTAATGTGTTTCATGAATTTATTGGATACCATAACAGTGCTTTCTTCGGTATTTGATGTATTTGTATTACCCGCATATGCAAGACATCCTTTATTTCCTGCAGAATCTTGAGCACCAACAGCAAATTTACTAGGTGCCGTACCTCCTTCACCTCCAGGTATATCTATATTATTGACTGAAAAACCCATTATTCCCCGAATTTCGGAAGTGGAATCCTGTACTAAGGCCGTTACTGTTCCGTTTGAAGTTGGTTGTAAATATTCACTAGCATCCCATTTTCCACCTCTAACGAAGAGTCCGGTCCAGAAAAGATTTGTTGCAGGTAGGTCTATCCATTTTAATTTATAACCATCTGAGGTCCATCCATCCCACTCTGCTGCTTGCTGTCTTGCATTGGTAATACTGCCTAAAGTGTGAAGAAATCGATTCGTTCTCTGGACTCTAGCGGCAGTATTAGAAGTAGACGCTTGTGCATTGGCAGCCATTATATTGGCACTCCATGTACGCGCATTGTCATTTCCTGCATGTACGGATATTGAATGGAATGCATTTGCAAAACCTGTAACAGGCCAGGGCGGCGGATCAGAAGCCGAACCTGTAAATTGATTGAGAACGAAGGCAAAATCAAATTGGTTGCCAAGTCCTGAATATGTGACGATCTGAGGTACTGTAGTACCCGATGTTCCTTCTTTTTGCTCTTTTACTACGCACTCTTGGATATCAGTACCACCAAAGACAAAATAAAGTCCAGTACAGGCAAGCGTTGTCCCGCTCCAATTCATATTAAAAGATGTCGAATCAAATGAGATAGTGGCAGTCTCTTTGATCTGACCGCTTCCTGTTGCAGTTGGATCGACAATATGAAATCCCCTTGCACTTGTACTACGATAACAGTTCGTAGTTGAGACATTGTCCTGGCATGCATATGCCAAACATCTATGTGTTGTACCGTCACTAATACCGATTACGACTGTTCCTGCATCATTGTATGTTCCAAATGCATTTCCTGATAAACCAGAACCCCAAAAGATAACGCCTTTTGGAGCACTTGGCAGACCGCTTATTACTGTTGGTGATTCGGTTATTGTTTTAGTCCATGTTCCTACCTTTACCCAAACATCTAAAGGACCAGGCGGAGTATCGGGATTCTCTGGCGTCTCCGGATTGTACTGTTCAATTTTTCCTATTGCATGAATCAGTGCATCTCTCCATTCAATTGCAATTGTTTCATTATCTGCTTCAATCTCAAAGATTGTTTCATCAACAGTTTTCCAGAAATTTGTTACTCTGACGGTATTAGCATAAATTGTTGGGGGGATTCCATTCTGCATAATATTGGCACATGAAAAGGCGTCGATACCATAACCGGCTCTAACTCTAAAGAAAGGCATTTTTGCTTCTTACCGGATTATGCTGCTGCCTGTGTCATATAAGCATAGTAAAAGCGCCATCTTTGCACGGCTGTAGTTTTTGTACTAAGTACAGCAAAATAATTTAGATACGTATTTGCAATTGGGATATCGGTTGTGTAATATGTAACAGTACCCCCATTTACTGCCCATCCAATTCGTGAATTGGTTTCATCTGCTATTATTTCTATGGTTACATCTGTATTGGCTGCTAATGTTAAGCCTGTATCAACGGTTACTGCAGTACCAGATGCATCGTTTCTTAACACTTTGATTGTTGTATCTGTAGTCGAAGAATAACGAAAAAGAAATCCTGCTACTGCTGTTGCCAGATAAGTATCTGTTGCAGTAGGCAGTGAATTTAATGCTGCAAATCCAATAGCAAATCTTCTGTTGGTAAGTGCGTCAACTTGAAACTTTGCTTTGAAACGAAAGTTCTGGTTTCTACATGTATAAAAGCCGCCTTGTGTTGGCTGTGGTCCCTGAAAACCTGCCAATGAATTTGTGGTAGTCGTTGTTGGGAAATCTGTTGTAGGTTTATCGCTTGTACCGGAACTTTGAAATGTACTGGGAGTACCATGTACTGTGGTTCCAGCGAACATTCCTGTACCCTGTTTGGAGCCTCCTGTCCACAATCCCCATATTGCACCATTCTGAGCAGTGTCGGGGAACCATGTGGCCCCGCCTCCTCCTGTTGTAACTGTAGCCCATTCTATATCAGTGCCTGCTGCATTAGTCTGAAGGAGTTGGTTAGGCGTTCCCCTTGCCTTTCTTACGAATTTGCCGCCACTAGATACTAATAGATCACCTGTTGCCGTGCTTGTATCCGTTATCGTGTTATTTGTCGCGTTTATTGTCTTGTTTGTAAGTGTCTGTGTAAAGTCCTGCGTTACTGCCGTATCATTTCCTGTAAGAAGAGGAAGGGTGATGTTTCTATTTGCGCCTATTGCAGCGGGTACAAAGATATACGAGAAGGTATTTGCAGGATTACGTAAAGTAAATTTTGAGTCTCTAAATGCTGTTAATGTCGCTATATCGATGCTCTCGCTTGCACCTATGTCTGTACCTCCAAGATAATCGGAGAATTTGTTTACATCCAATCCTCCGAAGTGAGTCGTATCGCCTGCTACTGCGGAAGTTACACGTTTAAAAGTCATGCAAATACAAGACCTTCAGGGGTTTCTATGAATGATGCATGATTTGATACTGTTCCATCTGTAGTTGTAACTGTCGCGCCATCATAATAAAATGTGAATGTTATGGTGGAATCTGTAGTAGTGCCAAGGAACCAAACCTCAAATATAATCACATCGCCCGATTGCATGTTTGATACTGCTAAACCTGAGAAGGTTGTCGTTGATCCGCGTTCAACTCCTGATGCTGCCTCATCGACTGTAGATGCGGTATTACCATCGAGAATTGTTCCTATTTTTGTTGATGTACTGGGGCGCCATATATAACAG
>Ga0081455_10001486_pt1 | contig 29017 bp, 28 predicted proteins | sample TabmetS3T2R1_FD_70207 | JGI IMG/M metagenome (GOLD analysis project Ga0081455, IMG submission 70207) | Tabebuia heterophylla rhizosphere microbial communities from the University of Puerto Rico - S3T2R1 | ecosystem: Host-associated > Plants > Roots > Rhizosphere ... | reverse complement strand
CGGCACAGCGCTACGCCATGCGTGCCATGCGGTTCCTGCACGAGAACAAGATCGCGCCGTCGGCGCAGCGCGCCATCGCGCTCGCCTCCTATCATCACGCGCAGGCCAATCCGCGCGCCGTGATGCATGGCCGGCCGCTCACCGAAGAAGCCTACGATTCGTCGCGCTGGATCGTCGAGCCGTGGCGGCTGTTCGACTGCTGCCAGGAAAACGACGGCGCCGCTGCCTTGATCGTTGTGCCGGCGGAGGAGGCGCGCGATTTCCGACACAAGCCAGCCTACCTGCTGGGCTCGGCGCAAGGCTCGGAGTATCGCAACGGCGCGCGCAGCCACAACGCGCCGCTCTATGCCACCTCGAGCTTCACTACCGTGGCGCCACAGCTCTACGACATGGCGGGCGTCAAGCCCCACGACGTCGATGTCGTGCAGAGCTACGAGAATTTCACCGGCGGCGTGCTGATGAGCCTGGTCGAGCACGGCTTCTTCAAGGCCCATGAGGCGAATGATTTCCTTACACCCAAGAACCTGATGGCGCCCACCGGCAAGCTGCCGCTCAACACGTCGGGCGGCAATCTCGCGGAGTGCTACATGCATGGCCTCGAACTGCAGGTCGAGGCGGTGCGCCAAGTGCGCGGCCAGTCGACCTCGCAGATCCCCGACGCCGAGGTCTCGATGGTGATCTCCGGCCCGATGGTGACGCCCGTATCGAGCATGATCCTGGGCGCGGAGAGCACACTATGAGCGACCTGCCGACTTACCTTCCGGCCGGCCTGCCGATCCCGGCGCCGGAGAATGACGGGCTCGACAAGCCTTACTGGGACGCGGCGCGCCGCGGCGAGCTGCTGGTGCAGCGCTGCCAGGCCTGCGGCACGTTCCAGTGGGGACCGGAATGGATCTGCCACAAATGTCTGTCCTTCGAGGTGGGCTGGCACAAGGTGTCGGGCAGGGGCCGCATCTACAGCTGGGAGCGGCCGTGGCATCCGGTGCATCCGGCTTTGAAGGGACACGGTCCCTACATCGCCGTGCTGGTCGAGCTGCCTGATGCGGGCAACGTCCGCATGCTGGGCAATCTTCTAGGCGATCCCAAGCAGGAGGTTCGAATCGGCGCCGAGGTCGAAGCCTCCTTCGAGCCGCACGATGACGCCAAGCCGCCGTTCACCTTGGTGCAGTGGAAGCTGGTGTAGTTATCACATCCCTGATCGATGGATCTCGCCGCGATGCCGTCGTTGCAGTAGGGGCTCGCATGCCTCAGCGTTCGCGCGATGTCTCACGGGAAGGTTCATCGCTTCGACGGCAAGGTAGCTGTCGTCACGGGCGCGGGCGCAGGGCTTGGTCGCCAGCACGCATACGAGCTTGCTCGCCGTGGCGCCAAGGTCCTGTTGAACGACATCGGAAAGAATGTCGACGGTACCGCGGTCGCGGAGACGACGGCCACCGCGTTCAAGCGTGAGGGCCTCGAGGCCGTCGGCTTCATGGCCGACGTCGGCATCGAGAAGGACGCCGAGGCCGTCGTTCAGCGCGCTGTGGATGTCTTCGGCCGGATCGACATCCTGATCAACAATGCCGGCAACGCCATCAGCGGGCCGATCTGGAAGATCTCGACGGAGAATTTCAAGGCCGTCCTGAACGTCCATCTGTTCGGAACGTTCTGGACGATGCGCGCCGCGCTGCCGCATATGCGGCAGGCGAGCTACGGGCGGATCGTCAACACCGCTTCGGCTCTCGGCGCCTTCGGCGCGCCGCATTCGTCGCCGTACGTCACCGCCAAGGCCGGCATCATCGGGCTCACGAAAGCCGCGGCACTCGACACCGCAGGCGCCGACATCCGCGTCAATGCCATTGCGCCCATCGCCTACACGATGCTGGCAAAGGAGTTCTTCGACAACCATCCGGCCGTCGATGTTGCGAAGCTGACGACCGAGAAGGTTTCGCCTGCCGTCCTCTATCTCGCGCACGAGAGCTGCACGCTGAGCGGCGAGCTGCTGAGCGTCGCCGCCGGCCGCGTGGCGCGCATCGGCACCGTCACGGCGCCCGGCTTCTACAGCGAAGAGCCGACCAGCGAGCAGGTGGCGGACAATCTCGACAGGGTGATGGATCTGACGGACTACATCGTCCCGGCCAAGTCGATGGACCAGTACAAGCTCTTGAAGTTGTAGGTCATCGTGCTCGATCCCGATCAACCCTTCGGCGCCCTGAGCGACATCAGGATCATCGACCTCACGCAGATGCTTGCCGGCCCATACGGCACCATGGTGCTGGCCGATCACGGCGCCGAGGTGATCAAGATCGAGCCGCCGGAAGGCGACGTGACGCGGGTGGCCGGTCCGTTCCGCGACGGCGACAACGCGCGGATCCTGGGCGGCTACTTCCAGAGCGTCGACCGCAACAAGCGCAGCATCTGCCTCGACCTCAAGACCGAGGATGGCAAGCGAGTCTTCAAGCAGCTCGTGCGCAACGCCGATGCCGTCATCGAGAACTTCCGCGCTGGCGTCATGGAGCGTCTTGGGCTGGGATACGAAGTGTTGCGCGCGCTGAACGCCCGCCTGGTGTACGGCGCCCTGCGCGGTTTCGGCGACCGGCGAACCGGCAGCTCGCCCTATCAGGACTGGCCCGCCTACGACGTGGTGGCGCAGGCAATGGGCGGGATGATGGCGATCACCGGGCCCGATGCACGGACGCCGACCAAGGTTGGTCCTGGAGTCGGCGACATCGTCCCGGGCCTGATGCTGGGCTTCGGCGTGCTCGCCGCCGTCCATCATGCCCGCCGCACCGGCGTCGGGCAGTTCGTCGACGTATCGATGGTGGACGCGATCCTGGCGGTCTGCGAACGCACCGTGTGGCAACACGACATCCAGGGCCTCACGCCAGGTCCGGAAGGGAATCATCATCCCTTCCTGTGCCCCTTCGGCATCTTTGCCGCTGCCGACGGGCACATCACCATCGCAGCCCATCAGGACGAGTTCTTTCAGATCCTTTGCCAGGCGACGGATGCACTCGAGCTGCTGGCTGATCCGCGATTTGGCAGTCGGGTCTCTCGGACGGACAACCGCGAGCTGCTGATTGCGGAGCTCGACCGCCACCTGTGTCGGTTCACCAAGCGGGAGCTTTCAGATCGATTGGCGGGTCGAATACCCTTCGGACCGGTGATGAACATCGCCGAGATCGTGGCCGACCCACACTTTGCGGCTCGCGACATGATCGTCGATGTCGAGCAACCAGGCGCATCGCCTGTCAAGGTGGCCGGCGTTCCCATCAAGATGACGGCAACGCCGGGAGGAGTCCGTCGGCGCAGTCCCCTCCTGGGAGAGGACACGCGCGCCCGTCTGCGTGAGCTCGGGCTGTCGGCCGGTGAGATTCAAGACCTGATCGACCGGCGTGTCGCCATCGCCGCGGACTCCAGGGAGGCAAAATGACTGTAGCCCAACGTCCGCGGCGATTGCGCCGCTCGCAGCTCTCCGTGCCGGGCAGCAGCGAGAAGATGCTGCGGAAGGCTGCGGAGTCGACGGCCGATCATGTCTTCTGCGACCTCGAGGACGCCGTCGCGCCGGCCGCGAAAGTCGAGGCGCGCGATCGCGTGGCCTGGGCCTTGAACATGCTCGACTGGGGAACGAAGACGCGCTGCGTGCGGATCAATGACGTGACGACAGAATGGTGCCACGGCGATCTCATCACCGTGGTCGAGAAGGCGGGCGCGAACATCGATACGGTGATGCTGACCAAGCCGCGCGTCGCCGCCGATGTCGTCTTTGTCGACCTTCTGCTCGGCCAGCTCGAGAAGAGGCTGAAGCTTCAGCGCCGCATCGGCATCGAGGTCCTGATCGAGGAGGTCGAGGCCCTGGAGAACGTCAAGGAGATCGCCCGTTGCAGCGATCGGCTCGAAGCCCTGATCTTCGGCATGGGCGATTACTCGGGCTCACAGGGCATCGACGTCCACGAGATCGGCGGGGCCGGGGACTACCCGGGCGATATCTTCCACTACGCCCGCTTTCGGGTCGCCGCCGCGGCGCGTGCCGCCGGGCTGGACCCGGTCGATGGCCCCTACGCCAACTTCAAGAACGAGGAGGGCTATCGCAGCGAAGCGCGCCGGGCGCGCGCTCTGGGCATGGTCGGCAAGTGGGCCATCCATCCGTCGCAGATTGTGCTTGCGCATGAGGTCTTCTCGCCGAGCACGGCCGAGGTGACGCGAGCCCGCAAGATGGAAGCGGCCTTCCGGGCTGCCGAGGCGCAGGGCCAGGGGGCCGCACAGGTGGATGGCGTCATGATCGACATCGCGGTGCTGCGGCTGGTCCGCAACACGCTCGACAAAGCCGAGTTGATCGGCCTGTAGGGATCCGTCGTGCTTGCAATTCGCCTTGTTCGCCTTGTTTCGATCCTTGCCGCTTTCCTGGCCGCTTTCCTGATCGCCGGCAGCGCGACCGCTCAATACCCGGACCGTCCGGTTCGCCTCGTCGTTCCCTATCCTCCGGGAGGCCTGGTCGACATCATGGCGCGAACGATCCAGGAGCCGCTGTCCACCAAGCTCGGTCAGCCGGTGATCGTCGAGAACCGTGCTGGCGCGGCGGGTGCGATCGGCAGCCGCCTCGTGGCCCAGTCGCCGCCGGACGGCTATTCCGTCATCTTCAGCAACAACGGGCCGGGTGCGCTCGTTCCGCTGGTGCAGCCAGATGCGGGCTACGATCCAATCGCAGATTTCGCGCCGATCTCGCTGGTCGCGCTATCGCCCTTGGTCTTGGTCGTCCACAGCAGCGTCCCGGCCACGAACCTGCCCGAGTTCATCGACTATGCGCGCAACCATCCGCAGGGCATCGAGTTTGCGTCGTCGGGCGTGGGCTCGCTGGGACACCTCGCCACCGAGCTGTTCGGGCAGAAGGCTGGGATCAAGCTCCACCATGTCCCCTACAAAGGCTCCGCGCCGGCCGTCATGGCGGTGCTCAACGGCGAAGTGAAGGTCTACCTCTCGACCTCCAACGATGCCCTCGAAACTGGCATCAAGACAGGCAAGGTTCGCCTGCTCGGCGTGTCGACAGCGGCCCCGTCGTCGCTCGTCCCGGGCGCCCAACCTATTGCCAGATATCTTCCAGGCTTCGATGTGACGGCGTGGTTCGGGCTACTGGCGGCGCGCGGCACGCCGCCAGCCATCGTCGAGCGGCTCAGCGCGGCCGTCCGCGAGGTCCTGGAAAAGGCCGATATCGGCAAACGGTTCGAAAGCTACGGCTGCGCGGCAGCCGCCAGCTCACCCCAGGATCTGGGGGCGATGATCCGCCAGGAAGTGCCGAAATGGCGAGCCACCATCGAGGCCAGCAGCATCCGCGTCCAGTAGCGTGAGCGGCAGTTGACGGGGTTCGTCCTGGAGCCGCATATTCTAATGCATGTTTGAATCAACGCATGACCACGGCGACAAGGAAGCCCGTGCGATCGCGAAGGCAAGGGTTCCGAGGTCGACGACAGCGTCGGCGATCAAGTCGGCCGAGCGCACGCTGGCGGTGCTCGAATATTTCCAGGTCCATCGCCGTGCGGCAACCGTAGGCGAGATTTCCACAGCGCTCGTGATGCCTCAGTCGAGTGCCTCCATGCTGCTGAAATGCCTGTTATCGCTGGGATACCTCGAGTATTCGGCGGCGACCCGGAAATTCCGCCCTACCTATCGCGTCGCGGTGCTGGGCAGCTGGCTGCATTCGAGCCTGTTCGATCATGGCCCTCTGACCGACATTGCCGAGGCGCTCGGGCGCGAGACGCGGGAGACGGTGTCACTGGGCCTGCAGAACGGCCCGCACATGCAGTATGTCCATATCGTCAAGTCGAGCGAAGCGGTGCAGCTCGCCATCCAGGTCGGCACCTTGCGTCCCATGACCTGCGCCGCCATGGGCCGCATGTTGCTCGCGCCCAAGCCGGACGCCGAGATCCGCGCCATCATCCGGCGCAACAATGCCGAGGCCACGGACGAGGCGCATCGGGTGATCGAGCGCGAGCTGATGGTCGAGATCGAGGAGATCCGCCGCCGGGGCTACGCCGAGAGTCGTGGCAAGATGATCCCCGGCGCCAACACCATCGCCATGCTGGCGCCCTTGCCGTCCGACGCCACGCCGCTGGCGATCGGTGTCGGCGGCCCGATGGAGCGCATCGATGCGCGCCGCGACGACATTCTCGCCGCAATGCGACGGCAGCTGAGCCTTTAAGCGTCGCCTTGCTTGTTGCGCCAGGCTGCACCGCGCTTCATCAGCACCGTGCGCTCGCCTTCGAAGATCAGCTTGTCGTGCTGGTTGACCCCGTAGTGCTTGAAACGAACGATGCCGGCGTCGCTGCGCGGAGCATCACGCTTCTCCAGCACCTCGGTGAAGGCATAGAGCGTGTCGCCGTGATGCACCGGCGCTTTCAGCCGGATCTTATCCATGCCCAGTTCCTGCAGCACCTGCTCGCCGGTATCCTGTGCCGCCAGCCCGATCACCATGGAGAAGTTCACGCCACCGTAGACCACGCGCGTGTCGAAGCCGGGGAGGCCTCGACCGGCCTGCTGCATGCGATGCTCGTTGAAGTGACCGTCGGCGGTGTTCATGACCATGTTGGTGATCAGCACATTGTCCATTTCGGTCACCGTCTTGCCGCGGGCATGAGCGATGACCTGGCCTTCGGTGAAGTCTTCGAAGTAGTTGTTCGCCGAGGTGCGGCCAGCAGCTGATCCGATCATGCCTGCTTCCTCACGAGATTGCTGCGCCGGTAGTCGATCAGCAGGTTCCCGTCGGCAGCCAGCCCCCTGGTGTGCCAGGTGACGACGCCGAACCCGGGACGGCTGTCGGTCTCGCGTCGCGCGACGACCTCGCTCTCCGCATAAACCGTCTCGCCCACCATCACCGGCCGGTGGTAAGTGAGCTGATCGACGCCGAGAAATGGCCCGCCGTTCTCCGAGAGATCCTCCACCGTGAGGCCGAAAACCGTGTTGAACAGCAGGAGCGGGCAGACCACGAGGTCGGCGTAACCGTGAGCCCTCGCATAGTCGGCGTTCGTGTAGAGCGGATTGTAGTGCAGGGTGAGGGTGGCGAAGAGGACGTTGTCGGCTGTGGTCAACGTGCGACCCCAGTGATGCGAGAACACCTGGCCGACCGTGAAGTCCTCGTAACGATTTCCGCGCGGCCAGGGTTTTGCCCTGGCCCTGAGCGTGGCGACTACATCCGCCGTCATGTCTTCATATCTCCAAAGGCGCCCGCCTGCGCGAGGCCGGCGATGCGCTGCTCGTCGTATCCCAGGACTCGCGCCAGGACCGCGTCGCGGTGCTGACCCAGTGTCGGCGCCGCAACCGGATCGACGACCGGCGTGCCGTGCAGGCGAAGAGGAGCAGCGATGTTGGCGATGGTCCCGGCCGTGGAATGGGGAATCCGGCTCAACAAACCGGCATCTTCCATCTCTTCCGATATCATTGCCTCGGCAACCGTGCGAACGATGCCGACCGGCACGCCGGCCGCTTCCATGCGCTGTTTCCAATGGAGCCGCGTCTGGCCTCCCAACGCCTCGTTCAAGGTCGCCGCCAGCTGCTCCCGATTTTTCACACGATTGGCGTTGCTCGCGTAATCGGGTAGCGCCGCGAGCTTGGGCTGTCCAAGCACCTCGACGGCAAGCTGGCGAAAGGTCTGATCGTTGGCGCAGGCGATATAGAGAGGTCCATCGGCCGCCTGGAAAAGGCCCATGGGGGCCGTGTCGGGGCTGTGATTGCCGAAGCGTATCGGGTTCGCGCCCGTAGCCAGGTGGTTCATCGCGTGAAAGCCGAGCATCGTGACGGCGGTGTCGAACAGGGAGACCTCGACCAATTGACCTCGTCCGGTACGACTGCGCGCCGCCAGCGCTGCCAGCACGGCGTTGCAGGCCATGAGGCTGGTCGAGATGTCCATGATCGCCGGCCCGGTGCGCACAGGGGCCGAGTCTTGGAATCCGTTCAGGGACATGAACCCGGCCTCTGCCTGGACCACCGGATCGAACCCTGGCCGCTTGGCGAAGCGACCGTCGCGGCGGAAGGCCGACACGGTGCAGTAGATCAATCGCGGGTGATCCACACCGACGGTTTCGTAGTCGAGACCGAAGCGGCGCATCACGCCGGCGCTGAAATTCTCGACCACGATGTCGGCGTTGGCGATCAGAGCTTTGGCGATGGTGCGGCCTTCCTCGTTTGCGAGATCGAGGGCCATGCCTTGCTTGTTGCGATTGGTCCAGAGAAAGGGCGCGCTCTGGCCGGGCGCCACCTGCGGCCCGATCCGCCGCATGTCATCGCCGCGTGCTGCGTTCTCGATCTTGATGACCTCGGCGCCCAGATCGCCCAGCAACATGGTGCAGAACGGACCGGCGATGAAGTGGGAGAAGTCGACGACCCGGATGCCCGCCAGAGCGGGTTCCTGCTTCTGCTCCATGGCGATCAAGCGGGCGTGAGGGCGGCGCCGCCGCACACCGAGATGCACTGACCCGTGACGTAGCGCGACAGGTCGGTGACCAGGAACTCGATCACGCCGGCGCAATCCTCGGGCTCGCCCAGGCGCCGCAGCGGGATGCGCTCGGCTTCGGATGCCGTGCCGATGCCGCGCTGCTCGGCCAGCGCCTTGATGCGCGCGGTCAGCATCACCCCGGGAGCAATGGCATTGACCCGAATCCCGAAAGGGCCGAGCTCGGCTGCGAGGTCGCGGGTGTAGTGGCTGACCGCGGCCTTGGCGACGCCATAGTGGGACAGCCCGCCGCCGGGAGCGATCACGCGGGCGGCGGTCGACGCAGTGTTGACGATCACGCCCGACTTCTGCCCCTTCATGAGGGGAACGACGGCCTGGCAGCAGTAGATCGTGCTCATCAGGTTGGCATCGAAGGTGAGGCGGATATCCTCGTCCGGCACGATGGAGGGTTTGCTGCGCTCGACGGGCGTGATCGCGCCGCCGGCGTTGTTGACAAGGATGTCGATGCGACCCAGCGTATCGCGGACACGAGCGACCGCATCGTTGACGGCGGCCCGGCTGGCCAGATCGGCTTCGATGCCGATGCTCTTCCGCCCGAGCGCCTCGATCTCCGCAGGCACGGTCGATGCGTTCAATGTCTCGCCGAATTTCGCCGCACCGCGAAGGTCGATGTCGACCACGGCAACATCGGCGCCCAGACGCGCAAGGCGCAGCGCATAGGCCCGACCCAGCCCGCGCGCAGCGCCGGTGACGATGGCGACCTTTCCGCTGAGGTTCATCGATCCTCCGGCTTCAGCTTGGCGCGAATGAAGGCGGCCATGCGTTCGACGGCTTTGCCGGCTTCGGGAATGTCGGCGAAGAACGGCCAGATGTGGATCATGTCCTCCCACACCTCGATGTCCGTCTCGACACTGGCGGCGCGCGACCGTTCGGCGAAGCGGGTCGAATCGTCGAGCAACACCTCGGCCGTGCCCACCAGGATGAGAATCGGCGGCAGGTCGCGCAGATCGGCATAGAGCGGCGAGGCGTAGGGCGCCTTGGGGTCGCCTTCGCCGATGTAGCGCTTGGAGTTCGCGGTGCTCGACTGGCGCTGCACGATAGGGTCGAGTGCCGCCTTCGTCTCCATCGAGGCACCCGTCTTGAGATGGTCGGTGACCGGCGACATGCAGACGGCCGCCGCCGGCAGCGGCACCGCCTTGTCGCGCAGAGCCAGCAGCGCCCCAAGCGCCAGCCCACCGCCGGCCGAGTCACCCGCAACAGCGATGGCGTCGGGAGGCACGCCTTGATCGAGCAGCCAGCGATAGCTTGCGACGGCATCTTCGACTGCGGCCGGGTACCGGTGCTCCGGTGCCAGCCGATAGTCGACCGAGAGCGCCCGCGCGCCGGCTGCACGGCAAAGACGCGCGACCAGGTCGCGATGAGTCTCGGCCGAACCGATGCCGTAGCCCCCACCATGGAAGTAGAGGAGGACGCGCGACGGCCTGCTCTCGGGCACGCTCACCCACTCGGCGCGTGCGCCGCCGGCGTCCACCGTCTCGAAATGCGCGTCTGCTGGAGGAGGGTATTGCTGTGCAAGTGCTGCGAAGCCCGCGCGCAATTCCGCCATGGTCGGGTTGGCGGGTTTCGGTCGCGCGCGCAGGCGCTCGACGAGGCGATGGAATTGGGGACTGGCCATCGCCGGATGCTGGCAGAGGAACGCCATGCTGCGCAATTGTTGGCAGCAGCCCTGTCGCCGCCATCACAACCTTGATATCGGGCGCCTTTCCAAGTCGGGCGTTGCATCCGCCCGGCAGACCGTCTTTTCTAACATGAGGTAGAAAGGGCGCCGCGCATCATGAATGCAGTCATGTACCGCACGATCGACGACCTTCTCGGGCCGCTGGATTTCGATCCGCGCGCGCTCAAGAGGAGGTACGAGCTCGAGCGCGACAAGCGAATTCTGCCTGAAGGAAACACGCAGTACGTTCCGGCAATCGACGGAAGGTTTGCCGATTTCGGCAAGGATCCGTGGGCGGCCCCCGACTTCTCGCGGGCACCGATCGTCGATCATACCGAGGTGATCGTCGCCGGCGGCGGCTTTGGCGGCCTGCTGGTCGGCGCGCGGCTGCGGGAAGCGGGCTTTTCCGACATACGGATCATCGAGGAAGGCAGCGACTTTGGCGGCACCTGGTACTGGAACCGCTATCCCGGCGCCATGTGCGATATCGAGGCGCACATCTACCTGCCGCTGCTCGAGGAGCTCAACTACGCGCCGCGGCATCGCTACGCCTACGCGCCGGAGATGCTCGAGCACAGCCAGCGCATCGGCAATCACTACGGCCTCTACGAGAAGGCGTGCTTCCAGACCGTCATAACGGCGGCCCGCTGGATCGAGGCCGAAGGGAAATGGCTGATCGAGACCAGCCGCGGCGATCGCATGACGGCCACGTACTTCGCGCTGGCGTGCGGCCGTCAAAGCCTGCCCAAGCTGCCGGGCATTCCCGGCATCGACGCGTTCGAGGGACATGCTTTCCATTCCAGCCGCTGGGACTATCGCTACACTGGCGGCGATTCGGCGGGCAATCTCGTCGGGCTGCGTGACAAGCACGTCGCCGTCATCGGCACGGGCGCCACGGCTGTGCAGATCGTGCCTGAAGTGGCCAAGTGGGCTGAGCGGCTTCTGGTCTTTCAAAGGACGCCGTCCTCGGTCGGCATTCGCGGCCAGCAGGAGACCGGCCCCGATTGGGCGGACATGTCGAAACCGGGCTGGCAGAAAGAGCGGCGCGAGAACTTCCAGCGCCTCATCCTGAACATGCGCCAGGAGATCGACTACGTTCACGATGGCTGGGTCGAGATCTCGGGCATGCTGAAGCCGCTGTCATCGAAGGAGGTCGCCAACCGGCTGGGTCGCCGGCCGACGCCTGAGGAGATCGCCTACCTGTCCGAACTCGCAGACTACCGGGCGATGAATGTCCTTCGTTCGCGCGTCGACGAGGTCGTCAACGATCCAGCGACCGCGGAAGCACTGAAACCCTGGTATCGCTGGTTCTGCAAGCGTCCTTGCTTCCATGACGACTACTTGCGCGCCTTCAACCGGCCGAACGTGACGCTTGTCGACACTCAGGGCCAAGGGGTCGAGGGCCTGACGAGGGGGGGGATCGTCGCGGGCGGGCAGGAGCACAGGGTCGACTGCATCATCTTCGCGACCGGGTTCGAGGCCGGGATCACCTACAGCCGGCTCATCGGCTTCGAGATCGAGGGCTGCGACGGAACCCGGCTCAGCGAACACTGGCGGGACGGTGTGCGCACGCTGCACGGCATGACCACGGACAAGTTCCCGAACTGCCTGCTGGTCGGCGGCAACCAGCAGACGGCCGCCGCCGTCAATGCGGTTCACCTGCTCGATGAGCAGGCGCGTCACCTGGCTTACATTCTGAGCGCGACCAGGCAGCGAGGTGCCTCCCGCCTCGAGCCTTCGTCCGATGCGGTCGACGCCTATGTCGACGTCATCCGGTCGTCGCCCAAGAGCAAGGTGCAGGTCGATTTCTACGCCGCGTGCACGCCGGGCTACTACAACGGCGAGGGCAAGGCGACCCGCAGCGAGGAGCTGTTCGCTGGCGGTCGCTACGGTGACGGGCCGATGGCCTTCTACGAGATGCTCTGGGCGTGGAGAGCCGAAGGCAATCTCGAAGGCTTGTGCCTGAGCTGATTGACTGAACAAACATCACACTCATGATCAATCGGACTCCGTCCTTCGTTCGCGTTGCTTCGCTGAGTCGCTGACCTCATCGTGACGCGCAATCGATCAAGGGAGGATCCATGCGCGCAATCGCTGTTTCGATCGCAGTGGCGTTCGTTGCCACGTCTGCCTTTGCACAAAAGAACGGCCCAGGCGTGACCGACAACGAGATCAAGATCGGCCAGACGCAACCCTACAGCGGACCGGTCTCGGCCTGGAGCGTCCAGGGTCGGGTGGACGCCGCCTACATCAATCGTCTCAATGCGCAAGGCGGGATCAACGGCCGCAAGATCAAGATGATCTCGCTCGACGACGGCTACAGCCCGCCCAAGGCCGTCGAACGGGCGCGCGAGCTCGTCGAAAGCGAGCATGTGCTGGGCTTGTTCGGTTCGGTCGGCACCGTGCCAAATGTCGCGGTTGCGAAGTACCTGAACCAGCGCAAGGTGCCGCATCTGTTGATTTCAAGCGCTGCTGCGGTCTTCGCCGATCCGAAGGTCTATCCGTGGTCGACCGCCTTCTACATGCTGCAGCCGACCGAAGCGAAGCTGCTGGCGCGCTACATCCTGTCGGCGAAGCCGGACGCGAAGATCGGCGTGCTGTACCAGAACGACGACTTCGGCAAGGGCTACCTGAAGGCCTTTCGCGAAGCACTGGGCGAAAAGGCGGCTAAGATGATCGTCAAGGAGTCCAGCTACGACATGACGGATGCCACCGTCGAAAGCCAGGTCATCGAGCTGAAGAACTCCGGAGCGGACACGCTGTTCAACGCGTCGACGGCGAAGTTCGGTGCCCAGGCCATCCGCAAGGTCGCCGATCTCAACTGGAAGCCGCTGCACATCATCATCCAGGCCATCTCGTCCTTGGACAATGTGCTGAAGCCGGCCGGTCTCGAGCAGTCGAAGGATCTGGTCAGCCTGCAGTTCGTGAAGTTCCCGGGTGATCCCGAGTGGAACGATGATCCGGGCATGAAGGAGTACTATGCCTTCATGAAGGAGTGGGCGCCCAACGAGGCGGCCTCGGACTCGACCGCCGCCTTCGCCTACATGACCTCCCTGTTGACCGAGATGATCCTGCGCAATTGCGGCAACGACCTCAGCCGGGAGAATGTCCTGAAACAGGGGACGACGCTCAGGAACGTCACGCTGCCGCTTGTTCTACCCGGCATCAAGGTGAGCTACGCGCCGACCGACTACACGCCGATCAAGCAAGGCAGGGTCGCGCGTTTTGACGGATCGAAATGGGTCCGCTTCGGCGATCTCGTCTCAGCCGACGATGCCGAGAGGAGCAACTGACGGGAGAACAGTCGACGCGCACCCAAGACAAAGGCAGTCTGGTCTCCGGAAATCAAGGCGGAGATGGACAGGATGCGCTGGCTCGCTCTTCTCACCTTCGTCGCCGCTTCGTTTGCGGGCGGCGACGCCCATGCGGAATATCCGGATCGGCCGGTGAGGATCGTCGTTCCCTTCATCGCCGGCAGTGCCCCCGATGTTGCGGCACGCCAGGTGGCGGAGCGGCTGACTGCCGGTCTCGGCCAGCAGGTCATCGTCGACAACAAGCCGGGCGCTGCCGGCAATATCGGCGCCGAGGTGGCGGCGCGTGCGCCGGGCGATGGCTACACGCTGTTGCTGATGACGAGCAGCCATGTCTTGAGCCCCTTCCTCTATGCCAATGTGAGCTACGATCCGCTGAAGGATTTTGTGCCGATCACGATCGTCACGCGCATCCCTTCGCTGATGGTGGTGCCGCCGTCGTCGCCCGCCAAGACCGTCGCGGAGTTCATCGCGCTGGCCAAGGCCAAGCCCGGCAAGCTGAACTATGGCTCGGGTGGTGCCGGCAGCCTGGCGCATCTGTCCGGCGAAGCCTTTCGGCTGGCTGCCGGCATCGACTATGTCCACGTGCCCTACAAGGGCGCCCCCGACATCGTGCTGGCCTTGTTGAGCAACCAGATCGATGTTGGTTTCCCGACGATGCCGACGGCGATGCGGCCGGCACAGCAGGGCACGCTGCGCGCGCTCGCCGTGACGAGCGAGAAGCGCACGCTGGTGATGCCCGAGGTGCCGACGCTCTTGGAGGCGATGCCCAACGGCTTCGCCCTCGACGCCTGGCTGGCGCTGGCAGCGCCAGCCGGCACGCCGCCAGGCATTGTCGATCGACTCTACGCGATCTTGAAAGAGGCCGCGAAGGATCCAGCCTTCGACAAGGTGCTCAGCAGCGACGGCTCGGACGTCGTGTTCAACAGCCCGGCCGAGTTCGCCGCGCTGCTGCCGAGCGAGCTCGGGAAGTGGCAGGCGCTGATCAAGCGCCTCGGCGTCAAGCTCGAGTAGGCGAGTGCGTCAGGGAATGTAGTAGAAGGGATTGGGCAGCTTGAAGGTCTTTTCGGAGAAGCCACCGTCGAGATCCGACAGCTGGTCGCCCATGTTGGCGATGATGGTGTAGCCCATCGCCGCGATCTTCTGCCGGGTCGGTGCCTTGAACTCGACCAGTGAGGCGAAGTGCGCACCGTCCGGCGTGAAGAACGCCTGCGCGTATCCGTCATAGCCTGCAGTCCTGAGGTTTCGTTCCGTCGCGGCGCGCTCGCTTTCCGGCCGTCCCGAGATGAAGAAGACGGTCACGCCGAGCGCGCGTGCCGTCTGGAAGACCTGCAGGGTCGGCTCGATCGCCTTGTCCTCGCCACGCAGATCCCACGCATGCCAGCCGCACGGCCCTTCAGGCAGCAGGCAGGGGCCGGTCGGGAAGCGCCCGAAGTCGTTGGCAACGATGACAGGCCAGTTGGTGAGCGCCGTGTCGTCGACGTCCAGCACCAGGGCGGCACGCGCCACTTGCTGCGCGCGTTGGCGGAGCCAGTCGTTGGCAGGCGCGGCGGCACGCGCCACGTCACCCATGTAGTCACCGGAGTCGTGGTACTTGATGGCCGCGAGCTTCGCCAACCCGACATTCGTCGGCTGCGACGATACCGTCGCGCAGGCCGACAACGCCGTGGCGATGGTCAAGGCTGCAGCGGCGGCGCGCATTGTCATGGGCGAATGATTTCGGGCGGGCTTTGCTGTCACTGCGCGCTGATCTTCGCAGTTTCGACCACGCTCTTCCACTTCGGCACTTCCGCTGCGATCATCGCCGCGAACGCTTGCGGCGTGCTCGCCGTGGCGATGCAGCCGTAGCCCACGAATTTCTTTTGCAGCTCGGGGTCGGCGAGCACCTCGCGGATCGCCGCGTTGAGCTTGGCGATCGCGGGCGCCGGTGTGCCCGCCGGAGCAAGAATGCCGAACCAGACATCGACGGCGTAACCCGCCAGCGAATCGCCGATCGTCGGCGCACCCGGCATCAACGGTGACGGCTTGGCGCTCGACACGCCGAGCAGCTTCAGCTTGCCGGCCTTGACCGCGGCGTCCTGCGTGTCGGACGAGGTGGTGAGCAGGACCTTCGCCTCGCCGTTCAGCACCGCCATGGTCGTTGGCGCCTGCCCTTTGTACGGCACGTGGATCAGCTTGAGGTCGGCTTCCTTGCCGAACAATTCGGTGGCGAGATGCCCGAGCGAGCCTGCGCCGGCGGTGGCATATTCGACACCGTTGGGCTGCACCTTGGCCCAGGCGATCAGCTCTTTCACGCTGCTGGCCGGTACGCTGGGATGGATGACCAAGACGAGAGGCCCAACGGAAACCAGCGACACCGGCGCGAAGTCCTTGATCGGATCGTAGCCCACGTCCTTCTGGGTCAGCGGCACGATGGCGCTGGGGCCGTTATTTCCGAAGATCAAGGTATAGCCGTCGGCCGCCGCGTGCGCGACCTGCGCCGTGCCGATGGCGCCCGCGGCGCCCGCCTTGTCGTCAACGATCACCGGTTGGCCCAGCGCCTTCGACAATGGCTCCTGCAGCGTGCGCGCCATGATGTCGGTCGTGCCACCCGGCGCATAGGGCACCACCAGCCGGATCGGCTTGTCGGGATAGTGCTGCGCCAGCGACAATCCCGGCAGCGCGCCCAACAGGGGCAAGGCCAACGGGGGTAGGGCCAGCAAGGCCGTCCGTCTTTTCATTGTTGCTTCCTCCCTCGGATCTTCTTCAGGACTTCGTCCGTGTGAGCACCCAGCGCCGGCACGGCGGGCGCGACGCCGATCGATGAATCGGCGAAATGGAAAGGTGGGTTGGGCACCAGGAACGTGCCTGCATCATCGCTGACCATGGCAAGCGACCCGCGAGTGGCGAGTTGCGGGTCGGCCATCGCTTCGGCCACGGTCAGGTAGCGCGAGCAGGGCACGCCCGCCGCCATGAGCGCGTCCTCGCAGTCGCGTGCCGGCCGCGTCGATGTCCAGCGCTCGACGGCTTCCATCAGCGCGGTCCAGTTGCCAGTGCGCGCCGAGACGGAGACGAATCGCGGATCGCTCTTCCACTCGGGATGGCCGACGGCATCCGCCAGCTGCTCGAAATTGCGCTGATTGACCGGGGCCACGATCACGAATCCGTCGCGCGCCCGCATCGGCACGTAGAGCGGCCGGCGTTCCTTGGACGGGAACTGCGCCTCCTGGCATTCGAAGACCAGCAGGTTGATCATGGAGTCCATCAGCGCCACGTCGATGAACTGTCCTGTGCCGTGGCGCAGCCGGCCGATCAGCGCGGTCTGGATGGCGCCGAAGGCGTAGACGGCCGCCAGCACGTCGGCAACGAAGATTCCGGTCTTGGCCGGCCGATCCTGGTCGTCCTGATAGATGAACTGCGTATGGTCAAAGCCACTGGCGGCATGGATGACGGGCGCATAGGCGGGCTGCTGGGCTCGCGGCCCTGCCTGCCCGAAGCCCGAGATCGAGCAATAGACGAGATCCGGCTTGGCCGCTGCGGCCGCGGCATAGTCCAGTCCCAGCCGTTTCATCACGCCGGGCCGGAAGTTCTCGACGACGACATCGCTGTCGGCGACGAGCTGCATCGCAGCGTCTCGACCATCGGCGGTCTTGAGGTCGAGCACCACGCTCTTCTTGCCGGCATTGAGATGGCCGAAGTAGGCGCTGTGGCCATCGCGCAGCGGCGGCCGCGTACGCATATGATCGCCGTGCGGTTCCTCGATCTTCACGACGTCGGCGCCGCAATCCGCCAGCAGGCGCGTGCAATAGGGCCCTGCGATCATGCTGGTGAAGTCGACGACTCGCATGCCGGCGAGAGGCTTCATTGGAGCGCGCCTCTTCCGGTTCGGAAGACCGGCATGATCAATTCATGTCTTCCTTCGCCTGCCGCGGGCGCAAGCGGTCGCGGTAGCGCAGCCGCAGGCTTTCGAGATGCTCGGTCATCGCCGTCACGGCCACCTCCGCATCGCGTCGGCGCAAGGCCTCGAGAAGGCGACGGCGCGCTCTGATCGTGAGGTCATTGCGCTCGCCGCCCGCGGCATGCGCGAAGTCGCGCATGACCTCCATCAGCGCGCCCATCAGCATGACCATCACGGCGTTGCCGGTGGCGCGTGCCAGCAGATTGTGGAACTCGATATGGACGTCGATCTTGTCGTCGTAGCGCTCCGCCTTGAACAGGCGCTCGGCCTCGTCGACATTGGCGGTGAGGCTCGCCAGGTCCTCTTCGGTCGCGCGCTCACAAGCGATGCGCACAACCGTCGAGGCGAGCCATAGCCGGGCTTCCGTCAGGTCGTCGAGCGACACGCTGCCCAACCGGTACAGGTTGCGGAAGCTGTCGCCGATCAGGCTGGGATCGCCCTGGCCGATAAACGCGCCACCGCGCGATCCCGGCTGCAGCGAGACAAGGCCGGTACGCTCGAGATTGCGCAGCGCTTCGCGTACGGCGCCGCGGCTGACGCCGAAGCTTTCGGCCAGCTCGCGCTCGGGCGGCAGCTTGTCGCCCGAGCGCAGCTCTCCTGAGGCAATACGCACCTGGATCTCGGCCGACACCTGGTCGGAGAGTCGTCGACGTTTGATGGGCTCGAATTCCGGGCTCATGGCGCGCCCGTTCCCGCGGAGAGACCGGCAAGAACAGCGGCGCCGATACGATCGCGATAGGCGTTCTCTCCGGCGCCTCGCACATAGTCGGCGAGATAGGCATCGAAAGCGGCCTGGTCGCGGCTTGCTGCGACGTAGGTCTTGAGATGCTTCTCGTCCTGGCCATAGAGACCGGGGCTGCCGCCCGGATGGGCGCCGAAGGGGGCAACGACGACCGCATGGACAAAGGCGGATGGAATCTTGGTGAGCCGCGCCGACTGGCGCACCGTGCTCGCGGGCACGATGCGATCGACCGAGCAGATGACGTGCTTGGCGGCCTGTGCCATCAGGAGATCGAAGTAGCCGGCACCGAAGTACTGCACATTGCCTTCCTCGTCGGCCTGCTGGCCGTGCAGCAGCACGACATCGGGCTTGATCGCCGGCACTTCGAGCAGCGGCCGGCCACCCTCTTGAACGCGCGCCTTGCGATAGCCCTGCGGATTGACCTTGGGCAGGTCGGTGCCGAGATCGGGGATCAGGCCGTACGGCAGGTCGCAGGCGCCGGCGCGCAGGCCGCCGGCGATGCCGGGACCATCCATCTCCAGCACCTTGACCGCACCCGACTGAGCCGCGCGACGGAAGTTGGGCGCGAGCCCCAGATGCTCGAAGCTGATGAAGACGCAGGCCGTCTCCGTCACGCAGCCCGCGCCGATCAGCATGTCCGGTGCGACGCTGCCGGGTGCCGGCACCAGCTTCAGGTTGCGCACGCCCTTGCGGATCAGGCCCCGCACCAGCGCCATCGGCTGGCCATGGAAGATCCAGCCGCCAATGCCCACCGTCATGCCGTCCTTCACGACGCTGAGCGCGCTGTCGAGGTCGACGATCTTCTGCGAGGCGGCCATGGTCAGTGCTTCAACATGTGGCGGGCGATCACCAGGCGCTGGATCTGGTTGGTGCCCTCGAAGATCTGGTTGATCTTGGCGTCGCGCATGTAGCGCTCGACCGGGAAGTCGCGCATGTAGCCTGCGCCGCCAAAGATCTGCACCGCGTCGGTCGTGACTTTCATCGCCGTGTCGCTGCAGAAGCACTTCACCATGGAGGCCTTGGCCGAGAAGCTCTCCCACTCTTGCCGATCGGCCATGCGGCAACAGTCGTAGAGCAGGCAGCGCGCCGCCTCGGTCTGCATCTGCATGTCGGCGAGCATGAACTGGATGCCCTGGAACTCGGTGATCGGCTGGCCGAACTGCTTGCGCTCGCGGCCGTAGGCGGTCGCCTGGTCGATCGCGCCTTGCGCCAGCCCGACCGAGATCGCGCCGATCGTCGGGCGATTGAGGTCGAGAATGCGCATGCAGGTCTTGAAGGCCTGACCTTCGGGCCCGATCATGTTCTCGGCCGGCACGCGCACATTGTCGAAGAAGATCGGCACGTTGGGCACGCCACGAATGCCCATCTTGCGATCCTCCTTGCCGAAGGAGAATCCCTTGGTCTTGGTGTCGACGAGGAAGGCCGAGATGCCGTTGGCGCCCTTGCCCTCGCTGGTGCGGGCGAACACCAGGATGAAATGCGCCACCGAGCCGAAGGTGATGTAGATCTTGCCGCCGTTCAGGACCCAGCTGTCGCCGTCCTTCGCGGCGCGCGTCTTCATCGACGAGACATCGGAGCCCGTGCTGGGCTCGGTGATGGCAACGGCAGTCAGGGTGCGCCCTTTGGCGGCAAGCCCAAGATAGTGGCGCTTCTGCGCCTCGGTGCCGAAGTTGAGGATGGGCAGGATCAAGCCGAAGGAGTTGTTGGCGGCGAGCAGCGCAGCCGACTCCGAGACCTTGGCGATCTCCTCCTTCACCAGGCACACCGAAGTGAGATCGGCGCCCGGGCCACCATACTCCTGCGGCACCCAGAGCTGCAGCAATCCCATGTCGCCGAAGACCTCGACCAGCTCCTGGGGAAAGCGGTTGTTCTCGTCGATCTCCGAGGCGATCGGCGCTACGTGCTTCTCCACCATCTTGCGCACCTGATCGCGCAGCAGGAGATGGTGTTCCTCGAAATGGTAATTGTTCATTGCGACCCTTCAGTTGGCTTTTCGCCCAGCGGGCGGCCATGGAAACTTGCGGGCCAGCACGCCCGTCGTGTCGACGGTGCGGCGCAGCACGAACAGCTCTTCGGCGTCCGGTGGCGGTGTGAACTCGATTTTGCTCGGAACGACGAGATCGAAGCCGGTGTTGTCGCGCACCTCCTCGAGACTGACACCGTGGTGCAGCGAGCGGATGCGCATCGCCTTGCTCGCGGGCTCGAAGTCGAAAACACCCAGCGGCGTCACCACGAGGCGCGGTCCGCCCTCGGGTAGGCCGGCATCGGTTCGCGACGTGCCGCCCTGCAGGTGGCCTGCGCCGCAGATGAAGTCGACCTTGGGGACGAAAGCGCCGCGATCGTGGCGCGTCATCATGATGTAGAAGCGGCGTGACAGGCCGCACAGCGCGCTGATGCCGACGGTGCCCGGCCCTCGCAGCCTGGGCTTGGCATGATCGCCGATGCAGACCGTGTTGATGTTGCCGAAACGGTCAGCCTGCAGCGCGCCCAGGATGGCGAAGTCGAAGAAGTGCACCTGCCAGTCGATGAAGTCGATCATCTGCGGCAGGTCCATCACCGCCTCGGCGACGGCGATGTTCTCGGCGTCCGCCGCCGGTCGGATGATGCCTTCCGTCGGATTGGTCATGCCGCCGGGACCCGACACCCACCAGAGATGAGGGGCTTGCCGCCGGCGGGCCAGATTGCAGGCGGCGACCTGGATGTCGGAGTTGGTGCCTACGATCGCCTTCTCGCCGTCCGCCATGTCGCGGGCCAGCAGGACGGCCAGCATCTCGCCCATGGCAAAGCCATTCGTCGCTACCGGCATCTCCTCTCCTTATGTGTTCTTGGTCAGGTGTTTTATTGGTCCGACCAATGGGACGTCAAGGGAGTTTTCGACGTCTACGAAAACTCCCCGGTCTTGACCCTCAGCGGCCTTTCCAGTTGGGCTTGCGCTTCTCGGCGAAGGCCTTTGGTCCTTCGACCGTGTCCTCGCTCCGCGTCATGGCCACGAACGCAGGGTAATGCAGGTTGTGGGTTGCCACTTCGAGGGCAGGGACGTCGAGCGAGCGCATGACCACTTGCTTGGTGGCTCGCACCGACATGGGCGAACAGGCGAGGATATCGTCGGCCCAGCGCCTGGCCTCCTTCATCAGATCGGCATGCGGCACCACGGCGGTGACGAATCCCAGCTCCTGGCCTTCCTTTGCGGAGACATGCCGACCGGTCAGCATCATGCCCATCGCTTTCTTGAGCGGGATCATGCGCGACAGGCGCTGCATCCCACCCGCGCCAGCTGCCAAGCCGACCTTGGGCTCAGGCAGGGCAAAGGTCGCCTTGTCGGAGGCGATGATGATGTCGCAGGCCAGTGCGATCTCGAAGCCGCCACCCATGGCGACGCCATTGACCGCTGCGATCACCGGTTTCTCAAGGTCATAGCGATTGGTCAGGCCGCCGAAGCCTTTCGATGGATGAATTGGCCGCTTGCCGGTCTTGGCCTGCAGCTCGGCGTGATATTTCAGGTCGTTGCCCGCGCAGAAGGCTTTATCGCCAGCGCCGGTTATGATGGCTACCCACAGGTCGGGATTGGTGTGGAACTCATCGAACGCGGCGACCAGCTCCTCGTTGGCCATGGGATGGCAGGCATTGTAGACTTCCGGCCGATTGATGGTGACGGTCATCAGCCGTCCGTCGATGTCGACTTTGCTGTACTGGCCCATGGTGCTCCTCGTGGTTGGTGAACGAGGATTTACCGCAAGTTGGCTTGCTGCAAAACGCCGCTATCCGGGAACCGGCCTCAAAAAAACCACGCAACGGCAATAGCCACGGCCGTTGGCCATCGAACAAGCAGATGACGAGACGCGATTTCTACGGTATTATTCTTTTAATAGAGCGTCTTATAGCAATGATTGAATGTAATACATTAATACGTATGGCGGTATCAGGGGCCATTGTTTGCGCGATGGCTACGCCGGTATTTGCACAGGTGCCTGCTCAGGGTAGAGCCAGGATCCTGCAGCCTGCACCGGCAATGATTCAGGAGCCGTCGAGCGCCGATATCGTCAACAAGTTGCTGAGCCCAGGTCCGTCGGATCCCAAAGTGCCGCTGCCACGTGCCGGCCTCGGCGAGAAGACGGCGGAGTCGAACCCGGCCACGGGCACGCGCATCTATGGGCGCGCCGAAGGTGACGGTGGGGTTTTAGGTCTCAGCGTGCCGATCCCTGCGGATCGGAATGCCCCCAACACCGCTACAAGATATAGTAACGGCGCCCCCGCCGAATCCCCTCAACAGACGCGTTGAAACGGTACTGTTGCCGGCAGGACACAGGGCGCCCTTGAGTCGCCGCGTATTGGCCGCTTTTCGTGTGACTCACTAGTTGTGGTGTGTATAGTCTGCTCGGGTTCGGTGAGTTGCCTTAGCCTCGCCCAGACTCGTCGGTTTCGGATAACGAGGGGAATTTCATGAAAAAGGCTCTAGTGGCCGCCGCTGCGTTGATTGCGCTGCCTGTTGTGGCTCATGCGCAGTCTCCGTCGCCGGGCGTGTATATCGGCGCGGAAGGCGGTGTGAACTGGCTTCTGAACACCACGATCAATGGCTTTGGCGTAACACCGCAAACCGGTTGGGCGGCCGGTGGTGTGATCGGCTACGACTTCGTCGGCCCGCGCGTCGAGTTGGAAGGCGTCTATCGTCAGAACCAGACCAATGCCGGGCCGATCGGCACGGCCGTTCGCCATCAGGTCGGACAGCTCGGCATCATGGCCAACCTGCTGTACGACTTCTTGCCCGCTTCGGTCATCACGCCCTACATCGGTGCCGGTGCCGGTGTCGGCTTCGTCGACAGCAACCAGTCGTTGGGCAGCACCGTCTTTGCCTATCAAGGCATCATTGGCTTGGGCTGGAATGTCGATACGAACTTCCGCGTGAATCTGGACGGTCGCTACTACGGCACGTCGAACCCGACGGTGAATGGCAGCAGCTGGTCGAACAACAATTTCAGCATCATGCTGGGTCTGCAGCTCAAGTTTGGCGCAGCTCCCCCGCCGCCGCCTCCGCCGCCGCCGGCCGTTGCGCCGCCGTCCTTCATGGTGTTCTTCGATTGGGACCGCTCGAACCTCTCGGCTCAGGCGCTGAACACGATCAAGCAGGCTGCCGCGGCCTTCAAGTCCAAGGGTAACGCCCGCATCACGGCGACCGGCCATACCGACACGTCGGGCCCGGAATCGTACAACATGGCGTTGTCGCTGCGCCGCGCCAATGCGGTCAAGGACGCCCTGGTGCGCGAAGGCGTGCCGGCGCAGGCGATTACCGTCATCGGCATGGGCGAGAAGGGCCTCCTGGTGCCGACCGCCGATGGCGTGCGCGAGCCGCAGAACCGCCGCGTCGAGATCGTCATCCAGTAAGACGACCTGCCGCAAGATTTCGGGAACGGCCGGGAAATTCCCGGCCGTTTCTTTTTCGTGGCCCGGGCATTACTTCCAGGTAGGCCTCTTTTCGGGTTGGCGAGCGCTGGAGCGGACTCTATATCCGGGCGAGGAGAAAGAATTCATGTCGCAAGTGCTGATGCCCAAGGCCACCGCCGTCTGGCTGGTCGAAAACACGACCCTGACCTTCGATCAGATTTCGGCCTTTACCGGCCTGCACCCGCTCGAGGTGCAGGCAATCGCCGACGGCGAAGTTGCAGGCGGCATGACGGGGCTTGACCCAACCACCAACGGCCAGTTGACCAAGGAGGAGATCAAGCGCGCCGAGGCCGACTCTACGGTCCGCCTGAAGCTCAGCGCCCGCGACGTGCCGGAGCCGATCGCGCGGTCCAAGGGGCCGCGCTACACCCCGGTCGCCAAGCGCCAGGATCGCCCTGACGCCATCGCCTGGTTGCTGAAGGTCCATCCCGAGTTGCAGGACTCGCAGGTTGCCAAGCTGGTCGGCTCGACCAAGAGCACGGTCCAGTCGGTGCGCGATCGCACGCATTGGAACATGCAGAACGTGCGGCCGCGCGATCCGGTAACGTTGGGTTTGTGCACGCTGAAGGACCTCAACGACGCCGTCGACAAGGCGCGTCGCAAGGCGGCGCGCGAAGATGCCGCTAAGAAGAAGGCCGTTGCAACCGCAGGGGTCGAGGAGGAGACGGAGGCCGTCGATCCGGCCGAGGCCGAGCAACCCGATCTCGAGGACACCTCGCACAACTAACGCGAGGAAACTGACACCTCCGCCAACTTTGCGCTCGCCAGTTTGCTGCGACGCCGGCAAACTGGCCGTGGGATGAAGGCGCCGCTAGCGCGCTGCAGCCCATGGCATTGGAGGAGATGTCCATGATTCGTCTTACGAGCGCGACGATCGTCGTTGCGGCGCTGTCTCTTGCTTTCGCCACCGACGCCACCGCTCAGGACAAGGCAACCGAGCTGCGCTACACGACCGGCGCGCCGGAGAAGACTCCGTGGGTCACGCCGCAGCTCCGCCGCTTGGAGCAGGACGTCGCCGAAGAGAGCGGCGGCAAGATCAAGATCGCGTCGTTCATCAATGCCCAGCTCGGCAACGAGCAGGACACGGTCCAGCAGGTGGCGCGCGGCCGCATCGACATGGGTGGGTTCTCGAATGGCGCGGTGGCGCTGCTGGCGCCTGAGCTCGCGCTGCTCGGCTTGCCATTCTTCTTCAAGACCGTGGCCGAGCAGGACTGCACCGTCGATGCCATGACCAAGACGGTGTCGGATCTGTTGTCCAAGAAGGGGATCAAGTTCCTCGGCTGGACCGAGGTCGGTACCGGCGACATCGTCGGCAAGAAGCCGTTCCTGGTCCCGGCAGACGTCAAGGGACTGAAGGCCGCGTCGGGCGCCAACAAGGTGTCTGCCATCACCTGGACGACGCTGGGCGCCAACCCCACGCCGATCGGCATCACCGAGATTGCTTCGGCCTTTCAGACCGGTCTCACTGACGTGAACGCAACCGTCGTGACGTTCTACCTGCCGTCCGGTCTGGCCAAGGTGGCGCCGGTCCTGACGCGTGTCGAGCTGGCCGATGCGCCGGGCATCATCCTCATGAACAAGGCCACCTACGACAAGTTGCCGGCCGATCAGCGCGCCGCGCTCGACAAGGCCTTGTCGCGACGCAGCGCGGACCAGCTGCGTAAGGAGATTCGAGACTTCGAAGCAACGCTGCGCGACATGCACGTGAAGGCGGGAGGCACGATCGCGACGCCGACGCCCGAGCAGCGCGAGCTATGGCGCCAGGCGCTGCAGCCGGCTTGGCCCAAGATGGTCCAGGAGATCGGCGGCGAGGCGGCGAGCTTCTACAAGCAGATGGAAGCCGCCCGCGCCGCTTGTGACAAGAAGGCCTAAGCCTCCCACATGAGCGACTCGCCAGTTGCAGCCGCACCGCCTGCGGCCGCGCGGATGCTGGCGGCCTGGCATCGCGTCGAATGCTGGGTCGCTGTCGCCTGCTTTTCCTTCATCGCCCTTATCCTCGTGCTCGATGTTCTGGGGCGCGAATTCCTCGGCCCGCTGCTCGCGTTTGTCGGCATCGATGCCGGTCCCACCGGAATCTTCGCGTCGCAGCGGCTCTCCATCTACGCGCTGGTGGTTGGCAGCTTCGCCGGCATCGGTATCGCCACGGCGACCGGCAGTCATCTCGTCCCCAGGGTCGGCTTCGGCTGGGCACCCAAATCCTGGGATCCGTGGATGAATCGCATCGCGGATATCATCACGGGGTGCTTCCTGCTGGGCGTCACCTACTATGGCGCCAAGTTCGTCCAGTCGAGCTATAGCGTCGATCTGCGTGCCCCCGTGCTGGACTGGGTGGTCTGGCCGTTCCAGGTTGCCATTCCCGCGGGCTTCCTCTCGGCCGCCTGTCGCTACTTCGTGTACGCACGATGGCCATCGCTGCGTCCCGGTCTGCCGGAAGTCCAGGAATGAATGGACTCGCTCTTGTAGGTCTGGTCGCGGTTCTCCTCTTCCTGCGCCAACCGCTGCTGGTGATCCTGCTGTCGGCCGCGGCCTTCATCCATCTCGTCTGGGGACGCGGCCAGCTCGACTATATTCTCGAAGACATGTGGATCGGCCTCGACAAGGAGCTGATCCTGTCGATTCCGCTCTTCATCCTGTGCGGCAATGTCATGACGCGCGGCTCGATCGCCCAGCGCCTGATCGATTTGCTCGCTGCGATCACACGGCCCCTGCCAGGCGGAATGGCGGTGGCCTGCGTACTTTCGTGCACAGTCTTCGCCGCCATCTCGGGCTCTTCGATCGTCACCATGCTGGCGATCGGCTCGGTGATGTTTCCGGCGATGCGCCAGGCCGGCTACGACCTGAAGTTCACCTTGGGCGCCATCATGTCGGGCGGCACGCTCGGCATCATCATCCCGCCCTCGATCCCGATGATCATCTACGGGCTCGTGACCGAGACTTCGATCGTCGATCTGTTCGCCGCGGGATTCGGGCCAGGTATCCTGCTCACGCTGGTGCTCTCGGGCTACGCGATCTGGGTCAATCGCCGGCGTCCCTCAGAGGCCTTCAGCTTCGACGAATTCGTTACTGCAACCCGGCGGGGAATCTGGGCCGTGCTGATGCCGGTCATCATGCTGGGCGGCATCTACACTGGCTGGTTCACGGCCACGGAAGCGGCAGCCGTGGCACTGGCCTACGCCATGGTGATCGAGATCTTCGTCCACAAGGAGCTGAAGCTCGTCGATTTCTACAATGTCGTGCTGGAGGCCTCCAAGCTTGGCGGCTCGCTGTTCCCCGTGCTTGCGGTGGCGCTCAGCCTCAACATCATTCTGATCGAGCATCGCATTCCGCAGGGCATGGTGGCCGTCATGCAGGGCTACATCGATAGCCCCATCGCCTTCATGCTGCTGGTCAACGTCCTGCTGCTGATCGTGGGCTGCCTGATGACCACCGGCGAAGCGATCCTCGTGCTGGCACCCTTGCTCGCCCCTGTTGCTGCCGCCTATGGCTTTGACAAGGTGATCTTTGGCCTGATCATGATCCTCAACCTCGAGATCGGCTATCTCACACCACCGGTCGGGCTGAACCTGATCGTTGCGATGAGCGCCTTCAAGCAGCCCTTCGGCCCGCTCTGCCGCGCCGCCATCCCTTTCATCATGCTGATGTTGGCGAGCCTTGCCCTGGTCGTGTGGCAACCCTGGATCGCCATGTACTTCGTGACCGGAAAGCTCTGAGGCACTCGGCGAGTGTTACACATTATCTGTGCTTTCCTGGTCGGAATTGATTAGATCAACTTAACCATAGGATAGAATTTGCGGATTGAGCCCTGCGGTGCGTGCCCGAATAGTGCGGCACGGCGTATTGCGGGATCGGGGTGAGTGGTGGGGATGGCTTGGCGACTTGGCATCGATGTCGGCGGCACATTCACTGACGTCGCTATCGTCGACGAGGCCACGGGCGGAATCGGCGTCGTGAAGGTGCCGACGACGCCCGGTGACTTCGCGCAGGGCGTGCTGAACGGACTCGGCAAGGCCCTGGCGGCGGGCCCGATCGATCCCACTGCGGTGGCATTGCTGGCGCACGGCACGACGGTCGTCACCAACGCGTTGCTGGAGCGCAAGGGGGCGCGTTGTGGCTTCATCGGCACGCGCGGCTTTCGCGACCTGCTCGAGCTGCGGCGCTCGTCCAAGGCGAGCCTTTACGATCTGCTCCAAGATGGACCGGACATCCTGGTGCCGCGGCGCTTTCGATTCGAGATCACCGAGCGAGTCGATGCGCAGGGCGACGTCGTGCTGCCCTTGGCCGAGCATGAGATCCCGGGCTTGATCGAGGCGATCCGCGCCGCCGATCTCCAGGCTGTGTCCGTCTCGCTCATGTTCTCCTTCCTGAATGATGCGCATGAGCGCCGGCTCGGTGCGCGCCTGCGCGAGGCGCTGCCCGGCGTTGCGGTATTCCTGTCCTGCGAGGTGCTGCCCGAGATCCGCGAGTACGAGCGCGCCAGCACGACAAGCGTGTGCGCCTATGTGGCGCCGCTGCTCACCAGCTATCTCGCGCGCCTCGCCGACGCGACGGCAACGCTGAAGCTGCCGCCGCTGCATGTGATGGGCAGCAGCGGTGGCATTCTCGACATCCCGGAATGCCTGAGAATGCCGGCAGTGGTCGTGGAGTCCGGACCGGCCGCCGGTGTCGTCGCAGCATCGCTGATCGGCCGCCAGCTTGGCATCGCCGACCTGATTTCCTTCGACATGGGCGGTACCACCGCGAAGGCGAGCGTGATCGCCGGCGGTGAGGTCGCGGTGACGGCGGAATATGAGGTTGGCGGTGCGGCCAACGCCAAGCGCTGGTTGCACGGCACAGGCCATCCGATCCGGGTGCCGGTAATCGATCTCGCCGAGGTCAGCGCGGGCGGCGGCAGCATCGCCTGGCTGGACGATGGTGGCGCCCTCAAGGTCGGGCCGCATAGCGCCGGCGCGGTGCCGGGACCCGCCGCCTATGGTCGCGGTGGCACGCTGGCAACGGTGACGGATGCGAACGTGGTGCTGGGCTATCTCGATCCCGCTTCACCGCTCGCCGGCGATCTCGCTGTCGACCGTACGGCCGCGAGCGCCGCGATCGCGCGCGACATCGCCGACCCGCTGGGCGTCTCTGTCCAGGAAGCGGCCGCGAAGATCATCGAGGTCGTGAACGCCAATATGTGCGAGGCGCTGCGCATCGTCTCGATCGAGCGCGGCCTCGATCCGCGCGATTTCAGTCTCGTGGCCTTCGGTGGCGCAGGGCCGCTGCACGCCGTTGCGCTGGCGGCCGAGCTTGCCATTCCGGAGGTCATCATCCCGCCCGCGCCAGGTGCGTTCTCGGCTCTCGGGCTGGTCGCGAGCGACGTCAAGCGCGACTACTCGCGCACGCTCTACGCCGATCTTGGCAGCATCGGCGCGGCCCAGGTGGACGAGGTGGTGACTCGCATGGAGGCCGAGGG
>Ga0081455_10001485_pt1 | contig 29029 bp, 27 predicted proteins | sample TabmetS3T2R1_FD_70207 | JGI IMG/M metagenome (GOLD analysis project Ga0081455, IMG submission 70207) | Tabebuia heterophylla rhizosphere microbial communities from the University of Puerto Rico - S3T2R1 | ecosystem: Host-associated > Plants > Roots > Rhizosphere ... | reverse complement strand
CTGACCGCGGCCATCGTATTCTTCCTGGTCTTCCTCAACACCTACACCGGCGTGCGCCAGGTGAGCCGCGAGCTCGAATCGATCCTCTACCTGATGGGCGCGAACGAGCGCCACGTCCTGTTCAAGGTCGTGCTGCCATCGGCCATGACGTGGGTCTTCGCCGGACTGCGGATCTCGGTGCCCTATGCGCTGATCGGCGCCATCGTGGGCGAGCTGATGGCGTCGAACCAGGGGCTGGGCTCGCTGCTGGTGCTGGCGCAGGGCCAGCTCGACACGGCCGGCGTGTTCGCTGCCCTGGTCGCGATCATGCTGCTCGCAATCATCCTGAACATGCTCGTGAAGCGCATCGAGAAGCGCCTGACGCCCTGGAAGGCGGCAGACGGCGAACGCGAGTTGTCGATGTGAAGGCGTGCCGCGGAGCCACGCATATAGCGTCATCCCGAGCGAAGCGAGGGATCTTTGATCGGACGGTTGCGAAAGGTCCCTCGCTACGCTCGGGATGACACCATTGCTTTGAGTAGGAAGTGCGACCCTACGGTCTCATGCAGTGGCTGCTGGGGCCGGTGCCGCGCACCGGCGCGGCGGTTTCGACGAACTCGCAGAGGATCTTGCGCGTGTCGCGTGGGTCGATGATTTCCTCGATCCAGAAGGTCTCCGCGCTCCGGAAAGGCGAGCGCAGCTTGTTCAGACGGTCCTCGATCTCGGCCATCTTGGCCTTGGGATCGGAGGCCGCGTCGATGTCGGCGCGGTAGGCGGCCTCGATGCCGCCCTCGAGCGGCAGCGAGCCCCAGCGGCCTGACGGCCAGGCGTAGCGCCAGTTGAGGCGCGCGCCATTCTGATGGGCCGCGCCCGCCACGCCGAAGGCGTTGCGGATGATGAAGGTGCACCACGGCACGGTGGTCTGGAACATCGCCGACATGGTGCGCACGCCCTGGCGGATGACGCCGCTCTTCTCGGCCTCGAGGCCGATCAGGAAGCCCGGGCAATCGCAGAAATAGACGACGGGCAGGTGGAAGGTCTCGGCGAGGTCGACGAAGCGCGCCACCTTCTGGCAGGCGTCGGCCGTCCAGCCGCCGCCGTAGAACATCGGATCGCTCGCCATCACCGCGACCGGCCAGCCGTCAATGCGCGCCAGCCCGGTCGCGACCGGGCGGCCGTAGAGCTTGCCCATCTCGAAGAAGGAGCCCTTGTCGACGATCTTCTCGACGATCGACCGCACGCGATAAACCTTGCGGATGTCGCGCGGGATCGCCTCGAACAGCGACTCCTCGCGCCGGTTGGGATCGTCGGTCTGCGGCCCACGCGGCGGGGTGTCGTAGACCGATGAGGGAAGGTAGGAGAGGAAGCGGCGGGCGAGCGCAAAGGCCTCGTCCTCGCTGTCGGCCGCCTCGTCGATCGCGCCGGCGCGCAACTGGATCTCCCAGCCGCCGAGATCCTGCTTGCCGAACTGCTGCGGCCCGAGGCGATTCACCACAGGCGGACCGGCGACGAACATTGCCGAGGTCTCCTTCACCATCACCGAGTAGTGGGTGGCGGCCAGCCGCGCCGCGCCCAGTCCCGCGACCGAGCCAAGGCCGAGCCCGACCGTCGGCACGGTACCCATATTGCGCACCGTCCATTCCCAGCCGCTGACACCCGGCACGTTGGCGCGGCCGGTGGTCTCGATCGTCTTGACCGAGCCGCCGCCGCCCGAGCCCTCGATCAGGCGCACGATGGGCACGCGGTACTGGTTGGCGTAGCGCTCGATGAAGATCGCCTTCTCCTTGATCGTGGCGTCGGCCGAGCCGCCGCGCACGGTGAAGTCGTCGCCGGTGACGGCGACCGGCCGGCCGTCGATCTTCGCCCGGCCCATCACGGCGTTGGAGGGCGTGAGCTCCACGAGGTCGTTTTTGCCGTCGTACTCAGCCTTGCCGGCGACGCTGCCGATCTCGCGGAACGAGCCCTTGTCGACCAGCCGGTCGATGCGCTCGCGCACGGTGAGCCGGCCGCCGTCATGCTGGCGCTTCACCTTGTCCGCCCCACCCATGCGCGCCGTCATCTCCTGGCGGCGGCGCAGCTCGTCCATCTCCGGTTGCCAGCTCATCGCAATCCCTCGTTTCGCCTCCCTGTGTCGTACCAATGGCCAACCAAACGAGCTACACTGAATGCACCAGTAAGGGAGAGCTTGGCCGATGGACGAAACGGGCGACACGTCCCTTATGGACCGCAAAATCGACTCCGTTTTTCCCGGGCAGCGCCTCATCGACGACGGCGACATGCTGCTCTGGCGCGCCTTGCCCGCGCCCGACCGCATCGCTGTCGGCCCGTTCGTGTTCGTCGACCATTATCGCCACCGGAGCCGGCGCGGCATCGGCGACAAGCCGCATCCGCATGCTGGCATCGAGGTGCTGAGCTATCTCCTTGAAGGCGGCGTGGAGCATCGCGACAGCATGGGGTTCCGCGACCGGCTGGGGCCGGGCGATGCGCAATGGATCCGTGCCGGCCGCGGCATCCTGCACGCCGAGCAGCCCGAGGGCGGCCGCCACGGCCTGCAACTCTGGACCAGCCTGCCTGTGGCCCAGAAGTTCGCCGAGCCGGCCTATAAGTCCTATCGCGCCGCCGAGATTCCGGTGATCCGCGCGCCAGGCGTCGACGTTCGCGTGATCGCCGGCCGTGTCGCCGAGGCGGAAGGGCCGATGAAGATGACGACGCCGACGACCTTCGCCGTCATCCGGCTCGACGCAGGGGCGGCGATCCGGCTTGCCGTCGATTCCGCGGCCGAGCTCGGCCTCTATGTCCTCGACGGCAGCCTCAAGGCATCTGATGGTTTGCCGCTCGGGCCGGGCACGCTTGCCGTGCTGGGCGCGGGACCCTCCGTGGACCTCGCAGCCGAAAACATCGCGACCACCGTGGCCCTGATCGGTGGCCAGCCGGCGGAGACGCCGATCCTGTTCTCCGGCCCGTTCGTGATGGACACACCCGAGCACCTGACGCAGGCCAAGCGCGACTACTCCTCCGGCAAGATGGGTAGGCTCGACGGCGTGCCATTCTGAGAGAAGCGTATTCAGTCGTCGTGCGGGGATCACTTGTTGTTGAGTTAAGCACGTCTTGAAGTCGGGGCTGCGACGTCCCCAGATGGGGGACGTTGTCGCCGACCGGACCAAGCTTTTTCAATCGTGTGACGAGCAGCGAGGGGGTGCACCATGCCGCTGCGAAGTGTCATTCCTCGACACACTCATTTTAGCCGCTGGCTGGAATGGATGCGCGATCCCGGACACCACGCGGACGGGTATCGCGATGAAACGCAGGATCCTGGAGAGCTCTCCAGGAAACGGGCGAATGACGATGAGCAGGAATCGTGGATCGGAGGCTACAGCGCCTTCTGGCAGGATCTTGCCGCGACTTGGCTGGTCGCGGTGCTGATCGCGGGAATCATCTTCGTCGTCCAATCCTCGAAGGATCCTCAGCCGAACATCGCATCGGTCGCGGTCACGGCCCCGACTCCGGCCGGGAAGGCACTCCACAGGCCCGCCCGTGGCGAGCCGGGAAGCCTCGAATGCACCGATCTCGATTACGCCTACGGATGGTGTTGAGCTACGCCGGCACCGGCTCGTAGACGACGCCGTCGATCAGGTTCTCTTCGTAGAGCCGCGCGAGGTCGATTCCACCGGCGGGACGCGCGGGCTGGAAGTCGGCGATGGCGCGCGCCAGGCGCGCTTCCTGATCACGGCGCAGTTTCTCCGCCTCCTCGACCGTGACCGCCGTGAAGCGCACGGTCTGGCCCGGCAGCAGGCGGCCGAGCCGCGGCAGGTCGACCGACGCCACGGTCGCGATCTTCGGATAGCCGCCCACGGTTTGCCGGTCGGCTAAAAGCACGATCGGCAGGCCAGCGCCCGGCACCTGGATCGCGCCCGGCCCGATGCCGTCGGAGATGATGTCGGCGCCGCCTTTTTCGACTGGGACCGCATGCTCGATCGTCGGGCCCTCGAAGCGGATCCCCATGCGGTCGGCTTCCTTGGAGACGCGATAGTCGGCGCCGATGAAAGTCGCGCGACCCTGCTCGCTGAAAGAGTCCTCCTGCGGTCCCCACACGACGCGCACCGGCCCGTGACCGTAGTCGAACGGTGCGGCGAGCTTGCACTCCTCGCCCGGCGGCGCGTGGTCGAATTTGAGAGGCAGGCTGTCGTTCGCCTGCAGCTTGCGGCCCTCGAAGCCGCCGACGCCGGCGCGTGCGTAAGTCGAAAGACTGCCCATGAAGGCGGCGAGGGCGAAGCCACCCGCGACCGCAAGATAGGCCGTGCTCGACCCTTCGATCATGCCCACGCGCAGCACCTGGCCGCGCTTCAGGAGATGCGAGCGATCCGACTCGATCGGCTTGGGCGGCGCGTCGGGCGCCTCGATCAGCGCAGGCGAGAGCGGCCCGGTCAGGGCCACGCGCACCGAATCGGCTTCGACCAAAAGATCGGGTCCCATGACGCCGATCTCGAGGCCGGCCGTGTCCGCGGGGTTGCCGGCAAGCGCATTGGCGAGTGCAAGTCCGATGCGGTCCATCGCGCCCGCCGTCGGCATGCCGAGCGCCATGTAGCCGATGCGGCCGCGGTCCTGCAGCGTGTCGAACAGCCCCGGCCGCAAAACTTTCAGCGCGGCAGTCATTCCTTCACCAGCGTCGACCAGTCGAGCGTGCCGGCTTCGACCTCGCGGCTGATGCGGTCGAAGGTCTTGCGGTCGATGCGCTCGAAGGTGAGGTGATCGCCCGGCGCCAGGAAGACCGGCTGCTCGCGGCGCTGGTCGAACAGCCAGATCGGCGTGCGGCCGATCAGGTGCCAGCCGCCAGGACTCTCGAAGGGATAGATCACGGTCATGTTCATGGCGATCGAGACCGAGGATTTCGGCACGCGCACGCGCGGCTCGCTGCGCCGCGGCAGGTAGAGCGACGGATCGAGGCCCGCGATATAGGCAAGACCAGGCATGAAACCCAGCACATAGACCGTGAAGGCGGATTTCAGATGCCCTTCGATCACCTGCTCGGGCGCGCGCTTCGTGCGCTCGGCGACCTCGTCGAGGTCGGGAGCGAATTCCGGGTCGTCGTAGCAGCAGGGGATGGTGACACAGCGGGTCTTGGCCTCCGCCGGCAGGCCGCGCGAGATCAGGGCGTCGATCTCGGGCTGCAGAGCGGCACGCGACGTCGCCATCGGATCATAGGTGACCATCAGCGAGCGCATGGAGGGCACGGTCTCGACCACGCCCTTGAGCGCGCCGTCGGCCCGGGCGGCACCGATCGCACCGTGCAGGGCCATGACCTGGCCATTGATCTGGGGCGAGATTTGGTTGCCGAATTCGACCGTAAAGGCGGTGTCGCCGCAGGAGAGGTACCGTACGCTCACGTCTGCTAGGATAGCGGCCCGGATCGAAGGAGTCTCGCATGGCAAGCACCAACATCGGACAGGTCAACATCAACTCCGACCTCGGGGAAAGCTTCGGCCCCTGGGTCATGGGCAACGACGCCGAGGTGCTGAAGATCGTGAAATCGGCCAACGTCGCCTGCGGCTTCCATGCCAGCGACCCGGTGGTGATGATGGACACGGTGAAGCTCTGCACCCAGAACGGCGTCTCGATCGGCGCCCATCCGGGCTTCGCCGACCTGCAGGGCTTCGGCCGGCGCGTGATCCATCTTTCGACCAAGGAGCTCGAGGCCAACATCGCCTATCAGCTGGGCGCGCTGCAGGCGATCGCCGCGCTCTATGGCACCAAGGTCACGCACATCAAGCCGCACGGCATGATGGGCAACATGTCGGCCGAGAGCGCGGAGATGTCCGAGGCGATCGCGCGCGCCACCAAGGCGGTCGATCGCGACATGATCTTTCTCTGCCAGGCCAACACCGAGCAGGGCAAGGCCGCGCGCAAGCTCGGTCTGCGTGCGGCGGAGGAGGTGTTCGCCGACCGCACCTACACCGATACGGGTAACCTGACGCCGCGCAAGGAGCCGAACTCGATGATCAAGGATCCGGCGCAGGCGGTCGCACATGTGCGTCGCATGGTCGACGAGCAGGCGATCTACTCGACTTCGGGCAAGCGCATTCCCTGTCGCGTCGATTCGATCTGCGTGCACGGCGACGGCCCGACCGCGATCCCGGTCTCCAAGGCCGTGCGCGAAGGCCTCGAAGCCGCCGGCATCCGCATCGTCACCCTGCCGGAGATGCCGAACCTCAATTAAGTTAAGGATCCCTCGGCTTCGCCTCGGGATGACAATTTTGGTTTGGCGCATGGTGTGCGCTGAACAATTGGTGTCATCCCGAGCGTAGCGAGGGACCTTGCATGTTTCGCTTCGTGAGCAGCGCCGTTTGTGAGCCTGCTGTACCTGCTCCATAGTTTTCGACGTCGTTCGGGAATAGCGGAGGAGCAGACATGCGTCCGGTGTTCGATTCCCAGTCCGTTCATCATCTGAAGTTCCGCGGCGCCGTCGATGCCGACGGCCATCTGCTCGAGGATGCGGGCCTGTGGGACCGCTATATCGAGGCGAAGTATCGTGACCGCGCGCTCAGGATGAAGCGCGATGCCGACGGCCTCGAATATCTCGAAATTGCGGGCCGGCCGAGCAAGCGTACGCGCAAGGGCTATCCCGCCACCCTGGGCCGCATGGGCCAGAAGGAGCTCGAGGCCTTCACGCCGCATCCGGACAAGACTTACGCGGCCAACATGCCGTTCGGCGCTTGCGATGCGGATGAGCGGCTGAAGCTTCTGGATGCTGAAGGGCTCGACGCCGCCGTGCTCTATCCCACGCTCGGCATTCTCTGGGAGGCCGAACTCGACGATGCCGAGCTGAGCCAGGCCTATTGCCGGGCCTACAATCGCTGGGCTGCTGATTTCTGCCGTGGTTCGAAGGGAAGGCTCATTCCGATCGCCCATCTATCGCTCGGCGATCCGCAAGCGGCGGCGGCCGAGCTGGAGCGCGCGGTGAAGGACGGCTGCCGAGGCGCCTTCGTCGTGCCCTTCACCTGGACGCACAAGGCGCACGGCGATCCGGTGCACGATCCGGTCTATGCCAAGGCGGTCGAGCTCGACGTGCCGATCGCGATCCATCCCGCGTTCGAGCCGTTCGAGCTGCGCTCGCCTCGCTTCGAGAACGGCCATCGGCTGTCGCTGCTCGCATCGGTGACGGCGGGCGAGGGCGTGCGTCAGGCCTTCACCACCTTTTTCGACTTCGCGACCTTCGATCGCTTCCCCAAGCTCAAGCTCGTGTTGCTCGAGTCGGGTGCGGGCTGGATCGGCTACTGGCTCGATCGTCTCGATGGTGTCGCGACCGCGACCTATCTCGGTGCACGTGCGCCGTTGAAGCTCAGACCCAGCGACTATTTCCGCCGCCAGGTCTGGATCTCGGGCGATCCCGACGAACGCACGCTGCCCGCCATGATGGCGACCTACGGCGCCGACCGCTTCTTCTGGGCCTCCGACTATCCGCATCCCGACCACACCGGCGACTATCTGCAGGCGCTGGAGGAGATGGCCGAGTCGGTTCCTGCAGCGGCGCGTGCCGGCCTGTTGGGTGGCAATGTAAGGGCTGCCTTCCGGTTTTGACGCACTCGCCTTTCTCCTCTCCCCCCATTAGGGGGAGGAGCATGAAGCGAAGGTCAAACCTGCAGCAAAATCGGCAGCGCCTGCTTGTAGGCAATCTCCGCCCGGGCCTTGAGCTCGGGCAAGGTGCAGCTGCCGATGGGATGCTGGACCGCGAGGAACGGGTAGTCGGGGAGGCCGAGCACCCGGGCGATGTTCTTGGCGGTGACGACGAAAGGCGTGGTGCAGAGCACCACTGCGCGCTTGCCGAGCTGTTCGAAGCTGATGCCGTCGTGCAGACTGCACGTTGAGCAGGAGCCTCAATCACCGAGGCCGGTCAGCAGGAAGTCGACCTCCTGCGCGACCTGGACCAGCGTGTTGGAGGGAGCTGGCGCGCTGGCGTTGCTCTTCGAGGCGAGCGTGCGCACGGTGCAGCCGTTGCGCTCCACGAACAGCGCCGCCACCTCGTTCAGCATTTCCTCGGCGTTCAGCTTGCCGTTCTCCAGCACGCCGATCCGCAGGCCGTCGATCGAGGCGAGCGGCGGGGCGCGGAACGCCTTGCGCTTGGGGGTGGTGGAGAGCGGCGAGTAGAGCTGCATCGGTCGACTCCTGTTTCTTTGCGATTGGATTTATTTGCGGTTGGTGATGGCCGCGTGTTGCATGATCGAGCCGCGGCCGCGGCTCCAGGACGGGATGAAGCAGGAATGGCCGCCGGCATCGCCGCCGCCCAGGGTGATCAGGATATCGTCGGGCCTCAGCCCGCGATGCACGAACCCTGTCGCAGCCAGCGCATGCGCCGCCTCGCCGTGCTGGGTGTCGTATTCGCGGTCGCGGTACTTGCCGACGCCTTTCATGCCATCGACCGAACGCCTGGCGTGCGCGAACAGGAAGTCCTGGGCCTGCTCGCGCGTCCAGCCGGCGGCCGCGATGATCTGCATGTGCTCGGGCGCCAGGATCACGACGCTTTGGCCGAGCGTAATGCAGCCGTAGTTCGCCATGGCATCGGCGACCGAGCCGAGGACCTGCTCGGGCGTGTTGCCGCCATGGTTCTCGACATTGCAGAAGCCGCCGCCGGCGAAGACGGTGACGCTCGACGTGCCCTTCGCGTAGCCCTGCGTCTCGCAGAGGAGCGGCCAGGGATTGCCGCGCGAACGTTCGGCGATGCAGAAGCTGTACTTGCCCGGATTGCCTTGCGTGGATTTGTCCGAGATGCCCGGCAGCATCTGGAAGACGTTACGCAGGATCAGGCGCACGGCGCGCCCGATCGTGCCGTTGGCGCGGTTGCCGGGGCCGAACAGGTTCACGTCCGAGTTCATGCCGATCTCGTCGGCGTAGGGACCGCTCACGACCAGTAATGGCGCGGAGCCGCCGGTGCTGGCCGTCGAGCCATGGAAATTGAACTCCGGCCGGTCCATCGCTTCGAAGGCCGCGACCAGCACGGGAAAATATTCCGGCAGGCACCCGGCCATGACGGCATTGACGGCGGCGGCATGCAGGGAAAGGTCGAGGCCGGTCGCGGGATGATGCGCGATCACCGTCTCCGCCGGCCGCGCGTCGGCCGCGAGCATCGCCTTCACACGATCGACGACCGGCGGGATCACCGGCAGGCCATCCGTCCAGCCCTGCTCGTAGCAATAATCGATGGCGGCCAGCAGATCGTCCGGCACCTCGTGGATGCGGGGTGAAGTGGTGGCGGCTGCTGGCATCGCGGCGGCTCCGTCACGTCTTGGCGACGTTCATCGAGGACTATCCGCGAAACCGTAGGACCGCCTCCGTGCCGACGCAAAGCAATTCCCGAATGCAGCGAAATGCCGATTCTGCCGGTATCGGAAGGCAAACCGGTCGCCTTGTACCGCAACCGTTCGCCGCTATATTCCGCGCCGGCCCAGTGCGGGGCCGGCATTCGAGGAGCGGCGTATGGCGGTGTTCGGTAAGGCGCAGTACATTAAGCGTGTCGAGGATAACCGGCTGCTGACGGGCACCGGCGGCTTTACCGACAATCTGTCGCGACCCAACCAGCTTCATGTGGCGCTGGTGCGTTCGCCGCATGCCCACGCGAAAATCGTCAATATCGACACGGCGGCTGCGAAAAAGGCGCCGGGTGTGGTCGCCGTCTACACCTGGGCCGACATGGCCAAGGAGGGAGTGGGGGACTTTGGCTTTCCGGCGATGTTCCCCAATGCCGACGGCAGCAAGCCCGAGATGACGCCGCGCCGGCCGCTTGCCCACGAGGCGGTGCGGCATGTCGGTGAGGCGGTCGCGGCCATCGTGGCCGACACGCGCGAGCAGGCGGTCGATGCGATCGATCTCGTCGAGATCGAGTACGAGCCGCTGCCTGCGGTGACCGAGATCGAGGATGCGCTTGCCTCGGGCGCGCCGCTGGTGTGGCCGGGCGCGCCAGGCAATCTCGCGGGCTTCAACCGTTTTGGCGATGCCGCCAAGGTCGATGCGGCCTTCAAGAAGGCTGCGCACGTCGTGTCGCTTGACATCGTGCATCAGCGCCTGATCGTGAATGCGATGGAGCCGCGCGCCATCATGGCGGAGTGGGACGGCGATCGCATCGTTGTCCATCTCGGCAGCCAGAATCCATCAGGCACGCGCGACACGTTGTGCGAGGTCATCCTCAAGATGCCGAAGGAGAAGGTGCGCGTGCTGGTGCGCGACATCGGCGGCGGCTTCGGCATGAAGGTCGGCATCCAGCCCGACGAATCGGTCGCGGTGTGGGCAGCCAAGGTGTTGAAGCGGCCGGTGAGATGGCGCGCTGAACGCAGTGAGGAATTCGCCGCCACGACCGCGGGCCGCGACCAGCTTCACAAGGCGTCGCTGGCGCTCGACAAGGATGGCCGCATCCTGGCGCTGCGCATGGAGGCTTTCGCCAATATCGGCGCCTATCCCTCGCGCGCGGGCGTGGTGATTCCGCTGTTCGTGGGTCCCAAGGTGATGACCGGCACGTACGACATCCCCGTCGTCGACCTCAAGCTCAACTGCGTGCTCACCAACTCCGCCACGATAGGCGCCTATCGCGGCGCGGGCCGGCCGGAATGCATCCTCGACATCGAGCGGGTGATGGATACGGCGGCGCGCCAGATCGGCATGGATCCGGCGGAGCTGCGCCGGCGCAACTTCGTGAAGCCGGCGCAGATGCCCTACACCACGGCGATGGGCGAGAAGTACGACGTCGGCGACTTCAACCGCTTCCTCACCAAGACGCTGGAGATCTCCGACTGGGCGGGCTTTGCCGCGCGTAAGGCCGAGGCCGAGAAGCGCGGCAAGCTCTATGGCCGCGGGCTCGCCTCCTATGTCGAATGGACCGGCGCCAATGTCCTGAACGAGATGGCGAACTACGAGGTCAAGGCCGACGGAACGGTCACGATCTGGATGGGCACGCAGGGTATGGGGCAGGGGCTGCAGACCAGCTTCACCCAGCTCGCGTCCGAGATTTTGGGCATCGATCCGTCCAAGATCGAGATCGCGATGGGCGATTCCGACCATGTCGGTGGCGTGGGCTCGATGGGCTCGCGCTCGGCCTATACCGGCGGTTCAGCCGTGCTGACGGGCAGCGAGAAGCTGGTCGAGAAGGGCAAGGATCTTGCCGCCGACGCGCTTGAGGCGAGCACCGCCGACATCACCTATGCCGCCGGCCGCTTCACCATCGCCGGCACCGACCGTGGCATCGGGCTCGGCGAGCTGGCAGCGCGCCAGCCCGACAAGCGCATCTTCATCGAGAACGTGAACACGGTGGAGGGCATCGCCTGGCCGAACGGTGCGCATGTCGGCGAGGTCGAGATCGATCCCGACACCGGCCGCGTCGAGCTCAGGCGCTACACCACCGTCGACGATGTGGGCCGGCCGTTGCACCGGCCGATCGTGTTCGGCCAGATCCATGGCGGCTGTGCCCAGGGCATCGGCCAGGCGCTCCTGGAGGAGAATGTCTACGACCGCGAATCGGGCCAGCTCCTCACCGGTTCGTTCATGGACTATGCCATGCCGCGCGCCGACACCTTCCCGACCTTCTCCAACACGCTCGACGATACGGTGCCCGCGCAGGGCAACCCGCTCGGCGTCAAGGGTGTGGGCGAATCGGGCACGGTGGGCTCGACGCCGACGGTCATGAACGCGATCATGGATGCGCTGTGGCCGCTCGGCGTGCGCAACCTGCAGATGCCCGCGACGCCGCAGCGCGTATGGCAAGCGATCCAGAGCGTGCGAAAGTAGCGCTCATGTTCCTCGCCCCCACCAGGGGAGAGGCTAGGAGAGGGGGCCTCGAAGGCTCGTGCGACGACAATGAAGAAGCGCATCTTCGGCCTGATCTCGACGCTGATCGGGATCGTGTTTGCGTTGGCGATCATCGAGGGCGGCGCCACGCTGTGGCTCATGCTCGAGGACGGCCACTACACGCCGGCGGCGCAACTCTACGAGCGTACGCAGAACACCTACGTACGCGACATGACCAAGGGTTCCAGCTGCCGTTACGTCGACACGCTCTATCCGCATCCCTACGTCGCCTTCGTCCACCACGGCAACCCGCCGTGCGGGCTGCCCAACGTCAACAACATCGGTTTGCTGAACGCCGACTTCCCGACCGAGAAGCGTACCGATCGCTACACGATCCTGGTCGTTGGCGGCTCGGTCGCCTCGCAGCTCGTGCAGGAGCAGCCGGCGCCGGCGCGGCATTATCTCGAGGAGGAGCTGAACAAGCGCTATGTCAGCCCCAACGGCAAGCCGTTCCTGGTGCTGAACGGCGGCGACGGCGCGTGGAAGGAGCCGCAATCCTTCATCCTGTTCGCGATGTATGCGAGCTCGGTCGATGCCGTGGTGGCGCTGGACGGCTACAACGAGCACTACCTGTTCCGTTCCTTCTCCGAGGAGCGGCTGGAGCGGCCGCTCAGCAACTTCCTCGACGTCAATCCTTTCGTTGCGGACGAGAATTTCGGCGACGCCGCGATTGGCTGGGTGATCGGCCGTGTCGCAGGGGTGCTGTCGCACACGCCGATCCTGGACAACAGTCACGCCGCTTACATGATCGTGCGCGGCATCGAGGCCGTGGCCAAGGGCCAGGACGTCTTCCAGGGCGGCAAGAAGAAGACGACGCTCAACAGCATTTTCGCCCTGCCGGACGACATCAAGGGCAACGGCGAGAAGGTGTTCCAGACCCAGCTCGGGCTCTATCAAAAATATGAACGCGCGATCGAAGCGGTGGCAAAGGACAACGGCGTCAAATCAGCCTACTTCCTGCAACCAGTGCCAAGCTGGGGCAAGGAGCTGACCGACGAGGAGAAGCGCGTGGCCGGCGGCGATCTCGTCGATCCCGCCTTCTATCGCCGCATCGTCGACGGCATGATGACGCTGCGCGAGCGCGGGCTCGCGATGTTCGACCTGGGCGACGTCTTCAAGGACGAGAAGGGCACGATCTACGCCGACTACATCCACTGCTATCGTGATCCGGGCCCGACCAGGGAGAGCCGCGGCTACACCATCATGGCCGAGCGCGTCGCCAAGGATCTCGCGCAGGCGTGGGGACTCGCGCTGAAGCCCGGCGGCCAATGATCGGCGATTGTATCGTTACAATTTGGTACAAATTTTTGGGCATCGTGACATGCACGTTACAGGGCGTTGGCATATAGATCGGTCGTGACGGCAGGGAGGGGTCCCGGTCGTTACAGCGTTCTGTATGGGTTGCGTGGGATTTGCCCGGCCGTCTGGCGGGGCAGGGTGTCGGCTAAAAGAGCGACGGGGGTTGCTCCAGAGCCGATTGGAAACAAACTTGGGGTGCTCATCATGACGACTTTTGCTCGCATCAATGCTTTCGTGCGTTCGCTTGCCGCCGATCAGGCCGGTATGTCCTCGCTGCGCTTCGCGGTCGCGGTCGGTCTGTCTTCGTCGGCGATGCTGATCATGGTCCGCGTCGGCGCCGTCGCCACGACTATGGTGCAGTAAGCTCACGTTTCTTCCGGGCCGCGAGCCGGAAGGTCGCGGTCCGGAAGATTAAAGCGTCGCCAGCAGCGGTAGCGTTCGGGCCGGAAATGGGGCAGTCTCTGCCTCAACAAGGAACCTGTCCCCGTGTCGCGTGCCGACCGCGCCTCTGGCGCCTCCATCCCTCATCCTCCATCCCATCCGCCATCGATCGACCGCATGGCCAACTGGCCGGCGCTCGCGCTCCTGATCGAGCGGGTCGGCCGGCCAATGGTCGTGGAGGCCCTGCGCGCCTGGGCTGACGCGAAGCGGGGTGCGCCCGACGTCGCCGATCCCGACGCCTGCGCACGCTGGTGCAGCGAGCGGCTCGCAGGCCTCGCTGAGCCGTCGCAGCGCCGCGTCTTCAATCTCACCGGCACGGTGCTGCACACCAATCTCGGCCGCGCGCTGCTCGCGGAGGAGGCGATCGAGGCCGCGGTTGCCGCGATGCGCTCGCCCACGACGCTGGAGTACGACCTTTCGGATGCGGGCCGCGGCGAGCGCGACGATCACATCGCGCCCTGGCTTTGCCGGCTGACGGGCGCGGAGGCCGCGACCGCGGTCAACAACAACGCCGGTGCCGTGCTGTTGGCATTGAACGCGCTGGCCGCTGGTCGCGAGGTGATCGTCTCACGCGGCGAGCTGATCGAGATCGGCGGCGCGTTCCGCATCCCCGACATCATGGCACGCGCCGGCTGCCGTCTGGTCGAGGTCGGCACCACCAACCGCACGCATCTGCGCGATTACGCTGGTGCGATCGGGCCCGAGACGGCCGCGATCATGAAGGTGCATCCCTCGAACTATGCGGTGCAGGGCTTCACCAAGTCGGTGAGCGCCGCCGAGCTGGTGCCGCTGGCGCGAGAGAAGGGCCTGCCGGTGATCGAGGATCTGGGCAGCGGCACGCTGGTCGATCTCGAGACCTGGGGCCTGCCGCACGAGCCCACGGCGCGCGAGGCGATCGCCGCGGGCATCGATGTCGTGACCTTCTCCGGCGACAAGCTTTTGGGCGGTCCGCAGGCCGGGCTGCTGGTCGGGCGCCGCAATTACATCGAGCGCATCGCCAAGAACCCGATGAAGCGCGCACTGCGGCTCGACAAGGTGCGGCTGGCCGCACTCGAGGCGACCTTGCGCCTCTATGCCGATCCCGAACGGCTGGCCAAGCGCCTGCCCACGGTCCGCGCGCTCGCCCGATCCGCGGCGGAGATCCAGGCGCAGGCCGAGCGCGTGCTGCCGAAATTCGCGGCGGCACTGGGTGATAAGTGGAAGGCGGAGCTGAAACCGGTGCGCGGCCAGATCGGCTCGGGCGCGCTGCCGGTCGATCTCCTGCCCTCGGTGGCGCTTGCCGTGACCGGCCGCGGCCTCGACAAGCTCGCCTCGGCCTTCCGCCGTCTGCCGATCCCGGTGATCGGCCGTATCGAGGACGACACGCTGCTGTTCGACCTGCGCACCCTGGACGATGAAGCCGCGTTCGTGGCGCAGCTCGGGGAGTTGGCACCTTGATCGCCGCGTCCGGTGTCATCCCGAGCGTAGCGAGGGATCTTTCGCGATGCTCGATCAAAGATCCCTCGGCTTCGCCTCGGGATGACACGGTTTATTCCTGGAAGCGATCCTGCCCATGATCGTCGGGACCGCGGGGCATATCGATCACGGCAAGACGGCGCTCGTGAAGGCGCTGACCGGCGTCGATGCTGATCGCCTGAAGGAGGAGAAGGCGCGCGGCATCACCATCGACCTCGGCTATGCCTACTCGGACCTGGGCGACGGCCGCCAGCTCGGCTTCGTCGACGTGCCGGGCCACGAGCGCTTCGTGCACAACATGCTGGCCGGCGCCACCGGCATCGATGCCGCGCTGCTGGTCGTCTCGGCGGCCGAGGGCATCAAGCCGCAAACCGTCGAGCATCTGCAGATCGTCGACCTGCTGGGTCTCGATCGCGGCCTGGTCGCGCTCACCAAGGCCGACCTCGCCGACGACGACCAGCTGCTCGAACGCATGGCCGAGATCGAATCGCTCTTGAGCAGCACGGCGCTCGCTGGTTCGGAGATCGTGCCGGTCTCCGCCCTCACGGGGCAGGGCGTCGACGAGCTCAAAGCCAAGCTCCTGGTCATGGGCGAAAGCGCCAAGGGTACGACCGGCTTCACGCGGCTCGCGATCGATCGCTGTTTCGTGCTGCCCGGCGCGGGCGTGGTCGTGACCGGCACGGTGCATGCCGGCGAAATCCGCGTCGACGATCGCCTGCTGCTCACGCCCTCCGGCCTGGAGGCGCGCGTGCGGTCGCTGCATGCGCAGAACCGGCCGGCCGCGGTCGGTCGCGCCGGCGAGCGCTGCGCCCTCAATCTCAGCGGGCCGAGACTTTCCAAGGAGGCAGTGCGGCGCGGCGACTGGGTGGTGAGCCCGGAGCTGCACCAGCCCTCCGACCGGCTCGACGTGCAGCTGAAGCTTTTGGGCTCCGAGCCGCAGCAGCTGAAACACTGGTCTCCCGTGCATGTGCATCTGGGCGCGGCGCATGTGATGGGCCGCGTGGCGCTCCTGCAGGGTGACCGTCTGACGCCTGGTGAAACGGCGCTGGCGCAGCTCGTGCTCGAGGAGAAGGTGGGCGCCATCGCGGGTGACCGCGCGATTCTGCGCGATCCTTCGGCCACGCGCACCATGGCGGGCGCCGAAGTGATCGATCCGTTTGGCCCACCACGCAATCGCCGCACGCCGCGCCGGTTGGCTGAGCTCGGCGCGCTGGCGACGCCCGGTTCGGGCTTCCTTGCCAAGCTGCTGGCGCTCGACGCAGGTCATGTCGATCTGGCGCGGCTCTCGCTCGCGCACAATCTGCGTCAGGCCGAGGTTGACCGGCTGCTGGGCGAGGCGGGTGGCGTGCGCGTGCAGGGCTTTGGTTTCCTCGAGGGTACGCTCGATGCGGCGCGGCGCGACATCGCCGACACGCTCGCCGCCTTCCACAAGAGCAATGCCGACGCGCCCGGCCTGCAGCCCGAGCGATTGCGCGTCGCACTGAAGCAACGCTGGCCGGCGCGTGCCTTCCAGGCGCTGCTCGAGCGCGAGGTGGCGGCCAAGACGGTGGCGATCGACGGCGGCTTCGTGCGCCTGCCGGGCCATTCGCTGAAGCTCGGCGCGCGCGACGACGCGCTGTGGAAGAAGATGTCGGCCGAGCTCACGCGCGAACGCTTCCGCCCGCCGCGCGTACGAGATTTCGCGCAGGCCTACGGTGAGCCCGAGCCCAACGTGCGCAAGGTCCTGCGCCAGCTCGCGCGGCTGGGCCGCGTCGTCGAGGTGGCGCCCGATCAGTTCTTCCTGCGCCCGGTGGTGGCCGAGATGATCGCGATCGCCCACGATCTCGGGCCTGACTTCACCGCCGCGCAGTTCCGCGACCGCCTCGACAACGGCCGCAAGGTCGCGATCCAGATCCTCGAATTCTTCGACCGCCACGGCATCACGCTCCGCCGCGGCGACCTCCGCCGCACGGTGCCGGCCAAGCTCCAGCAATACGGCCCGCCGCCGGAGTGAGGGACCTTTCCTTCGTCCTTCCGATGAGTAATATCCGCCGCGGAGGGGAAGCGCTCCCGGTGGGGCGGCTGGCCTTCAAAGCCAGAGAGGGTCGCCAGACGGCTCTTAGTGGGTTCGACTCCCACTCTCTTCCGCCAATCGCCATCCGAAGCAGCGTTCGGCCGTCGTGCGGACTGGATTCGACGTCTCAATCCACGGCGTTCCCGAGGCGTGAAAGCCCGGTCGGATCGCAAATGATGATGCTGTCGTCATCATCGAGTTCAATAAGCCGTTGCTTTCTAAGCTTGGTGAAGGCGCGACTGATCGTTTCCGTCCTGAGGCCGAGATATTCAGACACATCGCTCCTCTTCATCGGCATGACGAGCGGCCGGACCTGGAAGCCATGTTCGCTATACGCCCTGGCCAACATCGAGAGGAAACTGGCGAGCCTTTCGGTCGAGGTGAGCTGTCCGACGATCGTCAGATGCTGACGGACGCGCTCCAACTTCTCCTGCAAAAGTACCATCATCGCGTCAGCTGCATCGGGATGGCGATGGATGAAGGCATTAAAGCCAGACCGGTCGAATGCGCATGCCGTGACCGGGCTGATCGCCTCGCCATCGTAGACGTATTGACCATTTGTCTGCGTATAGCCGCAAATATCGCCGGGAAAGGCCAAGGCGATGATCTGCCGGCGCCCATCGGGCAACCCCTTCGACACCGATACTATTCCGGAAACGATCTTGAATAATGGGCCGGCGGGAGAGCCTGCACGAAACAAGAACTGGCGTCGCTCCCACTTGCTCTGGTGACCAAGCTGGAAAAGTTCTTTTTGTCGATCGTACTCGAGCGGTTTGCAGATATTTTTCGCTTTGGCCGGACAGGTGAGACACGGCAGCAGCTTTGCAGCGCTCCGGCCGGTTGTTACCGATGGAGGCGGCAAGGGCTGTGGCGCGCTGTGTTGAACGAGCGACGCTACCCGTGAAGTTGCACTCACCCCCATTGAGCGCCTCATCCTAGGTCGTACTGGGAACCCTAGTGCACCAGGGATGAAGAATCACCCGTCGAATTTGCGGGGCTGGACTTAAATCAAACGCATACAGCGCGCAGACAACTCAGTTGACTGCAAAAATGACGACGGCACTGCGGGACTTCGTCACCCTGGAACCGATGGTTCCCGATCGGACGGTGATGGCTCCCTTGCGGACGGCAGTTCCAAGGTCACTCGGGAAGTGAGGCCGTCGCATACAGACCCAGCAACGTCGGGGAAGGCTGCACTGACGGCCCGAACGTTGCGCCGAAGATCCTTGCTATTTGCCCCGACCGATAGATCGAACTCAGCTGTCGGTCGACGGCAAGGCGGAACTCCTCGTCGCCTCGCCGCATGGCGAGAGCGTAGGGCTCCACGCTCAGGTAAGTATCTGCCAGGAGCAGATTGGTCGGCGTTTTCGCGCCCATGAGCAGAAAGGTGAGGATGCCTCGATCGCCGAAATAGGCCACGACGGTTCCCTTTTCGACGGCATCAAGTCCTTCCTGATGCGTTTTTACCGGAACAACCTCTGCGTTGACCTTCTTCGCTGTCAAAGCACGCCGGAGCTCGGCTTCCGTCGTCGTGCCCGCCAGGACCCCGACCTTCTTGGCATCGAGGCTCTGGAGATCTTTTGGACCGTTCGGCTGGATGATGAAGCTGGCGCCGTCCACGAACGTCGGGATGGAAAAACTGAGGGTCTCACGCCGCTTGAGTGTCTGCGTGGTGGCCTCGCACAACAAATCCGCCTTGTTGTTTACGATCGCGTCGAAACGATCCGTGGAGGTCACGGGAACGTATGCTTCCTTGATGTCGATCCCGAGCTGTTTCCCGATCCCGGCGGCAACCGCACGACAGAGGTCGACAATGAAACCGGCAGGCGCAGCGGCGTTGCCTGCCATGTAGGAAAAGGGCGGGGCATCCTGGCGGTAGGCGAGACGCAAAGTGCCACTTCCCCGTATGTCATCGAGAGTGCCCGCCGCGGCGACCCCCGCCTGAAGCGTTCCGACTATCAAGATTGCTGTGCGCAACGCCCTCGCGATTGCCACCATCGTCGACCTCCAATTTATCGGTGAGATGGAACTAGGACTTGCGCATTATTCGCGCGAACAGGAATTCGGCTTTTACGGCCGTCAATTTGTCTCCGGGTTTCACTCTCGGGAGCGATGCGCGTCCTTCCGGTGTGCGCACATCGAAGGTCAGGACCTGTCCGCCGGTGGGCTGGACAAGCGAGATCGTGTTGTTCGCGATATCGGTCCTTACCACGGTCCAGGTGGATACGTCATATGTCGCGACAAATCCGGCTGGCATCTCGTTGGCTCGTGAAGCACCCGCGGCGGCCACTTCTCGATTGGTCGGGGTGGCTGTACCTGGCGGCGAAAGAACAAAGCTCAACCTCTCGTCCAGCGCAGCTTCGACGCGATCGCCCACCTTGACCAGGTCGAGTCCACCAACGCCCTCACTGACCCGGCCGCTGACGCTTTTGCCGTTGGTCAACATCACCGTAACCTGGCGTGCCCGTGGATCGATTGCGGTAACTTGACCCTCCGCGACGACACTGGTCGTCGTCGTTATGCCGCCAATCGGCGACGCGGTGGAGGAACCTTGGGCCCAACCGGGGAAAGCGGAAGCAAGCAGCAGGCCGGCTGCGGTCACCGCTGAATGGACAAGTTTCATTGACTACTCCTTCACCTGAAAAGGGTGGTTGTTCACAATCTGCGGCATCCACGGCTCACCGTTTTGCGAGATTGGCCTTCTCCGCCACGATCGCCCGGTCGATCACCGTGAAGAGGTAAGCGTCGGGAGCAAGTGTGCAGCCGCCGCGGACCAGCATGCCGAGCTGGCCTCCCCGCTCATCGGTCGGAAGGGTAATGCCTCGGTAGCGTGCGGCATGTTCTGCAAGGAAGGTCGCGAGCTGTCGCCGCGCATTGGGTTCCATGGCGTGCGCCTCTCGACATGTCACATACGCTGCCTGATCGAAGGTCAACCGCCCGCCCTGGGCGTTGGCTCCGATCGGCAGGAGCAGGAGAAGGATGGTCGCCGCAAGGAAACTCTTGGCTGACATGCTGGATTGCCTCCGCTGGGTTCACTTATCGCCGATGGCGCTGCCGCCGAGGTAACCGACGGCACCGCCGATCAGGCCGGCGCCTACGACTTGGCCGAAGCTGCCACCGGTCACGAGGCCGATGCCGGTGCCGGCCGCTGCACCGACTGCCGCGCCTTTCTCGCCGGAAGTCATCGGCCGATCGCATGCGGCAGTGAGGCTGATGAGCCCGATCAATACGGTTGCCATCGTTTTTGTCATGTTTCCCTCATTGCACATTCGCCCGAGTTCGGGAGGTCGGTGTGTCCGCTTCGAAAGCATCGTCGAAAGGAACTGAAGGGTTTCCATAACGTGCTGCCACCAAGAAATTGGTAGCGCATCGGTCGGCGGCTCTCCTTGACAATAGTCAATCAGAGCCCTCTTGAGCGGCTCGCAAAGCAATAGAAGCGTTCACATCGGCGTACGCGACCGCGACCTGCGACGGCGCTGAACGAAGGCGAGCATCAACAGGATCAGGGGGACGCCGAAGAACAGGACAATGTCCCAGAGGCTAATATAATCAGCCAAATCAGCGATCGTTGGGTCACCCATGTTGCCAATCTCCCTTGGCGACATTGTAGGATTGCCGCGGGGAGACGCCATGCGTTTGATCAATCAGACGTCACAAGTCGGATAATCGGCTGCCAGGTAGTGCCGTTTTGACTTTAGTCATGACTGCAATCGGTTCATTCGATAGCTTCGAACCATTGGATCGGGAGATGAGCGGCTCTTGGTGATACCGGCGGGCGAGTCATTGGATGCTGTGCGACGCTCGTCTCAACGGATGCGACGTCGATTGGTGATGACAGGGATGGCATCGGTCGCGCTCGGGGGATGCGGCGCGCCGTCACGATTGGCCTCTCTACCGGAGAGATTGCGAGGCACTTCGACGTTCTACGGCCTGCCAGGCGACACGCGCGTGGTTCTCGATGGTAGCGATGACGCGCTCATGGGCCGCATAGCGGTCGAGGCGTTGCAACGCGAACTGGCTTATGACGCGCGTACGGGCACCAAACTGACGGACACGGCGGACTACCTGGCCATTTCAGGTGGCGGTGAGAATGGTGCTTATGGGGCAGGCATCCTGACGGCCTGGACGGAAACGGGCTCCCGGCCGACGTTCAAAGCGGTGACGGGCGTCAGCACGGGCGCATTGATCGCGCCGTTTGCTTTTCTTGGTCCGTCCTACGATGCACAGCTGGAGCGCTTTTATACCACCATTGAACAAAGCGACGTGATGACATCGCGCGGGTTGATCACCGCCGTCTTGAGCGATTCGTTGTACGATCCCTCGCCGTTGTTGCGGACGATCCGGAGCGTGATGACGCCGGATACGGTGGCGGCGATCGGCCGGGAATATTCGGAAAAGGGACGACTGTTCTTTGTTTCCACGGCGAACCTGGATGTTCCGGTCGGCGTCTTGTGGAACATCGGCAGCATCGCGGCGAGCGGCAACCGGGATGCTCCCGAGCTGATTGCCAAGATCCTGCTCGCATCGGCTTCGATTCCAGGGGCATTTCCGCCCGTCATGATTGACGCGAGCGCGGGCACCGAACATTTCCAGGAGATGCATGTCGACGGCGGCACCGTAGCGCAAGTCGTCTTCTATCCGCCGTCCTTCAGCGGCAAGGAGCTGTTGCCCAGTACAGGTGACAATGCCGACTACCTGTCGCGGATCATCCTGAGGCGCAAACGCCGGCTCTATGTGATCCGCAATTCACGGCCCGGGTCCGATCTCGAGACAGTCGACCGGAGCACGCTGAAGATCGCTGGCCGTGCCATTTCCACGTTGATCAGCACACAGGGTATCGGCGATCTCTATCAGCTCTACGCAATCGCTCAACGCGATCACATCGACTACAACGTGACCTACATACCGGTGAGCTTCTCCGAGAAACTGCGCCAGCCCTTCGAGCGACAGTACATGAACAAGCTCTACCAGCTCGGTCGCGAGACGATGAAGGCCGACCGCGCGTGGTCCAAGTATCCGCCGGGCTATGATCCCACGCCACTCAGTCTAGGACGTGCGCCGACGGTCATTTAGCTGTCTCGTCCATTTCCCTATGGCGGCGCCTGCCGCCCAAGGGCAACTCCCGCGCCTCGGATCAGGGCGCCGTCGCCTCCCAACGGCAGGCTTCGTCGTTGGAGGTGACGAGCAGGCGTTTCGGCCTGACCGACAGGTCGGCCCGGATCTTGAACCGATATCCGCCGGTGTAGACATTCGGGGCGACGCGATCGAGGCCGTAGTGAATGCCGCCCGCCGTCAGGATTTCAGCTGTGTCGTTTTTGACGGTGAGGGTCATGGGGCGCGTCATGCTGGGGTCACCCAGGATGCACCCTGTAACGCTGCCAGGTTGCACGGCGAGGGTGAAGACCGTTACGGAATTGGGATCCATCGGCCCGGCAGTGTCGTTCTTCTGTGTGCATCCGATGACGAAAGTCGCTGCGGCGAGTGCAGCAACAGCTTTGACTTTGAGCATGGCGGTCTCCTCGCTGGGGAACGCTTAACACGGTCGATGCGGGACTAGAAATAGATACGGCGCGGCTACCGGGCGTGGGGCCTGTCGCAGTTGCGATTGACCGACCCGTCATCAATGGCAGGGGGAGATGCGACGGGACTGCCTGAACGGAGCTAAGTCCTGGCAGCCTCTATCGGCTGCAGCCTGCAATCTATGCAGATTCGGCGAAATTGAGAGACCGAGTTTTTCTGCTGCAGCACGTAGATCACCGAGGCCGCGATGAGTGTGCTGCGGCGAGTGTCTATGCAATTTGTGCCACTGGTTTTTGTTGCCGCGCTCGGTTGCGCCTTCCACATTGACACCAGTTTAGGTTCGCTTGGTGTAGCTGGCGTACGGTGTTCTCAATGTCAGTCGGGGGGGCCGACATGTCTGAGAGCCAATTCTTCACCTTTGACGATCCTGATAAATTCCAATCGACGATCCGAGCAGGAACGTATGAGCTGCTTGTCAAATCCAGAGGTGACTTTCACGCCGAACTAACGCGAATCGATCTGGAACGGCTCTGGATGCAGCGCGGTGACATAAACCTTCCGTGGGTCATGGCGGCGGCGAATGATCCGGAGCGCGCGCCACTCCTCTTCCTTGCTGACGCTGATCAGGCCTCCCTGGGAGAAAGTGGCATGGAAGTGTCGCCCGGAGAGATTATGGTCTACCGCCGACAAGCGACGAAGCACAGTTGGTCGTCGGGACACTGCCGTCTGGCGACGATGTCGCTCACGCACGAAGACCTGGCGGTGGCGGGTGAGGCGATCGTCGGCCGCGAAATAACCGCACCGCTGAACACGTATGTCATCCGACCGGCTCCTGCAGCGATGGGGCAGTTGGCTTCATTGCACAAGGCTGCGGGAGAACTTGCAAAGCGGTCGCCTGACATTCTCGCGAATCCGGGCATTGCGCATGCTTTCGAGCAGAAGCTTGTACATGCCATGGTCACGTGCTTGAGCACAGATCTCCCATCCGAGAGGAGGTTTTGCGGCCTGCAACATTCCAGAGTGATCAATCGTTTCGAGCGCTTTCTGGAAACCAAGCAATATCAGCCCGTATACCTGGCCGAGATCTGTGCTGCCATTGGCGCATCTGAGCGCACGCTTCGCACTTGTTGCCAAGAGCACTATGGCATGGGCCCGGTCCGCTATCTCTGGTTGCGGCGGATGCATTTGGCGCATCGTGCGCTTTTGCGGGCAGACGCGGCCGCTTCGACTGTTACTTCAATCGCAGCAGACCATGGTTTCTGGGAGTTCGGGCGGTTCTCGGTCGAGTACCGCACGTTGTTTGGCGAATTGCCGTCGGTGTCGCTGCATCGACCACAGGGCGCGCCCCCTGAACGAAGGGCCTGGCAGTAAAGCCATTGGGTTTCCAATCGTGACAAGAAGGGAACGCTCTTCGCGCGCGTTCCGACAATCTTCACGCTCTTAGCAAGCAGGCTGGCGCCACAAGCCTCGATTGGCTCGACTGCAAATGCGCAGCCGTTGCTCCCGAAAGACTTGCTACCGTTTTGCGCGCAAGCGTCTGCAGACGCTTGCGCGGAGTCGGCTCGAATTTACTCGAGAATGCGATTTGGCTCTCGCATCCTCGCTGGATCAGATGCTTGCAGTTGCTCGCTAGCAGGTGCCTTAGGTGCGCTTGGGAAGCGTGACTTTATTGTCCTTCAAGGCCTTCTCCAGCACCGGGATTGAGCTTGCAGGGCTGCTTGAGCATTTCGACATTGCCTCAGGAACGGTGACGTCGGGCGTCGCAGTTGAGGGAACGGTTTCGCGATAGGCTTTGCTCAGCGCGTTGCAATAGTCGGTATCGCTCATTTGCGCGAATGCACTGCACGGAATTGCAATGGACGCGCAGATGATTATGGCAGCCAATCCTCTCATGATGTCCTCCTGAAATTGGCGAGATGGTACGCTACGCTACGCAACATAAGGTCGGCTTTTAGAAGCGGAAGCTGACGCCGATGATCGGACCGTACAGGACTTCATTGAAGCCGAAGGCGTCTGTGCCGCCGCTTGGCGAGACATAGTCGACTCCCAGAGCGCGAAAGCCGATCAATGCAGCGATCTGGTAGCCAGTGAACTGCCACGCATAAGAATAAACGCCGACCGCCTGCCAGGAAATCTGGCTACCCAGCCCGAAGCCGCCGACGTCACCTCTAACGAAAATCTGTTGGTTGGGCGTGAATTGGTGACGTACGCGAAAGCCTACGACCGGGTCGACCCATTGAATGGCGTCCGCGCGGGCGATGGCGAACCCGGCGGTGCGCTCGAGGTGGAGACGCGAGAGGTCGACATTGACCTGAGCGTCGAGCGTGGCGTCGACCGACAGATTCCAGTAGCGAAAGCCCCCGACAGCGTCGAGGGCAGTAAATGACCCCTCTGAGCCAGGCCAGTGAAAGAGTTCGTAGATGCCTCCCATCTCGACGATCGCGATCTGGGTCGTCAACGCCGCACTGGCCGTGGCAGTGATCTTCAGGCCTGCGATGGGATTGCGATAGTCGGTTTGGCTTGCGCCAAAACCAAGTTTGGCGAAGACGAGGTCCGAGTAGAAGCCGACACGCCCCTTGTTTGCCTCGAAGTAGCCCATGAACCCGCCGAGCGAATCGCTCTTTTGCACCAGATCGATGAAGCTGGCGTTGGTACCTATGGTCTGGTTGCGCGCGGTGACATTGCCCGAGATGTTTATGGCCCAGCCATAGAGGGCAGCGTTGAATCGCCATGGCTCGGGGTCGGCAAGCGGTGCGGCCTCGGTCTGCTGCGCCGTCGCGGTCGGACGAGGACTATCTTCCGCCAGGACCGGGCAAGTGAGCGCCAGCCAAGCTCCGGCAGCGACTACAAACGCCGATACAGGCAAACTTGCCATCGGTCGCAAAGCTTGCCGCATGATACTCACCCCGCCCTTTCTGCCGCGAGCACGAGCAGCAGGATCTCAACGGGACGATGACTGTGCTGTTTGGACCGCACTATGCAGAATCGGCGAGGTTTTCGGCGGAGGCCCAGGTGCACAGTCGGCTACGAGCGTCCGGTCGGCCGGGCGGCGACACCGCAGAATGATTGCGAGTGAGTTACCGGGAAGAATCGAATGAACCGAGCCCATCAACCGTCGAGCGACGTAGAGTTGCCGACGGTGCTTCACCGAATATCGAGCGATACGCCGCGGCGAACCGGCCGGGCTCTGAAAAACCGAAGTCCCTCGCAATCGCTGCGATGCTTGCTGTCGCAAGATTGCTCCGCATGAGCTGTGAACGAGCGAGGTTCAGCCGGCGCAGTCGGGCATAACTGAGCGGGCTGCGTCCGACGAACTCGGCGCAGCACATGCGCAACGTCCGCTCTGGCACGCCAATGGCTGCGCAAAGGGCTGGAGTCGGCAGCGGTCGGCCGTGTTGCGATTCAAGGACATGCTCGAAACGATCCATGATCACGGCATGGCGCTGACGAGTGGTGGAACTGCAGCGGGGCTCACCGCATGTGAGAACCTGCACAAGCGCGTGGATCAGGTCCTGTTCGAGCGCGCGCGCGACTTCCCGATGCGCCATCAGGTCTGGCCTCGATCGGACAAGGTCGCAGGCCTGCGTGTATAGGCGAAGAAAGCGTCCTGAGACTTTCGGTGGCATTCGCAAGAACCGGGTGACTTTAGGTGGCTCCCAATCCTCCCCAGTCAGCGTTCTGCTGAATCCATGGAGCCGGTCGGGCGCTAGAGAAACTAGACCCCAGCGCGCAGATCCAAGCGTCTGTTGGTGGAAGTGCTCGCCGCGTCGGTGAAGGATCATCTCGCCCCGGCGCAACGCTATACCGTTCCAGACCGGTTGCGGGTCATCATGCAAAGGAAAAGAAACGAATACCGGCGCCGGAGCCAGGGATATGAAGGCAATGCGCGGCGCGCTTTCAACGATACGGACGAGTCTGATGTGGTCCAGTTGGACCCATGTCACGTTCGATCTGAAAGCATCGTTCCTCGTTAGCACAAGGGCGATGTTCAGCCCTGGCACGTTCCTGCGATGGTCGTCGGGGTCTGTAAAGGTGTTGGTGCCGCACCCAATCATTGGCCATCGCTTTGCCGCGCGAGCGGATTGGCAGGTTGGAGCCTTTTCGGACACGCATAAGTAATAAGAGGAGAGTAGGGTCGGTTATACGCGGCCGACTATGCAAAATCGGAAGGGCGCGACTTACGTCGTTACTATTCGGCTAAGTCGCGGCCAGCGCGCGGCAACCATTCTCTGGCACAGCAATCGAACAATTGCCGTTTCTGCATAGCTCTCTGCGTCATCACCGGTGAACAGTAACGCTGTCTGACAACGGTGATGAGATTGCTCCATCGCTCCCATCCGAGGAGCAATTGGGCAACGGCGAGAAGCGCATGGACGACTGCAGCATCGCGCCTGTGGAGCAGCCGCAGCGAACGGCGTTATCGAACATGATTTATGTTCCCGGCGGCACTTTTCGCATGGGCTCCGATAAGCATTATCCGGAAGAAGCGCCGGCTCATCGTGTAACGGTCCACGGATTCTGGATCGACCGTACGCCTGTAACCAATCGTGAGTTCCGCCGATTCGTCAACGATACCGGCTACGTTACTTCCGCCGAAATCGCGCCGGATCCAAAAGACTATCCAGGCGCACTGCCGCACATGCTGAGGGCGGCCTCTCTTGTGTTCACGCCGCCGAACACGCCGGTCGATCTCCGCGACTGGTCACAGTGGTGGACATTCAAAGCCGGCGCCGATTGGCGTCGACCCTATGGACCCCGTAGCTCGGCAAGTGGGCTCAACGATCATCCTGTCGTTCACATCGCCTATCGCGACGCCGAAGCCTACGCCAAATGGGCCGGCAAGGAGTTGCCAAGCGAAGCCGAATGGGAATTTGCAGCGCGTGGCGGTCTGGATGGCGCCGAATTCGCCTGGGGCGGCGAGTTCACGCCCGGCGGCAAACACATGGCCAATACCTGGCAAGGCAATTTCCCGCACGAGAATCTTTGCACCGACAGCTTTGACCGTACGTCACCTGTGATGGCGTTTCCGCCCAACGCTTACGGCATCTACGACATGATCGGCAACGTTTGGGAATGGACGACCGATTGGTGGTCGGCCAAGCACCAGGCTGACAAGACGGAGTCGTGCTGCGTTCAGGAGGATCCGCGCAGTGGGCGCGAAAGCGAAAGCTACGATCCGCGTCTGCCCACAATCAAAATTCCCCGGAAAGTTATCAAAGGTGGCTCCCACCTCTGCGCGCCGAACTACTGCCGTCGCTATCGCCCGGCCGCGCGCCATGCGGAGCCGGTGGACACATCCACCAGCCATCTCGGGTTCAGGTGTGTCATCCGACCAAAGGAGTGAGAAATGTCCAATGCCAATGACGAAGACAAAGCGGGGCCGAGCAAGAGCGCACTCAATCGCCGGAGGATGCTGCTTGCCAGCACCGCTATCGCCGCAGTGTCAGGGCTGAGCACGGCCGTTGAAGTTGCGCAGGCACAACAAGCATCGCCGTCAGGCAGACCGAACATTCTCGTGATCATGGGTGACGATGTCGGCTGGTTCAACATCGGCGCTTACCATCGTGGAATCATGTCAGGCAAGACGCCAAACCTCGACAAGCTGGCATCCGAAGGCATGATGTTCACGGACTATTACGCCGAAGCGAGCTGCACCGCCGGGCGGGCGAACTTCATCACCGGCGAGATCCCGCTTCGCACCGGATTGACCACCGTCGGTCAGGCCGGCGCCGATGTTGGCATCCCGGCGGAGGCGGTGACGCTCGCGACGGCGCTCAAGGCACAGGGTTATGCCACAGGACAATTTGGCAAAAACCATCTCGGCGATTTGAACAAGTATCTCCCGACGCTACACGGCTTCGACGAGTTCTTTGGATATCTGTACCACCTCGACGCGATGTCGGATCCGTACTGGTACTCGTTCCCGATCGACCAGGATTACTACAACAAGTATGGCCCCCGCAGCCTGATCCACAGCTTTGCAACCGACACGGACGACGCGACCGTGATGCCGCGCTGGGGCAAGGTCGGCAAGCAGAGGATCGTCGATGAAGGTCCGCTGCCGCCATTCCCTGACATGTCAAACGTGCCGAACATGCACGACCTGCCGTTCCTGAAGGCGAAGTACGACATGACCACCTTCGACGAAGTGCTGGTCAAGGCGTCCAGCGACTTCATGGACAAGGCCAAGCGGGAGGGCAAGCCGTTCTTCGTCTGGCACAACACGACGCGCATGCACGTGTGGACGTTCCTGTCGAAGAAGTACAGCGCAATGCAGAACGCAGACACCAACTACGGTCTCGAGGAAGCCGGCATGGCGCAGCTCGATGACAGCGTTGGCGCCCTGCTCAAGAAGCTCGACGACATCGGCGAGACCAACAACACCATCGTCATCTTCACCACCGACAACGGCGCCGAGGTGTTCACCTGGCCCGATGGCGGCATGACGCCCTTCAA
>Ga0081455_10001484_pt1 | contig 29030 bp, 33 predicted proteins | sample TabmetS3T2R1_FD_70207 | JGI IMG/M metagenome (GOLD analysis project Ga0081455, IMG submission 70207) | Tabebuia heterophylla rhizosphere microbial communities from the University of Puerto Rico - S3T2R1 | ecosystem: Host-associated > Plants > Roots > Rhizosphere ... | reverse complement strand
GATGAAGACGCTGGTACTCTCGACCCAGCCGAACGTGTCGGAAAATTTGATGTTCCGGAAAATCGAGAAGTCCAGTCTCGGCGCGGCGCGCAGGGCGGCGATCGCTTCGTCATGCCGGTGCCACAGGCATAGCCAGCGCGGCGTTGTGCTTTTATCAAGCCGCTGGCGGGTGCCGCGTTCGATCCGATCGCATTTGCCGAACACGAGCATGAACAGGGTTCGCGGGCCCGCGATCGCGAGGATGAGGGGTGCGAGCAGCACACCGAGGATCCAGCCGAACACGCCCTGAAAATTGTTGAACAGCCCGAACATGCCGCGCAGGAGATGCTGGGTCGACAGACGCTTGATGCCGCAATCGAGAAAGGGCGTGCCGATGCTCGTGACCGAGCGCAAACCTGTGAGCCGGCGCACGCGCGCGAACGCCGGCCCTGAGCGGGCGAGATAAAGGATCGCCTCGGCGATCACGGAGCCGCCATGGCTGTGGCCGATCAGATGGTAGCTCTGCTGCGCGTGCTCGAGATCGTGCAGGCGGACCGCCAGATCGCGCGCCGCCTTGCGCCGGGCGCGCTCCGAGTTCACCCCGCTCCAGACGAAGGGCTCGAAGGCGCGATTGTCGGTGCCGAGATAAGGCAGGAGCGCGCGCTCGAAGGGCGACCCTTGCTCCCACCATTTCATATGCTCGGCGGACGTCTCCGCGTCGCCGGTTCCATGCACCGTGATGACGATATCGTCCATGGAGCCCCCCTCTCCAGAAAACGACTATCGAAATCAAATCACGAAAGCGCCGCGGCGCGCAACTGCACCGCGCAGTTGCGCGCCGCTACATCCCCGCGACCGTCATCCCCTCGACACGCAGGGTCGGCGCGTTCGTGCCATAGCGGAAGGCGAGATCGTTGGCCGGCGTCATATTGGCGAACATGGCCTTGAGATTGCCGGCGACCGTGATCTCGCTCACGGGGTAGGCAAGCTTGCCGTTCTCGATCCAATAGCCCGCGGCGCCGCGGCTGTAATCGCCGGTCACGCCGTTGACGCCCATACCGATGAGCTCGGTGACGTAGAGTCCTTGTTTGATGTCCGCGATCAGCGCGTCGGGCGAGAGCGTGCCCGCCTCCATGTAGAGGTTGGTCGTCGAGGGGGAGGGCGGGCCGCCGGTCCCGCGCGCGGCGTTGCCTGTCGTTTTGAGACCGAGCTTCTTGGCCGACGCGGTGTCGAGAATCCAGGTCGTGAGCACGCCGTCCTCGATCAGCTCTCTGCGCGTGGTCGCAACGCCTTCGCCATCGAAGGGCTTCGAGCGATGGCCGCGCCGCTTCAAGGGATCGTCGACGATGCGGATGCCGCGCGCGAAAAGCTGCTTGCCCAGATCGCCCTTGAGGAAGCTCACGCCGCGCGCGATCGAGGCGCCGTTGATCGCGCCCGCCAAATGGCCGACGAGCCCGTTCGAAGCACGCGGGTCGTAGACCACCGGCACCGACGCGCTTTTGACCTTCCTCGGGTTCAGCCGCTTGACCGCGCGGCGGGCGGCTTCGCGGCCGACTTCGGCCGGATCGCCGAGATCCGCCTCGAAGCGCTCGGAGGAAAACTCGTAGTCGCGCTCCATCGCGGTTCCCTCGCCCGCGAGGACCGAGCAGTTGACCGAGAAGGTCGACGAGCCATAGGCGCCGGCGAAACCGCCGCTCGTGACGAGTGCCACCGCGCCGCGACCCCAGCCGGCGCCTGCACCTTCCGAATTGGTGATGCCAGGCATCGCCAGCGCCGCCTCCTCAGCGGCGGCGGCACGCTCGGCCAGGCGGTCCGCGCTGGGCTCGGTTGGGTCCTCCATATCGAGGTTGGGCCAGCTCTTCGCGAGCAGGGACGCGTCGGCAAGCCCGCAATAGGGATCTTCCGGCGCGAGCTTCGCCATCGCCACCGCACGTTCGGCCAGCGTTCCGAACTTCTTGGTGTCGAGGTCGGTGGAGGAGATGAAGGCCTGGCGCTGGCCCAGAAACACCCGCAAGCCCAGATCGCGGGATTCCGAGCGCTCGATGTCCTCGAGCTTGCCGAGCCGCCGGCTCGCGCCGAGCGACAGGCTCTGGACCGCCATGACATCGGCGGCATCTGCGCCTGCGCGCTTGGCGGCGGCGATGAGATCCTGGGCAAGGGTCAAAAGAAAGGTTTCGGTCTCACGGGCCATGGGATCTCATCTCTTAAAGCAGACGATTGCGGTCTAGGGAATGTGGTCAGGCAAAGGCCGCCATCAAGAGGGCGACGATCTCGGCGATGATGGCGATGAAGGTGAGCGCGGTTCCCGCGATCCGCCCGAAGCTGAGGCCGCCACTCATGTTGAGGCCCACGCCGTGCAGAATGCGCCCCACGGTCAAAGCGGCGCCGACGCCATGCAGCAGAAAGGTGGAGGATTTCAGGATTCCGAGCAGGAGCAGAAGAACGAGGACCAATGGCACATATTCGGCGTTGTTGGCGTGCGCCCGCATTGCCCGCAGCATGTTGTCGTTGCCGCCGTCGCCGAGAAGAACCTTGGTCTTTCCCCTTAGGGCGCCCGCGTTGATGGCGAGCACGAGTGCAATCAGCGCGTTCAAGGCGGCATAAAGCGCCACGATCTGCAAATGGGTCATTTCCGGCATGCTCAGTCTCCCCTTCGTTTCCAAATAGGCTTGCCGGTTCCCGGCAAGCCGAGGCGGGGCCATTTTTCTGTGACGAGATCGACGATCGCCTGATCCATTTGGATCTGCCGGCCCCATTCGCGCGTCGTCTCGGGTGGCCATTTGTTGGTTGCGTCGAGGCCGATCTTGCCGCCGAGCCCGGAGGCTGGGCTTGCGAAATCGAGATAATCGATCGGCGTGTTCTCGACGAGCGTCACGTCGCGCACCGGATCCATCCGTGTGCTGACGGCCCACATGACGTCCTTCCAGTCCCGCGCGTCGATGTCGTCGTCAACCACGATGACCCACTTCGTGTACATGAACTGGCGGAGATAGGACCAAACCGCCATCATCACGCGCTTGGCATGACCGGGATAGGCCTTCTTGATGCTGACGACCGCGATCCGGTAGGAGCAGCCTTCCGGCGGCAGCCAGAAATCGACGATCTCGGGAAATTGCTGGCGCAGCAGCGGAATGAACATCTCGTTCAAAGCGGCGCCTAGGACGGACGGCTCGTCGGGCGGCCGGCCCGTGAAGGTCGAGAGGTAAATGGGATCGCGCCGCATGGTGATCGCGCTGACCGTGAAGACGGGAAATTTCTCGACCGCGTTGTAATAGCCCGTATGATCGCCGTAGGGACCTTCGTCGGCGTAATCTTCAAGCGAGACATGGCCTTCGAGCACGATCTCCGCTTCGGCGGGAACGGCGAGGGGAATGGTCTTGCAGGACACGAGCTCCACCCGCTCGCCGCGCAGGAGGCCCGCGAACTGATACTCCGACAGGGTCTCCGGAACCGGCGTCACCGCGGCCACGATGGTGCCGGGATCGGCGCCGATGACGGCGGCGACCGGCAGCGGCTCGCGCTTTTCGAGCCCCCAGCGCCTATGATGCTGCGCGCCGCCGCGATGCTTGAGCCAGCGCATGATGGTCGTGTTGCGCCCCGTCACCTGCATGCGGTAGATGCCGAGATTGACATTGTCTTCGCGCTCTTCGCCGGGACCCTTGGTCACGACCAGCGGCCAGGTGATGAGCGGCGCGGGCTCACCGGGCCAGCAGGTCTGGATCGGCAGCCGGTTGAGATCGATGTCGCTGCCGGTCAGCACGATCTCCTGGCACGGCGCGCTGCCGTGCACCTTCGGCTTCATGCTCATGACGGTGCGGACCAGCGGCACGAGATCGAGCGCATCGCGCAGGCCTTGCGGCGGCTCCGGCTGCCGCAGGAAGGCGAGCGTCTCGCCCACCTCGCGCAAGGACTTGGCGTCGCGCCGGATCTCCTTGCCGAGCGTCACCGCCATCGCGACACGCTCCTCGGTGCCGAACAGATTGACGAGCACGGGCATGCCGGCAGACGTTCCATCGGCCTTCAGTGCGTTCTCGAACAGAACTGCAGGCCCGCCCTCCGCCAGAAGGCGGGTCTGAATCTCGGTCATCTCGAGCACCGTCGACACGGGCTCCGCCACGCGCACGAGCTTGCCCTCGGCTTCGAGCTTGGCGAGAAAATCGCGGAGGGAGCGGTAGGGCAATTTGGCCTCGTGGTGCCTGCTCAGCGGTTCAGGCGCTGTTCGAGGAATGCACGTAAATCCCGACGGCCATCAAGGACGGCATGGACAATCACCCTACGCTCGCGAATCTCATAGAGGATTCTGTAGGGCTTGTAGTGGATCTCCCGGTATTTGACGACCATCGTAGTCCGGAGCTCCTTGACCAAGTGTCCGCGGCGGGGCAATTCCTTCAATCTGAGGGACGTAGAATATAGAGTTTCAAGAAGCGCTTCCGCGCGATCGACGCCATCATGCGCCAAAACATAATTGAAGATCGCTTCGAGATCCGCCTTGGCGTGTCCGGAAAATACGACCTCGAAAGTCATTTTCTGGATTTGGCCGTCTTTGCCCGCCTCACCTTCTCATGAAGCTCGGCAAAAACCTCATCCGCCGGATAGACCTTCCCTTGGGCGACGTCTTTGTCGGACATCGCAAGAATTTGTAGCATCGCCAGGGTGTCCTGGGTCTGTTCGTAGCTTTCGACGTCCTGAAGAACAGCCTTTGCTTCGCCGTTCACCGTAATGATGAGGGGCGGAGCGCCTTGTTCGAGTTCCTCGATAACCTTGGGCGCGTTGGCCTTGAGGTAGCTGATAGGCTTCACGCGGTTGGAAAGCTTCATGACGGAACTCCTTGTGAGAACCAAATTTAGTCTGAATTTGGTTTGGTTGCAACCAGATCGAATTGCGCGCTTCACTGGCTGCGTTGTCTGTTAGAACGGCAATTGGATCAACATCGCTCGGGGAAGGCCATGCAACCGCCAGGCACCCATTTTCGCGGGCATGGGAGCACCGGTACGGCTGCGGGACGGTCGCGGCTCGGGTGGCTCGTCAAGCTGGGAACCGAGCGCTATGCCGCGCCGATCCGGCGCCGCCTCGAGATCATGAATCTCACGGCCCTGTGCGTTGCGACGTTCACGCTGATTTATGCGGTTCAGCAGACCGTTCTCGATTTCCAGACCTGGAAGCCCGTGATCCTCATCAATCTGGGTCTCGCGGCAACGGCCTGCGCGGTGCCGTTCCTGCACCGCTTTGGCCCGATTGCGGCGGTCTTGGCGCTCGGGCTCGCCGAGTATGTCGGGCTCTTCGTGCTCACGGCTTATGTCGGGCGCGATTCAGGTCTCCACATTCAGTATGCCGCGGCCGTTTGCGTGTTCTTCATCGTGATCGGCGTCGAGCGCGTGGTCCTGCTCACGCTCCTGACCGTGGTCGGGCTCGTCCTCCATCTCGCGGCCTGGGCGTCTTTCCCTCAGGAACGTGCCTTGCTTCATGTGAGCGCCGGGCAGCTCGATGCGATGTATGTCACCGCGGCGGTCACGACCTTCGCCATCGTCGCCATCGTCATTTCCTACGCGCTTCGCCTGGCTGAGCGGGCGCAAGCCAACAGCGACGCGCTTTTGCATAACATTCTGCCGTCGCCGATCGTCGAGCGCCTCACGGGCGAGGAGACCGGCGTCATCGCGGACGAGTTTGCCGAAGGGTCGGTTCTGTTCGCCGATCTCTGCGGGTTCGTGGCGCTCACCCGCAGTCTCGGGGCAACACGTAGCGTGGCGCTGCTCAACACCATCGTGCGCGCGTTCGACGACCTCGTCGAATGCGCGGGAGTCGAGAAGATCAAGACCATCGGCGACGGCTATATGATCGCGGCGGGCGTCCCGGAGCCCATCGACAACCACGCCGGCCGCCTTGCGGGTGTCGCGCTCGAGATGATCGAGACCTTGGAGCGCATTTCAACGGCGCAGAGCGTTCCTCTTTCGCTGCGCGTGGGCATTGCCACCGGTCCGTTGCTTGGAGGCGTCGTCGAAGCCAAGCGCTCGATCTACGACATCTGGGGCGACACGGTGAACCTCGCCTCGCGGCTGGAAGGACTGAGCCGGCCGGGCTCGGTTCTGGTGTGCGATCGGACCCGGGCCCGTCTGGAAGACAGCTTCGCCTTCGAGCGCCGCGATCCCCTCGACATCAAAGGGTTCGGCCTTCAGCAGACCTGGTTTTTGAAGAGCCCGCGCCGTGAGCGCCTGGCGGAGATGGAGCCCGTCAGTCGTCTCGCCTGACGTCGACCCGCCACACGCTCGTGTTCCTGATTTCGGTGTCCTCGAGCTCGCGCGTCGTTTTGACGGCATATTGCGCGATGCGGACGAGGTCCTGCTTCGGCAGATACGTACGGCCGGGATCGCCGAGCAGAACCGGCACACCCTTGCGCGCCTCGGCGAACATCCAGTCCTCGATCCGCTTCGCGAGCGGCCGCTCATAGCACATGTCGCCGATAAGCAGCACGTCGGCGAGGCCGGAGCGGCCGATGACGTCGTCGCTCACGACCTCGATCGCGACGTCGTTCGCTTCGGCATTGAGCGCAATGGCTGCCACGGCCAATGGATCGATGTCGGCGGCGATGACGCTTGCGGCCCCCGCAAGGGCCGCAGCAACCCCGACCAGACCCGAGCCTGCGCCGAAATCCAGCACACGCTGGCCGCGCACAAGATCGGGATGATCGAGCACATGGCGTGCAAGCGCCTGGCCGCCCGCCCAGGCGAACGCCCAATAAGGCGGCGGCAAGCCGGTCGCCTCGAGCTCGGCTTCGGTCATCTGCCACAGCGGCACGACTTCCGACGCCAGACGCAGCGTGATCTCGGGCACCAACGTCATGTGCAGCGCCTCGGTGTTGCGAAGCACGAAGTCGCGGGCGGAGGCACGGTCAAAATTCATATCTGGCAAAATTCATATCTGGATCGCCGCGCCGGGAGGCACCTGAATATCGGTCACGGGCGCGGCCAGTGCGCCGGCGAGAAGGCACATAAAGACGAAGAGCCCCGTGTTGCGGTTGGCCTGAAAGACGGCGAGACAACGCGCGGGGTCGTCGATCTCGAGCGTTACGATTTGATAGAAGAGATGCGCCGCGACCGCGGCCAGGCCCCAATAGGCGACGTGGCCCAAGCCTGAAGTCGCGATTGCGAAGCCCAGCAGGACAATCATGACGGCGTAGAAGAGGCACAGCCACTGCTTGGTATGGGCGCCGAAGCGGAGCGCGGTGGACTTGACGCCGATCAGCGCATCGTCCTCTTTGTCCTGATGGGCATAGATCGTGTCATAGCCGAGCGTCCAGGCGATGCCGGCGCCGTAGAGCAGGAACGCGGGCAACTCCAGCGTTCCGGTCGCGGCGGCATAGCCCATAAGTGCGCCCCAATTGAACGTCAGCCCCAAAAACGCCTGAGGCCAGTAGGTGACGCGCTTCATGAAGGGATAGATCGCGACCAGCGCCAGCGAAGCGATGCCCAGAAGGATCGACGTCCGATTGAGCGCCAACAGCACGCAGAGGCCGACAAGCGCCTGCGCGACGAGAAACAGCCACGCCGCGCGGACGCTCACGGCGCCGGACGGAAGCGGGCGCGATTTCGTGCGCTCGACGCGCGCGTCGATATCCCGGTCGACGATGTCGTTGTAGGTGCAGCCCGCGCCGCGCATGACGAGCGCGCCCAGCGCGAACAGCACCATGAGCTTGAGATCCGGCCAATGCCGTCCGGTGATGGGACAGGCGAGCACCAGGCCCCACCAGCAGGGCCACAGGAGCAGCCAGGTTCCGATCGGCCGGTCGGCGCGCGCAAGCTTGAGATAGGGTCGGATACGGGCCGGCACGAAGCGATCGATCCACGGCGTTTTGCCCGTGGGGGCCGGCGACTCTTGAGGGTCCGTTGTCATGGGGCTCTGACTTACGAAAACCCATCGGACGAGGCAAGCGCATGAGCGCGCCGCCGCGGCTCTTTGTCGACCACGATTTGGCGGCGGGGGGCGACGTTCCGCTGTCCGCCGATCAAAGCCACTATGTCCTGAACGTTATGCGGCTCCTGACCGGGGATCCCGTGCTGCTCTTCAATGGACGTCACGGCGAATGGCAGGCCAACGTCAGCGTCGCGTCCAAGCGCAACGCCTCCGTCGTGCCGTCGCGGCGGACGCGGCCGCAAAGCACGCCGCCGGATCTGTGGCTTCTGTTCGCGCCTATCAAGCGTCAGCGCATCGATCTCATGGCGGAGAAGGCGGCGGAGCTCGGTGTGCGCCGCCTGCTGCCCGTGATGACCGAGCGGACCCATGTCGAGCGCGTCAATTGCGAGCGCCTCCGGGCTCACGCCATCGAGGCGGCCGAGCAATGCGGCCTCCTGTCAGTGCCCGAGGTCGGCGTGCCTCAACCTCTTCGCATGGTTCTGGAGGAATGGCCGAAGGATCGCCGGCTCCTGTTTTGCGACGAGCAGGGACCGGCGCCGCCCGCCCTGGAAGCGCTGCGCGATCGCCCCCCGCAGCCCTGGGCGGTGCTGGTCGGGCCCGAAGGTGGTTTCTCGCCGGGCGAACGGGACCTTTTGCTCGCCCTGCCGACCGCGGTGGCGGTCTCGCTCGGCCCCCGTATCCTCCGCGCGGACACCGCCGCGGTCGCCGCCCTCGCACTCTGGCAGGCAACCCTGGGCGACTGGACATAGGCAGCGGAAATGATATACTTTGAATAAAGTATATCCGGGAGGGCCTATGAAGGTCGCGAAATGGGGCAACAGCCTCGCCGTGCGTCTGCCACAACCGGTGGTCGAGGTTCTGGAACTCAAGGAAGGCGACGAGATCTAGATTCGCGTCGCGGGCGCGCGGGCCTTCGAAATTGAAAGGGCACCAACGCGCCTGGAGCTGCTGAAGCGCCTGCGGCAATACCGTGGCCTCGTTCCCGCTGATTTCAAGTTCGACCGGCTCGAAGCGAATGAGCGAGACTGAGGCGTTTTTCGATACCAACGTCCTGGTCTATCTGATCTCTGCGGATGAGGCGAAATCGGGGCCGGCCGAAGCCCTCCTGGCATCAGGGGGCGTCGTGAGCGTTCAGGTCCTGAACGAGTTTGTCGCGGTCGCCGAACGAAAATTTCGGATTGCGCTCCCCACCATCAAGACGATCCTCTCGACGGTCCGCGCCGTTTGCCACGTGACGCCCCTGGATCTGGAAACGCATGATTTGGGCCTCGCTCTTGTGGAGCGCTGTGGCTTCTCCATCTATGACGGGTTGATCGTCGCGGCAGCACAACAGGCGGGGTGCCGGATGCTCTATACGGAGGACCTGCAGGACGGTCAGATCATCGATGGCTTGACCATCCGAAACCCTTTCCAGAACTAGAAGCTTTATGGGGAAAATGTTCAGTCATGTCCATTCCACAGGCCGGCGGCGGGCCAATCCATAGCCGGCACGATCTGGTCGCATTCCTGGAGGCGGGCGTGAAGCCGCAAGCCGCCTGGCGCATCGGCACGGAGCACGAGAAGTTCGGCTTCCGTCTCGCCGACCACGCGCCGCTGCCTTATGACGGACCCTCCGGCATCCGCGCCATGCTGGAGGGCCTGACCCGGTTCGGCTGGCAGCCGATCACCGAGGGATCCCACATCATCGGCCTCAGTCAGAACGGGGCCTCGGTAAGCCTCGAGCCGGGGGGACAGCTCGAACTGTCCGGTGCGCCGCTCGAGACGATTCACGAGACCTGCCGCGAAGTGAACGCTCATCTCGATCAGGTCGCCGTGGTGGCGCGCGAAATCGGCGCCGGCTTCCTTGGGCTTGGTTTCACGCCCAATTGGCGTCTCGACGAGGTGCCGGTGATGCCCAAGGGCCGCTATGCCATCATGCGACGCTACATGCCGACGCGTGGCAAGCTCGGCCTCGACATGATGTTCCGGACCTGCACGGTGCAGGTCAATCTCGATTTCTCGTCGGAAGCGGACATGGTGGCGATGCTCCGCGTCGGCCTCGCCTTGCAGCCGATCGCGACCGCGCTGTTCGCCAATTCTCCGTTCACGGAAGGAAAGCCGAACGGCTATCTCTCCTATCGCAGCCGCATCTGGGAGGACGTCGATCCCGACCGCACGGGCATGCTCCCCTTCGCTTTCGAGGACGGCTTCGGATTCGAGCGCTATGTCGACTACGCCCTCGATGTTCCCATGTATTTCGTCTATCGCGACGGCCGCTATATCGACGTGGCCGGCACGCCGTTCCGCAAGTTTCTCGAGCGCGACGTCCCGGCGCTCAAGGGGATTGAGCCCACGCTCAGCGACTGGGCGGATCATCTGACGACGATTTTCCCCGAAGTGCGGCTCAAGAAGTTTCTGGAGATGCGTGGTGCCGACGGCGGCCCGTGGAAGAGCCTCTGCGCGCTGCCCGCGTTGTGGGTCGGGCTCCTCTATGACAAGAGCGCGCTTGCCGGGGCGCACGCGCTCGTGGCGGATTGGACGGAGGAGGAACGTCAATACCTTCGGCGTGAAGTACCGAGGCACGCGCTCGCGACGCCGTTTCGCAAGGGAACCGTGCGCGATGTCGCACGCGAGGTGGTGGGCCTCGCCCGGGCCGGTCTCAAGGCGCGCGCGCGGCGCGGTTCGGTCGACGCCGACGAAACGCCGTTTCTGGGCTCGCTGTTCGACACCGTCGAAAGCGGCGTCACACCGGCCGAGCGTCTTCTGGAGCGCTATCACGGCGCCTGGCAAGGCGACGTCGCGCGCATTTTTGCCGAGTGCGCGTATTGAGATCGCGCAGCCTGTTTCGGTACGCCGATCAGGTCATGGTCGGAATTGGCCAAGGCGCCGCCAGTACAGAGCCAGAAATCCTAATCCCCCCAGTGCTGGGTAGACCATCATTGCCGCGACGAATGCGATGAATATGAAGGGGTAGGCCGGACCCCTCGGAATGCCATTCAACAGTATCACTAGAAACGCGAGTTCAAGAAAAACCAAATCCCACAGCCCGGCGGACAGAAGAGGGTCGGCCAGCATCATTTTACCGAACTCGCTGAATCCCTGCATGAAGGTATATTTTGAAAGAATGCCCGCCGGGTTCAACAGGACCCACATTTGCAAAGCGAAAAACCCGACAGTGACGACGATCACAAGGAGCTTTCCCCAAGTGGGAACGTTGCGGTTTTCTTGTGCAATAGCCATACGTGAATCTCCTGCTTATCTTGTGTCTTTATTGAGCAGCTCTCCCAACAGCGTCAGCTTAGCATCGCCGAGCACGCCGGCGAAACATGCGGTCAAGGGATGCAAGAGATGCAAGAGATGCGGTCGACTAGAGTCTTTGATTTGTCGTGTTTCCGGACGGAAAACCGCTCGGGCGCGGAGCGCCCTAACAAAATAGTTAGGCGGCTTCGCCGCCGGGCACTTTTCCTGGAAACGCTCTCAGAGTGATTTACGCCAATGCGCGAGCACCAGGCGCGCCTGGTGAGACTGGCCCGCGCGCGCCGCGCGGTCGATCTGCCGCAAGCCTTCGCTCAAATGCGCGAGCCGCCCGGCCGTGGCCTCTCCCTCTTCCCCCGCGAGCCGCTGCAAGTCGGCGCGCGCGGCCAGCACCATTGCCGTGACGATGGCGGGCTTTTCGCTCTGGAGCGCGACGTTCAAGGCGTCTGCGCACCGCCGCAACGGGTCGAGCGCGTGATGGTTTGGCGAGGTCATATCGGGAGCCGTGTTGGTCTGAGCCAACCGTTGAACGGAACGACGATAGAGGATCCGGCGACAAAGTGGGAGTGCCAATCAAATGGCCTTTCGCCCAAAAAAAAGGTTCTGGCGCCCAAAAAAAGTTCTGGTTCGTGGGCGCGTTGACCCAGCGTGGGACAAGTGGGGACTGCGTCAGGGGCGCGTGCCTATTCGGCGGGCACGGGATCGGGCGCAGCCGGCGCCGGCTCGGGCGCAGGAGTTGGTGCGGGCTCGGATCGCGGCAGGGGCGTGAACAGTGTGCCGATCTGTTTCAAGACCAGAAGCTTCTGGTCCTGCGCCAGCCGCTTCACGCGATCCAGGATCTCGTAATCCCAGCGATTGCTGGTGAGCGCGCCGAGGCCGATGCCCACGAACAGAAACACCGGGATCAGCGCGATGCCACCCGTGACGGGCCCGAAGGCTTGAAGAAGCTCAGCGGTCGTCAAAGCACCCCAATCGATGCCGGACAGCGACATTGCGCCGATCGTGTCGCCGATCTTGAACACGAGATAGATCACGCTGGCGACCAATGCGGTGAGAAGCGGCCGCCGTCGCGAGCTTCGATAGATCCAGCGCCCCAGCAGAAGCGCGATGCAATACAGGATCGGCAGCAGGATGAACGGCACGAAGTAACCCATCACGCTGTAGAGAAGCGCCATGGGATTGCTTTGCTGCAATTCGGCGTTGAGAAATCCGTCGCGCATCAGGAATCCGATGGATCCGCCGAACGCCGCGCCGAGAGCCAAGTTCGAGATCGCAAGGATGCCCGCGACGAGAAGACCGAACGACCAGAATCTCCGGCCCGTGAGTTCCTCGCCGGCTGCGGCGATGCGCTCGCTCTCGGCGACGCGCGCCTTGCTGCCTTTGAGGAACGGCAGCGAGCTCACGAAGGCGTAAGTGGAGAGAATGATGGTGCCGACATTCTGCTTCAGCAGATCGGCCGCGACACCGAGAACGCCGCCCGACTGATTATGATACGCCACAAGCAGCGCCGGAATTGCGACCACAGCCGTCGCGAGCAACACGCGGAAATTCATGGGGCCCCCCCGCCATGACTTTGTCTGGCGCGACATTAGCACAGGCCGCGTGACGCGGAAATGACGTGTCGAACGCTAGATCCCGGTGAGGACGAGATCGAGGGCGGCGATGATGGCGCCGCGCGCGGTGGCCAGACTTCCCGCGCGGTTGCGAAGAACATGCGACGGCCACACGGTGATCTCGGTCGGACTGAAATAAACCGTACGTCCTTCGATGTCGAATTCGGGATTAAGACGCGGAACGGGACGCAAATGGCCCGGCGCCACGAGCGGCGCGACCAATTGCGTTTTGAAGTCCGAAAGAAAATCGTGTTGAAGCACGACCACGTAAGGTCTCGCTTTTTGATCTCGCGCGCTCGGGTTGACGAAGACCTCGAATTGCCGAGGACTCACCACGTGCGAAACTCTTCGCCAAAAATCCCATTCTCTTCAATGTAACGGTTATAGGCGTCAATCGCTTCACGGTTTTCCGCCTGCCAGCGCCGGATCCGCTCGGCTTTCACAAGTTCGACCAGGCGCTCCTCCAGGGTGCGCGACAAGTTGATACCCAACGCGCGGGCCTCCTCCAGGAGGTCCGCGTCAATGGACAGATTGGTCGCCTTGCGGCGTTTGCTTGGCAGCTCATTCATGCGCATAGTATATGCGCATGACCATGCGCAGGCAAGGGCCTAAGCCGCCGCTGTGCCGCCCACCGTCAGGCCCTGAACGAGCAGTGTCGGCTGGCCGACGCCCACGGGCACGCCTTGGCCTGCCTTGCCGCAGGTCCCGATGCCCGGGTCGAGCACCATGTCGTTGCCCACCATCTTCACGCGCGTCAGCACGTCCGGGCCATTGCCGATGAGGGTCGCGCCCTTGAGCGGGGCGCCGACCTTGCCGTTCTCGATGCGATAGGCCTCGGTGCAGGAGAACACGAACTTGCCGCTCGTGATGTCGACCTGGCCGCCGCCGAAGGACACCGCATAGATGCCGTTTTTGACCGAGCGCAGGATCTCCTGCGGGTCTTTGTCGCCGTTGCGCATGTAGGTGTTCGTCATGCGCGGCATAGGCATGTGGGCGAAGGATTGGCGCCGTCCGTTGCCGGTCGGTGCGACGCCCATGAGGCGCGCGTTCAGACGGTCCTGGAGATAGCCTTTCAGGATACCGTCCTCGATCAGCACCGTGCAGTTCGTCGGCGTCCCCTCGTCATCGATGGTGAGCGAGCCGCGCCGGTTGGTGAGCGTGCCATCATCGACGACCGTGACGCCGGGCGAGGCGACCCGCTTGCCAAGCAGACCGGCAAAGGCAGAGGTCTTTTTGCGGTTGAAATCGCCTTCGAGGCCATGGCCGATCGCTTCATGCAGAAGAATGCCGGGCCAGCCGGGCCCGAGCACGACATCGAATTCGCCGGCTGGCGCGGGCTCGGCGGCAGCATTCACAAGCGCCTGGCGCAGCGCCTCGTCGACCTGAAATTGCCACTGGGCGGGATCGAGATAGGCGGCATAGCTGCCGCGCGTGCCCGCACCATAGCTGCCGGTTTCTTCGCGCGCACCGTCGGCCACGACGACGGCGACGTTTAGGCGCACGAGTGGGCGGATGTCGCGCGCGACAATGCCGCCGGGGCGGATGATCTCGATGGCCTGCCACTCGCCCGAGAGCGAGCACGACACCTGCTTCACCCGCGGATCCTTCGCGCGTGCATAGGCGTCGATATCGCGCATGAGCTTGATCTTCGATTCGAAGCTGTCCGCGGTGAGCGGATTGTCGGACGGGTAGAGCGCGCGGTTGGTGCGCGGCGGAGGGGCCGCCTCGACGCCCGAATGGCCAGCTTTCGCCGCTTGAACGGCGGCAGAGGCGCGTGCGAGCGCGGCGTCGCTGAATTCCGACGAATGGGCGTAGCCCGTGGCCTCGTCCGCGACCGCGCGCAAGCCGAAGCCTTGTGTCGTGTCATAGGTCGCGGCCCTGAGCCGCCCGTCGTCGAACGCGAAACTCTCCGACAGGCGGTATTCGAGATAAAGCTCGCCGTCGTCTGCGCCCTTGAGCGTGTCGTCCACCAGCCGCATCGTCCGGTCCCGGTCGAGCTCGGTCTGGGTAAAGAACAGGTCGTCGGTCGAGGGGGTCGTCATGCCGGGGGCTCCGATCAGGGCTGCGTCGCCATGATATGGGGTTTCGACGACGAACGGAAAGGCGGACCGTCGCCGCAAGCCGGTCTTAGTGCGGCGCGGCGCCCTCGACGTGGCGGAGCTTATCCGGGTTGCGGACTACGAAAATGCCCGTGATGCGGTCCCCCTCGATCTGCAGCGCCGTGGTTTGGATAAGGCCATCGGCCTCGCGGGTCACGAAGCCGGGCAGACCGTTGATGTAGCTGTAACGCGGATGGACCGGCGGGCTGCCGGCCGTAAGCTCGGCGAGGCGGGCGAAGAGCTTGAGCGCGCGCTCGATGCCGGTGACGGGGATGAGCGCCGCGGGCCGCTTGCCGCCGCCATCGGACTGGAACATCACATCGGCGGCCAGCAGCTGGCGCAAGGCGGCGACGTCCCCCGAGCGCGAGGCCGCGAAGAAGGCGGCGGCGATTTCGAGCCCGCGTTCTTTCGGCATTTCAAAGCGCGGCCGCGCCGCACGGACGTTGTCGCGCGCCCGGCTCGCGAGCTGGCGGCTGGCCGTGGGCGTGCGCCCGATAGTTTCGCCGACTTCGTCGAAATCGAGACCGAAGACGTCATGCAGCAGGAACGCCGCACGCTCGAGCGGCGAGAGACGCTCCAGCGCCATCATGAGCGGCAGCGTGACGTCGTCGACCTCATCCTCGGTCTCGACCACGGGCTCGGGGAGCCAGGGGCCGACATAGGTCTCGCGCTGGCGCCGCGCCGACTTCAGAACGTCGAGGCAAAGCCTCGTGACGACACGGCGGAGCCACGCCGCAGGCTCGCGAATTTCGCCGCGGTCCGCCGCATGCCAGCGGATGAAGGCATCCTGCACGACATCCTCCGCGTCCGCGACCGAGCCCAGCATGCGATAGGCGATGCGGACCAGGCGCGGACGCAGGGGATCGAAGACCGCCGCGGCGTCGTCCGCGGACATCACGCGGCCTTTTGCGCGGCAAGTCCGAGCGGCGGCACGCGGAAGCCGACGCCCAGTTTGTTGAAGCTGTTGATGACACCGATCAGCAGCGTGAGGTTCACTTGCTCTTCCTCGGTGAACTGCGCCTTGAGCGCTTCGTAATCTGCATCCGGCGCGTGGGTTTGAGACAGCCGCGTCAGGGCCTCGGTCCAAGCGAGCGCGGCCCGCTCCCGCGGAGTATAGATCGGGGCTTCGTGCCAGGCATCCAACATCCGAATACGCTCTTCCGTCTCGCCATGCTTGCGCGCGTCCGCCGAATGCATCTGCAGGCAGACGGCGCAGCCGTTGATTTGTGAAGCGCGAATTTTGACGAGCTCGGCAAGACGCGGCTCAAGCCGCGCTTCGATTGTCCTGGCATAGTCGATCAGCGGCTGGACGAGGGCGACGTGGCTTCCGTAAGGGTTCAGTCTCGGGCTCATGAGCCTCTCCTGTGGTTCGAGGGGTGCGGAGATATGACGAGCGAGCCGCGCTCCTTGTGACATAGGCGACAAGGAATTTTTTGTGAATTCTCGCCCCTGGCCGTCCTTCGAGGCCCGCCCATTTTTGCGGCTTGCCCGCAAAAATGCGGACAAGAGGAGGGCGGGCGCCTCAGGATGAGGTCCGCATTTATTACCTCACAACTATCCCTCCATCAGTCCTCATCCTGAGGTGCTCGCGCAGCGAGCCTCGAAGGATGGCGGCGATGCGTTCACTTCCCCGAGAGCTTCGACAACACGTCGAGGGGCATTGGAAGCACGATGGTGGAGGCCTGGTTCTTCGAAACGTCGAGGAGGGCGGCGAGGTAGCGGAGCTGGAGCGCGGTGGGCTCGGTCGCGAGCTCGCGGGCGGCTTCGACGAGCTTGGCGGCCGCCTGAAACTCGCCGTCGGCGGCGATGACTTTCGCACGCCGCTCACGCTCGGCTTCGGCCTGGCGGGCGATCGCGCGGACCATGGTTTCGTTGATGTCGACATGCTTGATCTCGACATTGGCGACCTTGATGCCCCAGGCTTCGCTGTGCTGATCGAGGATCGACTGAATGTCGACATTGAGCTTGTCGCGCTCGGACAGCATCTCGTCGAGCTCGTGCTTGCCGAGCACGGAGCGCAGCGTCGTCTGCGCCAGTTGGCTCGTAGCCTCAAGAAAATTAGCGACCTTGTTGATTGCGCTCGACGGATCCACGACCCGGAAATAGATGACGGCGTTGACCTTCACCGAGACGTTGTCGCGGCTGATCACGTCCTGGGGCGGCACGTCGTGGACGATGGTGCGGGTGTCGACCTTCACCATCTGCTGCAGGATCGGGATCAGAATGATGAGCCCCGGTCCGCTCGTGCCGCTGTAACGGCCAAGCGTATAGATCACGCCGCGCTCGTATTCGCGCAAGATCTTGACGATCGACGTGAACAGGATGAACGCGACGATGGCGATCGCGACATAAGCTCCCATAGCCATTTCAGAGGCTCCTTTGATCGGGCGAGACGGAGTCCACCAGCAGGACGAGTCCGTCAATTCCCTTGATAACAACGGACGCAGTGGGTGCCGGGAGAGGAAGCGCGGTGCTTAAGGAACGGGCCTGCCAGCGCTCGCCTTCGACCAGAACGAATCCCGTGCCGTCGGTCCATTCAAGCACGGTTGCCCGCCTTCCGATCATGTCTTCGCGGCCCGTCGTCACTTTTCGGCGATGGGTGCTCAGCGCGTATCCGATCACGCCGACAAAGAAGAGCGCCGTCGCCGTCGTCATGCCCGCCACGGTGGTCCAGCTCACACGCAGGCCCGGAATGTCCGACTCGACCAGAAACAGAGCGCCCAGCGCGAACGACGTGATTCCGCCGAGGCCCAAAAGACCCACACCCGGCGCCATGGCCTCGCCGATCAGCAGCAGCACCCCCAGAATGATAAGACCCACGGCTGCGTAATTCACCGGCAGCACGCTCAAGGCATAAAGCCCCAGCAAAAGGCAGACGCCGCCCAGGAGCCCCGGCAGGACCGCGCCGGGGTTGGCGAGCTCGAAGATCATGCCGTAGATCCCGAGCGTCATCAGAATGAACGCGATGTTGGGATCGGTCAGGACCATCAGGATGCGGGTCGCCCAGCCGATCTCGGCGGTCACGATCTGCGCACCCTTTGTGTGAAGCGTCTGGGTCTTGTCGTCCATCGTCACGATCCGCCCGTCGATGGCATCGAGCAGGGCTGGAAGACTCGGGGCCACGAGGTCCACGACCTTCTCGGTCACTGCCTGCTGGGCGGTGAGCGTCGCGGCCTCGCGCACGGCGCGCTCGGCCCAATCGGCATTGCGGCCGCGTGCCTCGGCCAACGACCGAATCAACGCGACCATATCGTTCACGGCCTTGAGGTCGGACGCGCCGGACGGTGCCAGCGGGGGTGCGGCCGGCTTCGCGGGCTCGGCGTCCTTCGCCTTGTCGTCGGTAATAGGTTTCGTCGCCGGCGATCCGGGACCGCCCATATCGATCGGGGTGGCGGCGCCCACATTGGTGCCGGGTGCCATTGCGGCGACGTGGCAGGCGAGGAGGATATAGGTTCCCGCGCTCGCCGCATGCGCGCCTTCGGGCGCCACATAGCCGATCACGGGAATGGGGGACGCGAGGACCGCTTGCACGATCGCGCGCATGCTCGTGATGAGGCCGCCCGGTGTGTTCATGCGCAGGACGACAACATCCGCCCCGGTGCCCTGGGCGGCGGCGATCTCGCGGACGAGATAGTCGGCAAGGGCCGGTCCGATGGCGCCGTCGATCGCCAGGACGCGCGCGACGGGCGGAGCATCCGGCGCTGCACGCGTCCCACTCACGAGAGCGACCGCCGCGAACAGGATCGCGGCGACCACGCCGAGCCAAGTCAAAGACCGCAGTGAAGTCCGCGACTGCCCCAGCGCCATGGTGTCCGCGCCTCCTCGTCCTCTTCAATTTGATCGCTGAGCGCGCCAAATGCCAGTCCCGAACTGGGGCTGCGGAGGAGGGTTGGGAGCGCCCGCGAGGGGCCTCCCGCGACGCGCTTTCGAACTTGACGTCATCCGCAAAACCACAATGGAATCAGGGGCGTGGCATAAGGTCGCGGAACTCCATTAGGTCAATTTGTTATGGTGCAGCGGGAAGGGGCCGCCTTATAACGGCCGCATGTTCCGCGCCCTCGCTCAGTTCGCGGTCTGCCATCGCGGTGGGCGAGAGATGTGGCCAAAGCTATGTGGCGGGGCAGTGTTGCGGGGCAGGCGAGTTCGCTCGAGTTCACGGGACATAGGAAGTCGGCAAAGGGAGCGCTTGAGGGGCATGAATTTCTTTGACGGCGCATGGTTACGACGGAGCAAAGCCGGGAGCGCCGCGATCGCGGCCTTCGTGGCGACCATCCTGTCCGGGGCAGGGGCCGCCATGGCCGCCACGATCGAAGGCGCGCCGCGCGACTGGCAGCTGGGCTTCCAGCGGCCGGGAAGCGAGAGCATGGAAATGCTCGAAAGCTTCCACAATCACATGCTGCTGCCGATCACCACGGCGATCTCGGTATTCGTCCTTCTGCTGCTGATCATCGTGATCGTGCGCTTCAACAAGGGCGCCAATCCCGTTCCCTCCAAGAACGCCCACAACACGCTGATCGAAGTGCTCTGGACCGTCGTGCCCGTCATGATTCTGGTGGCGATCGCGATCCCGTCCTTCCGGCTTCTGTTCTTCGAGGCCCGCCTGCCGGCCGCCGACGTCACCCTCAAGGCGACCGGCAACACCTGGAACTGGGACTACGAATATCCGGATCTCGGCGACATTCAGTTCAAGGCCGTCATGGTGCCGCCGGACCAGTTGAAGCCCGGCCAGCCCAAGCTGCTCACGACCGACAACAAGGTGGTCGTGCCCGTCGGCAAGGTCATTCGCGTTCAAACCACCGCGAATGACGTCATCCATTCCTGGGCCGTGCCGGCGTTCGGCGTGAAGATGGACGCGATGCCCGGCCGCCTGAACGAGACGTGGTTCAAGGCCGAGCGCGAGGGCATCTATTACGGGCAATGCTCCGAGCTCTGCGGCACGGACCACGCCTTCATGCCCATCGAGGTGCATGTCGTTTCCGAGGATCTGTTCAAGCAGTGGGTCGAAGCGGCCAAGTCCGACGTCGACAAGGCAAACCAGGTGCTGGCGGCCGCGGAAGGCTCGCCTCTGACGTTTGCCGCGGCGACGCCCGCGGGTTCTGCGCAGTAAGGGTTGAAAGGAACGACCGATGGCGACCAATAACGCTCACGCGCACGACGACGCTCACGCCCATCACCCGACCGGCTGGCGACGCTACGTCTATTCGACCAACCACAAAGACATCGGCACGATGTATCTCGTCTTCGCGATCATCGCGGGGATCATCGGCGCCGGGCTCTCGGTCGCGATGCGTTACGAGCTGATGGAGCCGGGCCTCCAGCTGTTCAAGAACGGCCAGATGTTCAATGTGTTCGTCACCGGCCACGCCCTCATCATGATCTTTTTCATGGTGATGCCGGCGATGATCGGCGGGTTCGGCAACTGGTTCGTGCCGCTCATGATCGGCGCGCCCGACATGGCGTTCCCGCGGATGAACAACATCTCGTTCTGGCTGCTGCCGTTCTCCTTCGCGCTGCTCCTTCTTTCCATGTTTGTGGAAGGCGCTCCCGGATCCAACGGGTTCGGCGGCGGCTGGACGATCTATCCGCCCTTGTCGTCGAACACGGGTCATCCCGGCCCGGCGATGGATTTCGCGATCCTGTCGCTCCATCTGGCCGGCGCGTCGTCGATCCTCGGCGCCATCAACTTCATCACGACCATCTTCAACATGCGCGCGCCCGGCATGACGCTGTTCAAGATGCCGCTGTTCGTGTGGTCGATCCTGGTCACGACCTTCCTGCTGTTGCTCGCACTCCCGGTGCTCGCGGGCGCCATCACGATGCTGCTCACGGACCGCAACTTCGGCACCACGTTCTTTGATGCGGCCGGCGGCGGCGATCCGCTGCTGTTCCAGCATCTCTTCTGGTTCTTCGGCCACCCCGAGGTGTACATCCTCATCCTGCCGGGCTTCGGCATGATCAGCCACATCGTGTCGACCTTCGCGCGGAAGCCCGTGTTCGGCTATCTCGGCATGGTCTACGCCATGATCGCCATCGGCGCGATCGGCTTCGTGGTGTGGGCGCACCACATGTACACGACCGGCCTTGCGACCTCGACGCGGGCCTATTTCGTCGCGGCGACGATGGTCATCGCGGTGCCGACAGGCGTGAAGATCTTCTCGTGGATCGCGACCATGTGGGGCGGCTCGATCGACTTCAAGACACCGATGCTCTGGGCCATCGGCTTCATCTTCCTGTTCACGGTCGGCGGTGTGACCGGCGTGGTGCTGGCCAATGCCGGCGTCGACGTCGCGCTGCAGGACACTTACTACGTCGTGGCGCATTTCCACTACGTGTTGTCGCTCGGCGCCGTCTTCGCAATCTTCGCCGGCTTCTACTACTGGTTCGGCAAGATGACCGGCTACCAGTATTCGGAGACGCTCGGAAAGCTGCATTTCTGGGTGACGTTCATCGGCGTCAACCTCGTCTTCTTCCCGCAGCATTTCCTTGGCCTGGCGGGCATGCCGCGCCGCATCGTCGACTACACGCCGGCCTTTTCGGGCTGGAACCTCGTGTCGTCGATCGGGTCCTACATCTCCGCTGCGGGCCTCTTGATCTTCCTCTACACGGTTGCCGATGCGTTCGCGCGCAAGCGCCGCTGCGCCGACAATCCGTGGGGTGAGGGCGCCACGACGCTGGAATGGACGCTGTCGTCGCCGCCGCCGTTCCATCAGTTCAACGAGCTGCCGGTTATCAAATAGGTTGCTGCTGTCTTGAGTCCTCCGTCGGTGCCACACGCGGCGAGCCTTGCCGCCCCGAGCTTCGCAGAGCCGTCGTCCCAGTCGATGGGCGCGTCGGTGGGCGACTACCTCGCGCTGCTGAAGCCGCGGGTGATGTCGCTCGTCGTGTTCACGGGCTTCGTGGGCCTCATGATCGCGCCAGGACATCTCCATCCCGCGCTGGCCGCGATCGCCTTGCTCTGCATCGCCGTAGGCGCGGGCGCCTCGGCGGCGCTCAACATGTGGTTCGACGCCGACATCGACGTGTTGATGGCGCGCACGCGGGGCCGGCCCATTCCTCAAGGCCGTGTCGTCGCCGACGAGGCGCTGGCCTTCGGATCCGTGCTCGCGTTCTTCTCCGTCTTTGTGATGTGGGTCGCCATCAACGCCGTGGCGGCCGAGCTGCTCGCGCTGACCATCGGCTTCTACGTGTTCGTGTACACCATGTGGCTGAAGCGCCGCACGCCGCAGAACATCGTGATCGGGGGCGCGGCCGGCGCCCTGCCGCCGGTGATCGGATGGGCGGCCGTCACGGGCTCGGTTTCGCTCGAGCCCATCGTTCTGTTCCTGATCATCTTCCTGTGGACGCCGCCGCATTTCTGGGCGCTCGCGATCTATCGCGAGGGCGACTACGCGAAGGCAGGCGTGCCCATGCTTCCGGTCGTGGCGGGAATCGACTCCACATGCCGGCATATCGTCGCCTATTCGATCGTGCTCGTGGCCGTCTCGCTCGCGCCGCTGGCGCTCGGATTTGCCGGCACGATCTACGGCGCGCTCGCTATCGGGCTGGGTGCCGCGTTCATTGTGCTTTCGGTCGAGCTGTGGCGGGCGCGTGGCGACGAAGCGCCGCGCAATGCCAAGGCGAAGCGTCTGTTCGGCTTCTCGCTCGTTTACCTCGCGGCGTTGTTCGTGGCGCTCCTGATCGAGCGCTTTGTCTAGGACGGGCGCCGATGACCATGATGATCAGTGACGAGAGACCTGGTTCTCCGGTCCCGCTGTCGGCGCCGCAAGTCGACATGGATCGCGCGCGCCGTCGGCGCAACGTCGTGATCGCGCTGGCGCTGGCGGCGTTCGCGCTGCTTTTTTTCGTCATCACCTTGATCAAGTTCGGGGGCGGTCATGGCGCCTCCTGAAGATCGCCTCAAGCGGCGCAACGATCTTGTCTTTGCGGCCTGCGCGGTCTTCGTCGCCGTGATGGTCGGCGCGTCCTTCGCGGCAGTGCCGCTCTATCGGATGTTCTGCCAGCTCACGGGATTTGCCGGCACGACGCGTGTCGCAAAGGCAGCTCCTGGGGCGGTCGGCGATGCCGTGTTCACCATCCGCTTCGACACCAATGTCGCTCCCGGTTTGCCGTGGGCGTTCGAGCCGGAAGAGCGGAGCGTGACCGTCAAGGTCGGCGAGCAGAAGCTCGTCTTCTTCCGCGCTACGAACCGGAGCGCGAAGCGGACCGTCGGCTCGGCCACGTTCAATGTTCAGCCCGACACCGCGGGCATCTATTTCAACAAGATCGCGTGCTTCTGCTTCAACGAGCAGCCGCTGGCGTCGGGTCAAGTGGCCGAGATGCCGGTGAGCTTCTTCGTTGATCCGGCCATCCTCAAGGAAGCGGATCTGGCGGGCGTGCGCACGATCACTCTATCGTACACATTCTTTCCGGCGGCCGACGCGGGCGCGAAGCTCAGCGCGCGGGAGCCGGTCACATCTTCGCAAACGAGCGCGAATTAAGGGGAGAGCGGGCATGGCGCACGGCGACGTGAAGCACGACTATCATCTGGTGGAGCCGAGCCCCTGGCCGATCATCGGCTCGATTTCCGCCTTCATACTGGCGTTCGGCGCGATCGTCTTCATGAAGCATGGCAGCATCACGGTCGCGGGCCAGCCGATCGCGCTCGGCCCCTGGGGCATGCTCATCGGCTTCCTCATGGTGGCGTTCACGATGTTCGGCTGGTGGTCGGACGTGATCAAGGAAGGCGAGCGTCAGGGCCACCACACGCCCATCGTCCAGCTCGGCCTGCGCTACGGCATGATCCTCTTCATCGCGTCGGAGGTCATGTTCTTCGTCGCTTGGTTCTGGGCCTATTTCGATGCGGCGCTGTTTTTCAACGAGGCGAAGCAGTTCGCGCGCGCGGCGTTCACCGGCGGCACCTGGCCGCCGTCGGGCGAGCATGCCGTGCGGACCTTCAATCCGTGGGACGTGCCGTTCCTCAACACGCTGATCCTGCTCACCTCGGGCACCACGGTCACCTGGGCGCACCACGCGATCATCAACGGCAACCGCAAGGGCCTGATCCAGGGGCTCGCGGTGACGGTCGTCCTCGGCATGATGTTCACGGCTCTGCAAGCCTACGAGTATCACGAGGCCATCGCCGAGCACTTCTTCGGCTACAAGGGCAACATCTTCGGCGCGACGTTCTTCATGGCGACCGGGTTTCACGGCTTCCATGTGATTATCGGAACGATCTTCTTGGCCATTTGCCTGTTCCGCGCGATGGCCGGGCATTTCAAGCCCGAGCAGCATTTCGGTCTCGAGGCCGCGGCCTGGTACTGGCACTTCGTCGACGTCGTGTGGCTGTTCCTGTTCAGCTGCATTTACATCTGGGGCCAGGGCGCACCTGTCGTTCATCACTGAGCGCGATGGGCGGCCAACCGGAGCTGGACAGCTGGCGCGGCAAGGGCGACGCCGCCGCGCCGCTTCTGCCCGCGATCCTGTTCGCGCGCTGCCCACGCTGCGGCAAGGGCCCGCTGTTTACGGGCTTCCTTTCCGTCCCGCCGGCCTGCACGTCCTGCGGTCTCGATTATTCAAGCATTGACACGGGCGACGGCCCGGCGGTCTTCGTCGTGCTGGTGGCGGGCGCCATTGTCGTCGGGTCGGCGCTGATCGTGGAGGCGGTGTTCGCGCCGCCCTATTGGGTGCATCTCGCGCTGTGGATGCCGCTCACCCTCGCGCTGACGCTGGGGCTGCTGCGTCCCTTCAAAGCTGCGCTCATCGTTCTGCAGTATCGCCACAAGGCCGCGGTGGGGCGTTAGAAATCGGTCGTAATTCGATCGTAACCAGGCCTCTCAACACCTTCCGTGTCATTGCCGGACTTGATCCGGCAATCCAGAGCCGCCGACTCGGAGCGCTCGGCCCTGGATCCCCGGGTCAAGCCCGGGGATGACATCGAGTGTGAGGAGACTCAATCGAGAAATACGGCCGCTAAGCAGCAGCGTCGACCTTCCGGTCTTCGAGCCAGAGCGCCGCGAGCGCGTCTTCGATCTCGCTCGCTTGCTTCAATTGACACAGGCGTGCCTTGGCGGCTCTGCGGGTTTGCGCGCAGGCCGGCCACGGCGCGCGCTCGACGTAAGCGCCGAGATGCTTGCGGAACACGCGCAGCCCCAGCGCGTCGCCATGGAAGCGCAGCGTGTCGGCGAGATGGTCGAGCACAATCGCGAGACGCGCCATCCGGTCGGGCTCCTGGACCGGCACTTCCGTCGCGAGCGCATGATCGAGCGCCGAGGCAAGCCAGGGCCGGCCCGTTACGCCGCGGCCGATCATGACCGCGTCGGCGCCCGATTGGCTGAGCGCGTTTCGTGCCGATGATGCGTCGACAATGTCGCCATTGACGATAACGGGGAGCGTGGTCGCCGCTTTGACGTCGCCGACCGCGCGCCAGTCGACCGTGCCTTGATAGAATTGCTGACGGGTGCGGCCATGAACGGTGAAACCCTTGGCGCCCGCGCGCGCCGCACGTTCCGCGAGCTCCGGCGCGTTGCGGGACACATCATCCCAGCCGAGCCGCATCTTCACGGTGACCGGCCGCGACGTCGCCTCGACGGCGGCGGCGATCAGACGCTCGGCCAGATCGAGATCGCGCATCAGCGCGGACCCCGAAAGCCCACCGGTGACCTCCTTGGCGGGACAGCCCATGTTGAGATCGATGATGTCGGCGCCCGCTTGTTCGGCGAGGCGGCTGCCCGTCGCGACCCATGCGGGATCGCGGCCCACGAGTTGGATCACCATGAGCGGCAAGCCGTCGCCGATCGCCATGCGCCGCACGACGTCGGGGCGCCCGCGCGCCAAGGGCTCGCACGCCACCATCTCGGTGGCGACATAGGCCGCACCAAGCTTGGATGCCGCGCGGCGGAAGGGGAGGTCGGAGACGCCCGTCATCGGAGCCACGAGCACCTGACCCGGTATCGTCGTGTCTCCGATGCGAAGCGCTTTGGTCATGGCGTTGGAGTGGCGGGTGTGACGCCGATGAGCTCCATGTCGAACACCAGCGTCTGGTTCGGCCCGATGTCCGGCGGCGCGCCCGAGGGACCATAGGCGAGGTCCGACGGCAGCACGATCTGCCAGGAATCGCCTTCCTTCATGAGCGACAGCGCTTCGACCCAGCCCTGGATGAGTCGTCCGGCCGGAAATTGCGCCGTCTGTCCCGGAGGTGTCTGGTCGAAGACTTTTCCGTCGATGGTCCAGCCCTTGTAGGTGACGGTGACCACATCGTCGCCGCTCGTCGGCGATTTTCCAGCGCCCGCCTTCAACACGCGATACTGCAATCCGTCGGGCAAAACCGTGACGCCGGGCTTCGACGCGTTGTCCTTCAGGAATTGTGCGTTCGACTCGGGCGTCAGCGTGTACGTCGCTGGGCTCGCAGGCGTCGCCGGCGGTTGCTCCACTTTCTGCTCCTCCTTCTTGCAGGCTACCAGCGCCGTGCTCAACACGACGGCCGCGGCCGCTCCCATCCACCATTGTTTCGACGTCATGAACGCTCCCTTGGAATCCCGCGAAGCGGCAAACCTATGGGCGAAGCCTCGGCGCCGCAACCGGGACATCACGCGCCCTTGTATCTCGTTCAAGAAATCGGTTCATTCGCGCTGCGGGTCCGCGGACGGGCACGCTTCTTTTTCGAGGTCGGTCCCGTGCGATTTCGTCCTCTCCTGTGGCCCACCGTGTGGACGGTGCCGGCACTTGCGCTCCTGATCGGGCTCGGGGTTTGGCAGCTCGAGCGGCGCGAATGGAAGTTGGCGCTGATTGCCGACATCACCGCGGAGCTCAAAAAGCCGCCGGTCCAGATGGACACGCTCGAAGCCGCCGCCAAGGCCGGCGAGAAGGTCGCCTATCACCCCGTCATCGTGTCCGGGCGCTTAGACAATGCGCATGAGCTCTATCTGTATGTCGCGGCCCCCGAGGACGGCAGCGGGGGCCCGCCGGGCTACCACGTCATCACGCCGCTCTTGCGTGTCTCAGGCCCAACGGTGCTCGTGGACCGGGGCTATGTTCCCGAGACCCTGAAGGCTCCCGATATGCGGGTTGCGGGCCAGATTGCGGACCTCGTCACCATTCGCGGGGTGGCGCGCCAATCGAGCCCGCCGGGGCTGTTCACCCCCGCCCCCGAGATTGCTCAGCGGGTCTGGCACAGCCGGGACCTCGCCACCATGGCCAAAGCGCTGGGCCCGGACCCGGTGGCGCCCTTTTTTGTCGAGGCCGACGCCACCGAAAACCCCGGCGGGTGGCCCCGGGGTGGCCAGACCCGGGTGACGCTCCGCAACGAGCACCTGACCTATGCCCTGACCTGGTTCGGCCTTGCGGCGACCCTCTTGGGTGTCTATCTCGTGTACCACCGTCGCAACGGCCGGCTTGATTAACCAGGCTCCGCTAGGCTCGACGGTCGGTTCCGGCATCCGGATGGGAGTCGATTGATTGCGGTATGTGAGCACGAGGGGGGCCGCGCCTGCTCTGGGCTTCACCGACGTGTTGCTGGCCGGCCTGGCCCGCGACGGCGGGCTCTACGTGCCCGAGCGCTGGCCCGTGTTCGGCGCGGCCGATTGGGCATCGCTCGCGGGCGTAGCTTATGCCGACCTCGCGGCACGGATCCTCGCACCGTTCATGATCGGCGATCGCGCGGCGGACGATCCGCTCCCGGAAATCTTGCGTGACGCTTATGCGGGGTTCTCGTCACCTGCTGTGACGCCGCTTGTGCAGATCGGACCAAACGACTGGATTCTTGAGCTATTTCATGGTCCGACCTTCGCTTTCAAAGATTTGGCGATGCAGGTGCTCGGCCGCTTGATGGACCGCGCGCTGACGGCGCGGGATCAGCGTGTCACCATCGTCGGCGCGACCTCGGGCGACACCGGCTCAGCCGCCATCGAAGCATTCGCCGGCCGCGAGCGCGCCGACATCTTCATTCTGCATCCCAAGGGCCGCGTCTCGGACATTCAGCGCAAGCAGATGACGACGGTCGATGCGTCCAACGTGTTCAACATCGCGCTCGAAGGCACCTTCGACGACGCGCAAGCGTTGGTCAAAGCGATGTTCAACGATCTGCCGTTCCGCGACGGCTTGGCGCTCGCGGGCGTCAACTCGATCAACTGGGCGCGCGTGATGGCGCAAATTCCCTATTACGCCGCCGCGGCGCTGGCGCTCGGTGGGCCGGCGCGCCCCGTGGCCTTCGCCGTGCCGACGGGCAATTTCGGCGACATTCTCGCCGGCTTCTGCGCCAAGCGCATGGGTCTGCCGGTCGCCGGCCTCACCATCGCGACCAACGTCAACGACATCCTCGTGCGCTGTCTCGCGACCGGGCGCTATCAGTGCGAGACCGTGACGCCGACCCAGAGCCCCAGCATGGACATTCAGGTGTCCAGCAATTTCGAGCGGCTCATCTTCGAGGCGACCGGCCGTGACGGCGGTGTCGTGCGCGGCCTGCTCGACGGGCTCGCGCAATCCGGCGCCTTTGAGCTCCCCGATGCCGCGCTCGCGCGCATCCGCGCTGAGTTCACGGCCGTTCGCGTCGACGAGGCGACGACGACGGACACGATCCGCGCCGTCTACAAGGACACCGGCCTCGTCATCGATCCCCACACGGCGGTGGGTGTCGCCGCCGCCCGCGCCCGGAAGGGCGCTGCGGATGTGCCGATGGTGGCGCTCGCCACAGCTCATCCCGCGAAGTTCGCGCCGGCGGTGACGCGCGCAATCGGCCGTGCGCCGGAGCTGCCGCCGAAGCTCGCCGCGCTGGCCGATCTGCCCGAGCGCATGACCGTTCTGCCCAACGATCTCGCGACAGTGCAGCGCTTCATCAGAGAACGGAGTCGAGTTCGCTCATGACCCCACAGATCACGGTGTTACCCAACGGTCTTCGTGTCGTATCTGAGGAGCGCCCCGGGCTGCTCACGGCGGCCGTGGGCGTCTGGGTCGACGCCGGATCGCGCCACGAGACGGCGGCGCAGAACGGCATCTCCCACATGCTGGAGCATATGGCGTTCAAGGGCACGGAGCGGCGCAGCGCGCTCGCCATCGCCCAGGAGATCGAGGATGTCGGCGGCTATCTCAATGCCTATACCAGCCGCGAGCAGACCGCCTATTACGCCCGCGTGCTGAAGGAGGACGTGCCGCTCGCGATCGACATTCTGGCCGACATTCTTCAGCACTCGGTGTTCGACGCGGCCGAGCTGCAGCGCGAGCAGGA
>Ga0081455_10001483_pt1 | contig 29030 bp, 31 predicted proteins | sample TabmetS3T2R1_FD_70207 | JGI IMG/M metagenome (GOLD analysis project Ga0081455, IMG submission 70207) | Tabebuia heterophylla rhizosphere microbial communities from the University of Puerto Rico - S3T2R1 | ecosystem: Host-associated > Plants > Roots > Rhizosphere ... | reverse complement strand
ACAACGCTTCGCTATAACGGGGGCTTCGCGTCGTCCGCGCCCCGACTTCATCAACATCGCCTTTTTTGCTGAACTTGACGCACACAACTGATGGCTTTTCATCGAATCGCGCCGTCGGCCCAATTCGTGCACCGCTTCGCTGCGGGAATTGGGCCGACGGAGGAAGCAAAAGCCATCGCGCTTTAGCGAAACCCGGCCCGCTGCAGATCGAACGCCTGAAGCTTCTCGAGCTCGCCGACCACCGGTGCCAGCATCTCGGCCATGCCCTTGCCGACGACGTAGCGCGTCTTCGGATCGGGATGCGTGGCCGCCTCGATGACGGCATCGACGACGGGCGAGAGATCGGTCAGGACGTCACCGGCACGCTTCTCGCGCGCCTTCGCCATCGCGCTCGCCACCGTTTCGTAGGCGGGGCTGGTTGCACTCATCAGCCGCTTCTCGCCGATGGCCGTCCTGAACTGCCCCGGCAGCACGGAGGCGACGCGCACGCCGAAGCCGCGCGTATCGATGTCTGCCCCGGCCGAGATCGAATCCATCGCGTGCTTGGACGCGCAGTAGGCATTGTAGAGCGGCGTCGAGAAGATGGCGCCGATCGCCGTGACGTTGACGATGCGGCCCGCCCCCTGGTTGCGCATGGTCGGCAGCACGAGGCGCATCATCTCGTGGGGACCGAAGAAGTTCGTCTCGAATACCAGGCGCAACAACTCGACTGGCGTATCCTCCAGCGAGCCGGAGCAGGCAACACCCGCGTTGTTGACGAGGATGTCGAGTCGGCCGTGCCGATCGAACGCTTCCTGCACGGCGGCTCCCCGCGAGCCGGCGTCCGTGACGTCGAGTCGGGCCAGCTGCAATCGCGGCTCGGGTCTTGCCGCTTCGGCCGCGAGGCTGGCCGGCGCCCGATCCGGCCGACGCAGGGTGGCCACGACGGTATCGCCCCGCTGCAGGAAGCCGAGGGCGATCGCCTCGCCAAAGCCCGAGCTGCACCCCGTGACCAGCACTACCGCCATCGTCATCCTCTATTTTGTATTCAATACTGAATACAAAATAGCATCTTTGTCAATCAGCGGACGTGCTTTCGATCCGCCGGTTGCGTCCGACTCCTTTGCGAGAGGCCGAGCGGGACGATGCCCTCCGCCGCGTTGGACCGGTGCACCTTTGTCGCTACGGCAAGCGCCTTCTTGTCGCGCGCCGCCAGGGCGTCGACGATCTCGTTGTGCTCCTGGATCGTGCGCAGGCGCGATTCCACCAGGGCGAGCTTCCCCGCGATGTAGACATCGGTCATCGTCCAGAGCCGCTCGACCTCGCGAAGGATGAGCTGGTAGTGCGAAAGCCCGAAGACCTTGAAGTGGAACTGGCGGTTCAAGGCGATCATGTCCGTCCAGTCCGGCCGATTCGCCAGCGCGGTCATCTGGCGGTTCAACGACCGCAGCTCGCTCACCTCGTCCTTGGTCGGCCAGTCCATGGATTTGATCAGCTCGGTTTCCAGCAGATCGAGCATGCAGTGAAGCTGGTAAAGCTCCTCGGGCATGCGCTTGGCGACGAAATAGCCGCGGTTGTGATGATGCTCCAGGAGCCCCTGATCGGCCAGGATGGTGAGCGCTTCGCGCAGCGGCACGCGGCTGACGCCGAAATCCTCCGCCACCTCTTCCTGTCGGATCTGCTCACCCGGCAGAAGGATGCCCTGCGCAATGCGCGCCCTCAGCTCCCGCTGCAGGCGCTCCACCGCGCCGTTGTTCTGGTCCGCCTTGCGCGATTTCATGCCGTCTCTTCCACTCGTCAGCCTCGGACAGTATGCGCGAAATCGGCCGACTCGTAACCAGCATGCGCCGCCGGCATCAAGCAGCAGACCCGCCGACCTCGATCGTCTCTCCGCTGACGAACGTGCCCTGGGCGGCACACAGGAACACCGCCGTCCGGACCACGTCGGCGAAGCCCGCCTCGCCTGATCCCGGCCCGCGGGCCGATCGACCGACGATGGCATTGACCTGGATGCCTCGATTGGCCAGCTCGGCCGCCAAGGCTCGCGTCAGCGCGACGACGATGCCTCGGCTCGCAAGCTCCGTGAACGGCGCGACATCGGCGTCGGGATGATCCATGTTGCCGACGATGTTGATGATTCCGCCCTGCTCTCCGGAAAACGACATCACCCGGGCGACCGCCTGGGTCCACAGGAAGGCGTCATCGAGTGTTGACGACAGCAGCCCGCCCCACGCTCCCCGCGACATGTCGAAGAATGCCGCCGGCGGCACGGGCGGGACGATGTTGATCAGGATGTCGATCCTGCCGGCTGCGGAATAGAGGGCCTCGACTTCCTCGTTGGCCACGCGACCATCGCGCGACGGCAGGCGCACGCGGGCGCCGGCCGCCATCAGGCCGGAGGCAAGAGCCGCCGGCAGCTCGGCGGTGCCGCCGGCCAGCAGGACGGTCTTGCCTCGAAGCATCCTCGCCATGTGAATACAATATTGAATACATCTATCGCTGGCCCCTGTCCATCGAGGTTGCGGCCCTTCGCGTGCCTCCGGTGGCGCGCGATTCCGCCGGCAGCCCGCTCGGACCGGTCGAGCGCAGCTGCTGCACGAGCTTGACGAGGCGCGGGCCCCACCTGGTCTCGATCGACTTGCGCGTGAGCACCGTATTGGGCGCCGTCATGTTGAAGGCCAGGATGTGCCGGCCATCCGGGTGCAGGTAGGGCACGCCGACCGCATTCGAGCCGGGCTCCAGGGCGCCGAGCGAGAGGCAGAAGCCGCGCTGCCAGATGTCGGCGATGGCTTGCTGCACGTTCCGCCTGATTTCCGCGGCCTTGTCGGGATACGCCTCCTCGATACGGCGGAGCGTCTCGGTACGGTCGTTCACGTTCATGACGGACAGGCACGACCAGCCCATGGAGGTGAAGGCGATCGGAACGCGAAAGCCGACCTGCGGCTGCTGGGAATAGGGGCGGTCGCCGAGGGCCGATTCGACGAACACGACGTTCAGGCCATCCAGCATGCTGAGGCCGACAATGGCATTGGACTCGCGGGCCAGCTCCTCCATGAGGGGGCGCGCGAGCGTATGCACGCGCAGCTTCGACATCAGCGAATAGCTCAGGGCGAGGACGCGCGGGCCGATCTCGTACTTTCCGATCTGGTCCGCATAGTTGAGGTAGCCGAGCTCGGTCAGGGTCGCGGTTATCCTGGATACCGTGGAACGCGGAATGCCCGTCCGATGAGCGATCTCGGCGTTGCCCAGGAACTGGTCGCCGGCCGTGAACGCGGTCAGGATATCCAATCCTCGCCCGGCCGCCCGATTGAACTCGATGCGCTCGAACGTCTGTTTCGTGCCGGCGGTCTGCCTCTCCTGCCGCGCGAGCCGTCTCCGTGCCAACTCGTACTCTCCTGGCGTGTCACGGCCCCACACTACGTCACGAGGTCCCGGTTAGGAACACGCGGTGGCACGGCGTGCCGGAATCGCCAACCTGTCAAAATCGGGATTGAATTCCATTTTTGGTTCAATTACCACCTTGGACGGCAAGCACAAGGGGCGACCGATGATTCTGATCACGGGTGGATTGGGTTTCATCGGACTGCATACGGCCGCCGCCTTCCTGGCGGTCGGCGAGAGCGTGGTGCTTACCAGGCACCGGTCGAGCCATCTTCCGGCCTTTCTCAGCCCCCACCTGGGAAGCCGCCTCTTCGTGGAGCCGGTGAACCTGTCGGACTGCGCGGCTTTGCAGGCCCTTCTCGGCAAGCATGACGTCGACGGCATTGTCCATCTGGCGGCGCCGCCGCTGGAGGTCGAATCGGTGCACTCCGAATTCGAGATCAATCTCGGCGGCCTGGCGGCCGTCCTCGAGGCGGCCCGCGCAAGCCGCGTCAGACGGGTCACGATCGGCAGCTCTATTGCGGTCTATCGGGCGCTGCCGCGGGGGCCCTTTCGCGAAGATGTCGCCTTGCCGATGGAAGCCCGGATCGGTGTCGAGGCCTTCAAGAAATGCTTCGAGCTCCTGGCCGACTACCATGCCCGGCAAACCGGGCTGGACATCGTGTGCGTGCGCATCAGCAGCATCTATGGACCGCTCTATCGCAGCCTGGTCAATGTGCCGAGCCGCATCGTCCATGCCGCGGTGCGCGGCGTGCCGGGACCGCTGCCTCATCGACTGGCGCCCGACGTCTTCAGCGCCGCCGCCGCCGACCTCCTGTACGTGGAGGATTGCGCGCGAGGCCTCCAGCAGGTGCAGCTGGCGCCAAAGCTCAACCATCGCCTCTACAATCTCGGCGCGGGCCGCGCCACCAGCCCGGCCGAATTCACGGCCGCAGTTCGCCGTGTCATTCCACGAGCGGACATCACACTTCGGGACGGTGCCGGGCCGCATCATCGTCCCGACGCTTTCGAGGATCTCGGACGGCTGCGCGCGGATGTCGGCTTCGAAGTGCAGCACGCGCCGGAGAGCGCGATCGAGAAATACGTCGCCTGGCTACAGAACGGAAATGCCTGCTAGAACATGGATGACCAACAAGTTGGGGAGGCCGGTTTCGCCGTGCGGTGACGAGCCTTCACGCGCCTTCCAAGGTCCCAGCCTGTTGATGTCTGGACGCGGTTGAGACGTTGAAATCGATAAAATGGCCTTGGATGGAGAGCTCGATCCTGTACCAGGGAATCGAGCCGGGAGAAGGCAATGCGGACAGCGATCATCGATATTCAGAAGCTGAAGCAGCGCGGCGAGCGCTTTGCCATGGTGACGGCCTACGACTACACGTCAGCGCAGCTTGCGGAACGGGCGGGAATCCCCTTGCTGTTGGTCGGTGATTCGCTCGGCATGGTCGTACTGGGTCATGCCACCACCGTGCCGGTCACTCTCGACAACATGGTCCATCATGCCGCCGCCGTCGTCCGTGGAACGGCGAAGGCGTTGGTGGTGGTGGGTGACTTGCCGTTCCTGTCCTACGCGAACGTCGACGCTGCAGTTTCCGCCGCCGGCCGGCTGATGCAGGAAGCGGGGGTGCAGGCGGTCAAGCTCGAAGGCGGAAAGTCGATGGCGCCGATCGTGCGTGCCCTTACGAGCTTGGGCATCCCGGTGATGGGGCATCTCGGATTCACGCCTCAGTCGGTGCACCAGATCGGCCTGCGCGTTCAGGGCCGCACCGCCGCAGCAGCGCGGCAGCTCATCGAGGATGCGGACGCCTTGGCGGAAGCCGGCGCCTTCGCTGTCGTCCTGGAACTGGTACCCGAGCCACTGGCGCGCTTTTTGACAAAGCGCCTATCGATTCCAACGATCGGCATAGGAGCGGGCCCAGGGTGCGATGGCCAAGTTCAGGTCTGGCACGATCTACTGGGCCTGTACGACGCCTTCAAGCCACGCCACGCCAAGCGCTACGCGGAAATCGGCGAAGCAACGGTGGCGGCGCTGCGTGCCTATGCGACCGATGTTGTGACGAACACCTTCCCGACGTCCGCTCACGCGTCCGACATGGATATCGCCGAACTGGAAGCGGCAATTGCAGCAGCCGGCTAACGTTGCGACCGGACAAGCCTGGACTATGGACGTGTTCCAGCCGATCCCTCACAGGCCTACCGGCGGACGATGGCGGGAGGCGAGGACGTCCGTCAAATGGATGCGCGATCAGCTCGCGCCGACCACCTTGCGCAGGTGGGCGAGCGACGCTTCCGGCTCGGGCCGGCAGGTGTAGTCGGGATCGGCCTCGACGGAGGCAATGCGGCCGGCATGATCGATAACGAACCTGGCCGGTACTGGCAGGCACCACGAACAATCGCCGTTGTGAGTCGCGAGATCGATGCCGAAGCAGCTGCGATAGACCTCGCGCAGATCGTCCGGCAATTCGAACGTCAGGCCAAAAGCCGTCGCCGTGATGCAGCGTTCGTCCCACAGAATGGGGAAGGCGAGCTTGTGCTTCTTGGCCATGTCGGAGACGTAGGTTGGCTGCTGCGGAGAAATCACCACCAGGGATGCCCCAAGCGCGACGATATCGGAATAAACGGTCTGCAGAGCCTCCAGCTCATGCACGCAATAGGGTCACCAGGACCCTCGGAAGAACGACAGCAGCATCGGACCGCCTTCCAGCAGATCGGCCGATGCCACCCTTCGTCCGTCATGGTTCGTCAGTTCGAACGCGGGCGCCGGGGCGCCAGTTGGCAGGATGCGATCCATGATGCCTGAAGCGCGCAGATTTGCCGTCGCCCGATGCATGATCTGTTGCTTCTCGGGCGGGATCATCGTGGCGACTTGAGCACGAACTGACGCCAGCTTCTCTTCCAGGGACATGTCGAACCTCGCGAAAGCCTGCATGTGGGTGACTTCGCGACGCCTCGAAACGGCACGAGCTAGCATGGCAGCTATCCAGCTCAGGCTTGTCGCCAGATGTCCCGTTGCCAGATGTCCCGTTGAAGGTCTTGAGACGCTTGGCGAAGTGGTAAGTAGTCACGAAGTCTGCGAGTTGAGCTCGAAGCTCGTCACGGGTTTGATCGTGGGAAGCGTCTGACGGTCGCGTCCTTGATGGCGCGGTTCATTCACTCGGCGTGATCACTGGTCCAAGCGTATTCGAGCTTGGCCGGGCGAACGATCGATGTGGTTGCGGGCGCACGCTATTTCAGAAGGCAGGAGCCCAGAATGGCTGGCCACGCTCGAGCACGCCTTTGATATCGGCGACCGACCCGGCTCTGGCCCTTGGGATCGGTGAAGTGGGTTCCATTTTCGGTCGACACTGTATCGATTTTGCAGGGGAGTTGGTGTTGCAGCATGCACATTCCGTCCGGCTGATTCCGGCCGAACGGAATGGGCTTTAAACGCCGATCCTCGGGTCGTCGGCGATGCGGAAGCCCGTCGCCTCTTCATATGCGCGCTTCACCCAATCGGGCTGCCCGGCCTGAAAGATATAGCGATCGGCGAAGCGGCTGAATGTCGGATGCCGCAAGATCTCCTCGCGCGTCATCCCCTCCACCAGCTCCTTGCGGGGAATGATCGGCAGCGCCAAGACCTTGTTCGCGTCGTTCGAGCGAAGCACGGCCTTCGGCTCCTCCCCTCTCGCGATCGCTTCCAGGTCGGACAGAAAACGCCGACGCATCAGCGCGATCCCGCGGTCGCTCTGGGTGAGATGTTCCTGGGTCCGATCGGCGACCGTGCCCTGGCCCATCCAGGCGACGAAGTCCTGGTTCATGACGTGGCTGGTTAACCATTCGCCGGTGCGGGGATCCTTGATCGGGCCGTGCCATGTCGGAATTTCATCCTGCACATACGGCTCGCGATCGCGCGGCACCCGCGTGAAATGCCAGGTGACGCTCATGGTGTTCTCGTCGTCGATCGGAACGCGCCATTCGAAGTGGTCGCCGGTGAACAGCGCGTTGGGCCACAGGCAAACCCGCCCGATCGTCCATAACGGATCTGTTTCGTCCGTCGATTCGAGGATGCGCTTGTAGACGAAGCCGTATTCGAACTCCTCGAAATCGACCTTGACGTGCTTGGGAGCGTACGCGCCTGACTCGCCGCGTAGTCTCTGGCTCCAATTGTAGTGCATCCATTCGAAATGCACCGGGTCGATCGAATTCTCCTGGCACTGGAACCAGTTGCAGGGGAGATGGGAAACGACGATCTGGACGAAGCCGTTCTTCCAGTGGAAGGGTTCCCACTCGGGGACAGCAGGCGCGGGCGACGCGCCCATGTAGGCCCACAGGAGTCCGGCCTTGGCCTGGACCGGGTAGGCCTTGATGCGTATCCGATCCTTCACGTTCGCTTGCGAGTTGACGATGTCGTCAAACGGTTGGGCCAGGCAGCGCCCTGTCCGGTCGAACTGCCAGCCGTGGTAGTGGCAGCGAATGCCGCACTCCTCGACATAGCCATAGGCGAGATCGGCCCGGCGATGGGGACAGTGGCGATCGACGAGGCCAAACGATCCACTCCCGTCCTTGAACAACACCAGATCCTCGCCGAGCAGGCGTATCGGCTTCACCGGCTTGTCCTTGAATTCGCTGACGCCGCCGACGGGCAGCCAGTAGTGGCGAAGAAGCCGGCCCATCGGCGTCGCTGCGCCCACTTGCGTGAGCAATCTGTTGTTCACCTCGGTTAGCATGGCGCCTCCGCTGCGCTCGGGATGACATCATATGCCGCGACGCATGTTGACCCTGCCGAGCTGCCCCGCTGCCGACAGGCCAGCGTAGCCTTCGACGCGATCGAGATCGATGATCAACGCGACGCCCAGCCGCGCAAGGTCGTGGTCCCGCTCGACCTTGTGCGCAGCCTCGTAGACCTTTCGACGGTCGTCCTCGCGGCTTGCGATCCAGGCGCGACCCTGGAACTGGAAAGTCGCCTTCTTCTCCTCGTCACGATACATGAGAGCGACCCTCGGATTGCGGGCAATTGCCGTAAGCAGCCCGCCCCCGCTGTTGCGGACCCAGATGGCGAGCTGCGCGTCGCTGAAGACCTGGGTGGAGCCGCGGAACGACAGCACGGGTTGGCCTTCGAGGTCGACATAGGCGAGCAGCATCGGATGCCGCGTGGCGAGTGCGTTGTCGACCAGGTCCTTGAGCTCGTCCGTGAGCCGAACTGCCGTCACGGGCGCCGGCCGCATGGGCAGAAGGAGCTGCTGCTCGATCGCCGCAATACGATCATCGCGGAACCGCAAGACAAGGATGTTGCCGGAATGAGGCGAGGAGGCCGGCATCCTCAGGGTGACCTGGACCGCTTCGCCGTTCGGCCTCATGTCGGCCCACTCGGCCTCGCGATAGACCCGTCCAACCTCACGGTCCCTCAGACGCTGCAACACCGTCTCGCGTCCTTGGATGTCGACATTGAGCGACTTGAAGGCGGCGTCCTCCGTCAGCAGTGCCGACAGATCACGCGCGCCGGCCTTCAGGGCCTCGGCAAATTGCCAAGCGATCTTGGAAAGGTCGGCCATGAGTCCTCCTGCCGTCCAGCTTATATTATTCTATATTGTATTCAATTATTCTCGATTCCTCTCCCCGAGCGAGGGAGAGGAGTGTGATTCATGAGCGCGCGGGACGCGCGCGGTCCGGAAGAATCAGATGATGAGGCCGACTTCGGCCGCCGCGTTCTGGCCGGGAACGACACGGCGCGCCGGCTCGCTGAGCGTCTTCCAGTCCGCCCCGGACGGATAGCGCAGGGAGGCGGACCGCACCTTGTCGAGCTCGACATCGTCGACGTTTGCCGGGACCTTGCCCTCGTCGCGCAGCCGGCTCGCCGCGTTGATCAATTGACGACGGACGGCGACGATCATCGCGTCCGAGGAACCGAGATGCTCCTTGGTGCGATCATAGATGGCCTCGCCCTTCCCGTTCGTCATGAGCTCGGTCATGGCACGGTCCTGGAGATTGCCGACGAAGGGAATGCCTACGAACATCAATTCCTTCTGCAGCTTCATGTCCCGGCCATAGTCGTTGCGCTTGTTGGCCTTGGTCATGAAGTAGGTCCGAGGATCGTTGGTTCGCTCGATGAAGCCGCCGACCTCCTGGAACAGATCGCCGTAGGCCCGCATGGCTTCGTTCGACAGGCGCTGCGTCGGATGGGCGGCCTGGGAGATCAGCATGGCGTGCTCATCGTCAAGCGGGACGAACGATCGCAGATTCACCGTGCCGTCGCCGATCGTGATCATGGTGTGGAACGGGAAGATGAACTGGTTGACGCGGTGCCACTCGCTGCCGTCCTTCAAGACGCGCCTGGCCGAGTAGAACGCCCCATAGTCGGTCGGCACGACGTCCAGCTGCGGTGGCCTCCCCGTGGGATTCCAGAAACCGCGCATGCCCTTCTCGGGCTTCGGGCTGTCCTCGTGCAGGCGACGATGCACCCAATCGAGATGCGCCGAATCCAGATCGCCCTCCATGTTCTGCAACCAGTTCGCCTCCTCCATCATGATGCGCGGATGGCCGACGTGGTCCTCGGGCAAGGTGTTGACCTCGAAGGCCGGGAACGGCGGCGGCTCCTTGCGCGGTCCGAGATAGACCCAGACCATGTGATTGACCTCGCGGCAGGGATAGGCCTTGGCCCTGATGTTGGCGCAGAAACGCTCGCGCCGTTCGGGCTGCTCGGTCGGCGTGTCGAGGCACTTGCCGGTGATGTCGAACTTCCAGCCGTGATAGGCGCAGCGCAGGCCCCCTTCCTCGTTGCGGCCGAAGTACAGGCTGGCGCCGCGATGCGGACAGAACTCCTCCAGGGCGCCCATGCGCCCCTGGCTGTCGCGGAACATCACCAGCTTCTCGCCCAGCAGCATCATCCGCTTGGGCGGTGAATCCGGTTCGGGGAACTCCTCGGACGGCAGGGCAGGAATCCAGTATTGCCGCAGCAGGTCCCCCATCGGGGTGCCACGGCCTACACGACAGACCAGCTCGTTGTTCTCTTGCGACAGCATCGTTCACTCCCTCGTTGCGAGACGTTCGAGCAGGCGGCACCTGCTTCCCTCACATGTCTCAAAAATGGAATTACCTTCCATATTTGATTCGTGTATACGCCAGTTTTGCGCTACACGCCATTCAATTCCGGGTGGAAACGAACGACCAAGGGCAAGACAGGTGACAGCGAGAATTGCCGTGCAAGTGGCCGACATCTGCCGCGAGACCGAGACGGTCCGGCGCCTCGAGCTGCGGCCGATGGCTCAGGCGCTGCCGTCGTTCACGGCCGGAGCGCATATCGACCTCCATCTGCCGGTGGGCCTCAGCCGCAGCTACTCGCTGCTCAATTCCCAGGACGAACGACACCGCTATGTGATCGGCGTCCACCTTGAGCCCGATGGTCGCGGCGGCTCGCGCTACCTCCATGAGCGCGTTGCGGTCGGTGACGAGCTCGTGATCTCGGCGCCGCGCAACCTCTTCCCGCTCGACGAGGAAGCCGAGACATCCGTGCTCATCGCCGGCGGCATCGGCGTCACGCCGCTGCTCTCGATGGCCAAGCGACTGGACAGGTTGAGCAGGTCCTGGCGTCTGCACTATTGCTGCCGCAGCCGCAGCCTGGCAGCGTTCCATGACGAGCTGGCCCTGCATGGCCACCGCGTGAAGCTCAGGTTCGACGACGAATGCGCGGGCTTCCTGGACATCGAGAGCCAGATGCGGGCGCTGCCGAAAACCCATTTCTACTGCTGCGGACCCAAGCCGATGCTGGCCGCTTTCCAGGCCGCGTCGCAGGCTGCACGGCTCCCGACGACGCAGGTCCATGTCGAGGATTTCCAGCCGATCTCCGCCCTGGCGCCGCAGGGCGGCTTCGCGGTCGAGCTGGCGCGAAGCGGACGAACGCTGCACATCCCCGCCGGCAAGACGATCCTGGAGACGCTTCACGAGGCGGGCATCACCGCGACCTCGTCCTGCGAGGTCGGCATCTGCGGCGAGTGCCAGACCGCCGTCCTGGAAGGCGTTCCCGACCACCGCGATTCAGTGCTGAGCGACGCCGAACGGACGAGCAACAAGTCGATGATGATCTGCTGCTCGGGCAGCAGATCCGAAAAGCTGGTGTTGGACCTGTGAGGTCAAGGGCAGGAGGAGTCGCATGAAGCTCTACACGTCGCCGCTTTCGCCGTACTCGGCGCGAGTCCGCGCTTCGCTCTACTACAAGGCGCTCGATGTCGAGATGATCAAGCCCTCGAGCCTCGGAGGCCTGGCGTCGCCTGCGTTCCGCGCCATCTCGCCCATCGGCAAGATCCCGGTGCTGGTGCTCGATGACGGCTCGATCATCGTCGAATCCGATACGATCGTTGAGTACCTGGAGGAGACGGTTCCCACGCCGTCGCTTCGGCCCGCCGACAGCGGGCGGCGCGCCAGGGCGCATATGCTGAGCCGGATCGTCGAGCTCTATGTCATGGGTGCCGTCGCGGCGCTGTCGCCCATGATGCCGATCTCGCTCCACCACGCGCCGATCGGCCGAGACCAGAAGCTCATCGATGTCCACCTGGCCCAACTGAGCAAGGCACTGGCCAACCTGGAGTATTTCCTCGCGAAGGAGGGCTCGTATGCCGTGGGTCACGAGCTCACCACTGCGGACGCAACGCTCGCCTGCTTCATGCCGTTCGTGCACGCCGTCGAGCTCTACCTGGATCAGAACGGCCTGATCGGGCGGCATCCAATCCTGTCCGGCCTGGTGAAACGCTTCCCGCAGACACCGGTCCTGCGACGCGTCTTCGAGGAGGTGACGAATGCGCTGCAGGAACGTCGCGCCGAGGTCGGCGCGAAGTTCGGCTGACAGCACTCATTGTCTTCCGGACCGCGCGCGTCCCGCAACGCGCACGGTCCGGAAGAGGACTCCTAGGCAGCTTCACCCGCAACCACAGCCAAGGCCTCGCATTGAATGAGCATGTTCGCCGCCAGGTAGGGATTGATCAGCGTGTGCCGCGCCGGGCGCGACTGCGGATCGGGGAACATCGCCGTCCACTCGGGATTGACGACGTCGCGCACGCTCGGGTCCTTGACGAAGACGGTGATCTTCAACACGTCGTCGGTCGAAGCCCCGGCAGCGCTCAGGATTCGCCGCAGGTTGGCGAACATCAGGCGACACTGATCGGCGGCGCCGTCGGGGATCGCCTTGGTCGTCGGGTCGAGACCGTAGACGCCGCCCGTCATGACGATGTTGCCGACCCGGGACGCCGCGGGAATGGGATTGGTCCCGTGTCCGAAGCCTTCGATCTCGATGCTCCGCCGTTTGTTCATGGGCGTCCCTTTCTTTTCTCAAGACCACGTGCCGAAGGCGACGCCGATCCCCGTCCCGGCCGGCGTGCGATAGAGCGGCTGATATTCGAGCCACCGGTTCCGCATGCCTTCGACAGCCCCGGCCATCAGGATCCAGTTGCGGATCTCGGAGGATCCCGCGTTCAGGGCGCAGGCCGGCAAGCTGCACAGCACGTCGGCATCCCCTTTCACCAGGGCATCCGCGACCTGGCGATCCAGCTGCTCGTCGACGACGAAATGGCTGAGGCCGCCGGAGGCCACGATGGCGACCCTGAGGTCGGCCGGACTGTCCTCGATGGCGGCGCGAAGGCTCCGGCCGATGGCGTAGCAACGCGCCGGCGTCGGTACGTTGGGCGGGTAGTACGTGTTGAGCATGACGGGCACGATCGGAATCGACCGGCCGGCGAAAAGCCGCCGCACGACAAACCCGTAGGCATGGCCGAACCCCGCCGTCCGGGGATCGTCGACCTTGGCGGCCGCGCCCACGTCGACGTCGTGCGCAATCAACCCGCCGATCAAGTCCAAGGCGAGTTGCGGCGCACCGGGAAAGACGTGGGTGTCGTCCATGGCATAGCCCTTGGCCACGGTGGGCAGCCACGACGGCGACGCGCCGTTGATCTCGCGCGAGTGCGTGACGACCTCCTCGCCGTAGAAGACCGACAGGGCCGGCATGTTCGACAGGCCGAACAGCTCCTCCTGGTCGTCCCCGACGACGACCACGACGTCCGGTGACGCCGCAGCGAGGTCGTTGGCGATCCGATCCAACGCGTTCTGGCAGATCTTCGCCTTGGCGATGAAATGCTCCTCGGTGCTCACGGCGGCGTATCGGTTGTCGACCTCGGCCGCCAGCTGCCCATACGACACCCAGCGGCCATCCGACAGGTTGAGGCGCTCATTGCGCAAGTCGTCGGCAGCCCGCTCGCCCCATCGCGATCCCTCGAGCGTCAGCAGAGGGCTGTGCGAGGTGCCTAATCCCATGACGATCCGGGCCATGCTGTCCTTCTCTGTCTCGTTCATGGCCGGGCTGCCGGCCTCGTTCTGACCTCCGCGCTGCACGGGCAGTGGCGGCTTGACATCGTCTACAATATTGAATTCAATTTGGCATACGATCCGTTGCACGGTCAAGAACGGACGCAAGACCGAGCCGCAATGACCAGAGGCCGGCAGCGAGGGAGGAACAACGATGCTTCGCAGAACAATGGCTGCAGGGCTGGCATCCTTGGTGGCGCTTCCGCGCGCCAGTCTCGCCAGCAAGCAATACGATCCCGGCGCCTCGGACACCGAGATCATCCTTGGCCAGACGATGCCCTATAGCGGCCCGGTGTCCGCCGCCGCGACGGTCGGCCACGCCTGTGCCGCTTACTTCGACGCCCTCAACAAGGCGGGCGGCCTCAACGGCCGCAAGATCAAGCTGGTCTCGCTCGACGACGGTTACAGCCCGCCCAAGACCGTCGAGATGACGCGCAAGCTCGTCGAAGGCGACAGGGTGCTGTTCCTCTACGGATCGGTCGGCACGCCGACCAACTCGGCGGTCCAGAAATTCCTCAACGACAAGAAGGTGCCGCAGCTTTTCATCGCGACCGGGGCGAGCCGCTTCAACGATCCCAAGAAGTATCCCTGGACGATGGCGATGCTGCCGTCGTACGCGGCGGAAGGCAGGGCACTGGCGCGCTTCGTCGTGGAGACCATCCAATCGCCGAAGATCGCCCTGCTCTACCAGAACGACGATCTCGGCAAGGACTTCGTCGGTGGCTTCAAGTCCGGCCTGGGCGAGAGGGCGAAGACGCTCATCGTCAGCGAGCAGACCTACGAGATCACCGACACCACGATCGACTCGCAGGTGATCGCGGCGAAGTCATCGGGCGCGAATGTGCTCTATTTCGCCGGCACCCAGAAGTTCGGCGCCATGCAGATCCGGGCACGCTACGACCTGGGCTGGAAGCCTGCCCATCTCGTCTGCAGCACGGCAAGCGGCGTCGAGTCGGTCCTGAAACCTGCCGGCCTCGATCGCTCCGAAGGGCTGATCTCGACGGCCTATGCGAAGGATCCGTTCGACCCCGCCTGGGCCAATGATCCGGACGTCCAGAAATACGTGAGCTGGGTCAAGACCAACCTTCCGCAAGGAGCGCCCGCCGACCCCGGCTACATCGTGGGCTACATGGCATCGGCCTTGGTGGAATACGTCCTCCGACAAGCGCAGGACGGCCTGACTCGGGCCAACATACTCAACGTCGCGAGCCATCTCGACAAACCGCCCGTGCCGCTCCTGCTGCCCGGCATCACGGTCCACACGACGCCGGCCAACTACAACATCATCGGCCGCTTCCAGGTGCAGCAGTTCCGCGACGGCCGATGGGTCCGTCTCGGCAACGTCGTGAGCGGCGAATGAGCCGCAGCACCCGTCACGTTCATCCAGCCGAAGGAGTCCGCCTTTGATCATCGATTCTCACGCCCACGTCGTGCTGCCCCAGGAAAGCTACAGGTACATGGCCGAGCTGGTGTCCAGCCGCAGCAACCCGGCGGCCGGCGTGTCGCTCCCCGATTCCTCCGTGAGAGCTGCGGCCGAATCCCTGCTGAAGACCATGGACAGTGTGGGCACGGACGTGCAGTTCCTGTCGCCCCGGCCGTACATGCAGATGCACGGTCTGGCCCCTGGCCGCATCACCGAGCTGTGGACGCGTCATTGCAATGACCTGATCCATCGCTTCGTGCAGATGTTTCCCGACCGCTTTCGCGGCGTGGCCGGCCTGCCGCAGCAAGGCCGCAGCTCGCCAGCGAACACGCTCGGCGAGCTCGAACGCTGCGTGAAGGAGCTGGGCTTCATCGGCTGCCTGCTCAATCCTGATCCGACCGAGGGCGGCGACGAGCCGCCGCCTGGCCTGGGTGACCCGTTCTGGGATCCGCTCTATGCCAAGCTCTGCGAGCTCGACGTGCCGGCCCTGGTCCACTCGGCGAGCAGCTGCAGCGCGCGCGAGTCCTACACGCTGAAATTCATCAACGAAGAAAGCATCGCGATCATCTCGCTGCTCGACTCGAGCGTGTTCGAGCGGTTTCCGACCCTCAAGCTGATCGTGCCGCATGGTGGCGGCGCCATCCCTTACCACATGGGCCGGTTCCGCGCCTGGACCGTGCGCAAGGGCGGGATGTACTTCGACGACAAGCTGAGGAAGCTCCACTTCGATACCTGCACCTACGACAAGGATGCGCTCGAGCTGCTGTTCAAGGTGGTCGGACCGGCCAACGTGCTGTTCGCCACGGAGAAGCCGGGCACCGGCAGCGCCAAGGATCCCAAGACCGGCCGAGATTTCGACGACCTCAAGCCGGTGATCGAAGAGCTGCTCTCGGCAAAGGACCAGAAGGCGGTGTTCACCGACAATGCGCTCGCGCTCTACAAGACCGGTGTCGCGAAATGGGCGCGAGCCAAGGCGTGATGCCGGCGCCGGTCGTCTCGGCCGTAGTGGCGCGGCTGCGTCGGCTCGACGTGTGCGCGGTATCGGATGCGCTCGACCGGCTGGGCCTGCCCAGCGCGGTCGGCGGCCTGGCGCAATGCTCGGGTGCAGGGCTGATTGCCGGTCGAGCGATCACCGTTCGCCTCGGCGTCGGCGTGCCCACCGACGGCACGCCGCGCCATCTGTGCAGCACCGCCATCGAGAAGGGTGGCCCCGACGATGCGATCGTCGTCGAGCAGCGCACCGGCATCGAGGCCGGAAGCTGGGGCGGTCTCTTGTCGTTGGGGGCCATCGTACGGGGCATTGCCGGAGTGGTCGCCGACGGTCCCGTGCGCGACATCGACGAAGCGCGCCGCCATGGCTTTGCTGTCTTTGCCAGGAGCCTGACCGCCCGCACGGCGCGCGGGCGAATCGTCGAGCTCGGCACGGACGTGCCGGTGTCGATCGGCGAGCTCAGGGTGGATGCCGGCGACTACGTGATCGCCGACAACAGCGCTGTGGCTTTCATCGCCGCCGGCCGGATCGATGCGGTCCTCGAGGCCGCCGAGTCCATCGCTGCGCGCGAAGCATCGATGGCTCGGGCAATCCGCGCCGGCGCGCCGATCGGGCAGGTCATGAGCGGCGACTACGAACACATGTTGAGGACCTGATGGACGGGAACGTGAAGCGCGCAGGCGCGCTCGATACCGCGACCCTGAGCGATGCGCTCGACAAGCTCGGCATCGTCGGCCAGTGCCATCGCATCAAGCCGCTCGACCCCGGATTTCGCCTCGCTGGCCGGGCCTTCACGATCCTCTACGGACCCGCGGGCAACCCGCCCGGCACCGTCGGCGACTATATCGACGACGTCCCCGCGGGCGGCGTGGTGGTGCTGGACAATGGCGGGCGAGACAATGCCACGGTGTGGGGAGACATCCTGACCGAGATCGCCCAGCGGCGCGGCGTTGCCGGCACCGTGATTGACGGCATTTGCCGCGATGTCGCCTTGGCGTTGAAGCTCGGCTATCCGGTCTTCAGCAGGGACCGCTGGATGCGCACCGGCAAGGACCGCGTGCAGGTCGAGGCGACCAACGTGCCGGTCAATATCGGCGACGCGCGCGTCGCGCCCGGCGACATCCTGCGCGGCGACGCCGATGGCGTCGTCGTCATTCCGCGGGCGCATGAAGCAGCGGTGCTCGAGGCAGCCGAGTCCATCGAGGCGGCGGAAAACAACATCCGCGACGCGGTGCGGTCGGGGATGCGTCTCGACGAAGCGCGCCGCAGCTTTCGCTATCACGACCTGCAAAGCAAAAGAGGATGACCTGTTCGGTCGACGGGACCGATCCCTGCACGCTGGCTCAGCGGTGACAATGGCCGGATCGGTGGGCGCATTCGCCGCGGGCTCGTAGCGGCCGCCAAGAAGAAGTCCGGCATCGCCTCCGATACCGAGCTCTTGAATATGCGCTGGCGAAGCTGGCGCTGGAGGACGACTTCGGGGTGAGCTCCTCCGCCGCAAAGGCCGAATCGCCCACGACCTTGACCTTGAGCTTTGACCAGGCGCATCAACCTGGATGCCCGCTACGGATGGAGGCGGGCGTTGGCTTCAGGATGAATGATGCGCACAATCAGCCAATGGCAGATGCGTCAGGACTCCATCTCTCGCTTTGGAAGCAAGCACTAGGCGTCGTGCCCGACGAGGTATGGGACCGAACGGACTTGCAGACTCTCGTCCTGGCCGACAACAACCTGGCTGACGTTTCCGAGCGGATCGGTGGTCTGCGAAAGCTGCGCATGCTCGATCTCGGCCACAATCGGCTTCGCCGCATCCCCGACAGCATAGGGAACATCGAAGCTCTGACCGATTTCCTGTACCTGCACGACAATGAGCTGACGGGGCTCCCATCGTCGCTCGCGCGCCTCGATCGCTTGCGCTACTTGAACATCAGTGAGAACGCGTTCGCAATCCTGCCCGAGGCCGTGACGGGGATGTCCGGCTTGATTGAGCTGCGCGCAACCGACAATCGCCTGACGCACCTTCCGCCCTCGATCTCCCGCTTGACCTGCCTGCGCGAGCTGCATGTGCGCAACAACCGGCTTACGACCCTGCCGGAAGCCGTCGGATCTCTGCCCGAGCTGCGTCAGATCGATCTCAGAGGGAACCCCATAACCGACCTGCCGGAAGGGCTGTTGAAGCTGCCCCGCCTGGAGAAGCTCGATCTTCGCTGGGTCACCACGCTGAACCGGCCTGAATGGTTCCCTGAGCTCGAAGCCAGGGGCTGCGTCGTCTATCTCTGAAGCATAGGTGCCGCCTGCCATTGACGATGGTCGTGACCTCGCTAGAGTGGATATATCATATATCCGACGAGCGGAACTGGAATGGCGGCGGCGAACGCCCAAGACACAGTCAGGACATCCTCGGGGCGGGTCGCGGTCAGCGAGCTGGTCAAGCGCTTCGGCAGCGTGGCCGCCGTCGACGGCGTGTCGCTCGCGGTCGAGCCGGGCGAATTCGTGGCCCTGCTCGGCCCCAGCGGATCGGGCAAGACCACCATCCTGATGATGATCGCGGGCTTCGAGTATCCGACCTCGGGCCGCGTCGAGATCTCCGGCGCCGACATGACCTTCGCCGCGCCCAACAAGCGCAATCTCGGGATGGTGTTCCAGCGCTACACGCTGTTCCCGCATATGACGGTCGAGGACAACATCGCCTTCCCGCTGAAGATGCGCGGCGTGTCGCGCGGCGAGCGGATGAAGCGCGCGCAGGCGGCGCTCGAGGCCGTGCGCCTCGCGGGCTACGGCGGCCGGCAGCCCGGCCAGCTGTCGGGCGGCCAGCAGCAGCGCGTGGCGCTGGCCCGCGCCATCGTCTACGAGCCGCGCGTGCTCCTGATGGACGAGCCGCTCTCGGCGCTCGACAAGAACCTGCGCGAGGAGATGCAGCTCGAGATCAAGCATCTGCAGCGCGAGCTCGGCATCACCGTCATCTTCGTCACCCATGACCAGACGGAGGCGCTGACGATGGCCGATCGCGTTGCCGTGCTGGATCACGGCAGGCTGCAGCAGATCGGCACGCCGCGCGATCTGTACGAGCGGCCGGCAACGCCTTTCGTTGCCGGTTTCATCGGCGAGACCAATTTTCTGCCCGCCAAGTCCATGGCGGCGGCCGGGAGCGGCGCCCTCGTGCCGATCGCGCTCGAGCTTGGTTCCGGCAATTCTGCCATGACGGTCGGCGCTGTGCCAGCCAATGCGCTGCTGCGCGTCGCCATCCGTCCTGAACGGCTGGTGCTGTCGAAGGCGGGCGCACAAGGTCTTCAAGGCACCATCGTCGAGACTATCTACGCCGGTTCTGCAACGACCTGTGTCGTCGAGATCGGCAACGGCGCCAGGCTGCGCGCCCGCATCGCGGCCGAGCGCGCCGACGCTGCGTGGTCGCCCGGCGATCAGGTCGCGGTGAGCTGGCGGCCTGAGCACGCTCGCGCCTTCGCGGGAACGCCATGAAGAGCACGACCAGACCCTCCGATTTCTGGTTGGGTGGCCGGCGCATCAGCGAGGCGGCGAGCCTGGCGCTGCTCGTCCCGTTCGCCGTCGTGCTGCTGATCGCCTTCATCCTGCCGCTGGCGACGCTGCTGCACGAAAGCCTGTTCGAGCCGGCCTTCAACACCGCCAACTACGCGCGCGCCTTCGCCGAGCCGGTCTATGTGCGCGTGATGGGACGTACCTTGCGGGTCGCCGTCTTCGTGACCGTGGCCGCTCTCCTGCTCGGCTATCCGCTGGCGCTCGCCATGTCGCGGGCCAAGGGCCTCGCGCTCACCCTGCTGGCAGCCGCGGTGGTGCTGCCGCTGTGGACCAGCGTGCTGGTGCGCACCTATGCCTGGATCGTGCTGCTGCAGCGCAACGGCCTGATCAACCAGGCGCTGACCAGCCTCGGCATCGTCGATGCGCCGGCCAAGCTGCTCTACACCGAAGGCGCCGTCGTGCTGGCGATGGCCCATGTGCTGCTGCCCTTCATGGTCCTGCCGATCTATTCGGCGCTGCGCGGCATCCCCGAGGACTACGCCAAGGCCGCGCTGATGCTGGGCGCCTCGCGCTGGAGCACCTTTCGCGAGGTCACCTGGCCGCTGTCGCTGCCGGGCGTCGCCAGCGGCTGCCTCATGGTGTTCCTGCTGGCGCTCGGCTTCTTCGTCACGCCGGCGCTGGTCGGCGGGCCGCAGCAGATGATGGTGGCGACGCTGATCTCCCAGCAGGTGCGCGAGATGCTGAACTGGCCGTTCGCCGGCGCGCTGGTCGGCATCCTGCTCGCCTTCGTGCTGGCGCTGACGCTGGCCTTCAACCGCTTCATCCGCATCGAGCGCTTCGTGGGCACGCGCACATGAGCCGGCCGCTCTCTCGACCGCCGAGTGCTGTCGCCAGCGGGCTGGCGTCGCGGGCCGTCGCCTACGCGGTCGTGGTGTTCCTCCTGCTGCCGACCGCGATCGTCATGCCGATGTCGGTCTCGCCGGAGAAATACCTGCAGTTCCCGCCCTCGGGCTTCTCGTTGAAATGGTACAGCGCCTACTTCACCGACCGCGACTGGATCGACTCGACGCTGTTCAGCCTGCAGACCGGGCTGGTCGCGGCGGCCTCGGCCACGGTCGTCGGCACCATGGCGGCGCTGGCGCTGGTGCGCGGCAAGGTGCGTGGCAAGAGCATCGTCGAGCTGCTGATCGTCGGGCCGGTCATCGTGCCCCACATCGCGCTCGCGGTCGCGATGTTCCTGGTGTTCGACCGGCTGCGGCTCACCGGCACGCTGCTCGGCTTCGCCATGGCCCATACCGTGCTCGCCCTGCCCTTCGTCATCTTCACGGTGCTGGCCGGCCTCTACCGCTACGACGCCGACCTCGAGATGGCGGCGCTCTCCTGCGGCGCCGGTCGGCTGCGCACCTTCTGGCACGTGACGCTGCCGATGATCCTGCCCTCGGTCCTGTCGGCCGCGCTGTTCGCCTTCATCATCTCCTTCGACGAGGCGGTGGTCTCGTTCTTCATCTCGGACCTCGACCACAAGAGCCTGCCGCGCAAGATGTTCGAGGACATCGACTACGACATCTCGCCCGTGCTCGCCGGCGTCGCGACGATGCTCACGCTGCTCACCATCGCCGTCCTGATCGCCGGCCATTATTTCCGGCAGCTCTCCGACCGGAGGGCCGCGGCAGCGCACGCCGAAGGCGCGGCAAAATGAGAAAGGGCGCGGCGCAGACTGTCTACGAGGTCGCGCCGGTCAAGCGCGAGAACCTCTCCGCCATCATCTACAATCAGCTGCGCGCCGCCCTGATGGAAGGGCGGTTCTGGCCGGGCTACCGCATCAAGATCCGCGAGCTCGCCGCCGAGCTTGGTGTATCGGAGACGCCGGTCCGCGAGGCACTGATGCAGCTCGTCGTCGAGCGCGGCTTCACCATGGATGCCGGCCGGTCGATCGCCGTCACCGAGCTTTCCTGTGCCGACTATGTCGAGCTGCGCGACATCCGGCTCGAGCTCGAAGGCATGGCGGCCGAGCGCGCGACGCTGCTGATCTCCGCCGCGGAGATCAAGCTCATGAAAGAGGCCCATGCGCAGCTGGTGGAGGCCGAGGCCACCGGCGACTGGCGCGAGGCGGTGCGCGCCAACTACCTGTTCCACCACACGCTCTATCGCGCCGCCAACCTGCCGCATCTCATGGGCATCATCGAGAGCATCTGGCTGCGCAACGGGCCGCTGCTGAACTATCTCTATCCGCACGCCAAGCCGACCTATGCCGGCCGCCATCAGCATCTCAACGTGCTCGAGGCCTTGCGCAAGCGCGCGCCCGACCGCGTCCGCGAGGCCATCCGCGACGACATGGTCGAAGGCGGCCATCTGTTGATAAAGCTGCTGCAGTCCATCGAATCCGGCGAGATGCCCGCCCCGCCGTCGCCGGCCGACCTGTTGCGGGACGTCGCCACCCCGGAAAGCAAACGAAAGAGGAGAAGATGAAGCCTGTATCCCGACGGAGCGTCGTCCTCGGCGCCGCCTCGCTCGCCACGGCGAGCGCAACACCCGCCTTCGCTCAATCGAAGGAGGTCATCATCGCCACCACCGGCGGCCTCATGGAGAAGAGCCTGCAGGAGAACTTCTACAAGCGCTTCGAAGCCGAGACCGGCATCCGCGTGCGCTCCGTGCCGATCGAGCTGCCCGACCAGTGGGCGCGCGCCGTGGCCGGGGCGCGCAGCGGCAAGGCGCCGTTCGACATCGTCACCGCCACGCCGCCCGACCTGATCCAGCACAAGGACATCCTGCTGGCGCTCGACTGCCAGTCGCCCGACATCAAGACCAACGCGCTGCCGAACTCGTGCTTCGCCAACGGCATCATCCGCACGGCCGGCGGCATGGTGCTGGTGTGGAGCAGCAAGGCCTTCCCGGCCGGCAAGGAGCCGCAAGGCTGGGCCGACTTCTTCGACACCGCGAAATTCCCCGGGCCGCGCGCCCTGCCCGACACCGGCGACCGCGAATGGTGGGTGCCGACCATGGCCCTGATCGCCGACGGCGTGGCGCGGGAAAAGCTGTTCCCGCTCGACCTCGACCGCGCCTACAAGAAGCTCGACCAGATCAAGCCGCAGGTGGCGGCGTGGTGGAAGAGCGGCGACAACTCCATGCAGATCATGCGCGGCGGCGATGCGGTGATGACCATGGTCTATTCGAGCCGCGCCGTGCCGCTGGCCAAGAGCGGCGACTTCAACTTCACCTGGAACGGCGCCATCCGCGATGTCGGCAACTGGGCCATCCTCAAAGCTGGCCCGAACACCCAGAACGCCGTCACCTTCCTCAACTTCTTCGTCAAGAACCCGCAAGAGCATCTCGACTTCTCGGGCAAGGTCTCGTTCGACAGCAACAACAAGGACCTGCCCAACCTCGTGCCGGCGGCCGAGCAGAAGTACCGCCCGTCCTATCCGGACAACTGGAGCAAGCTCGTCATCGCCGACTACGAGTGGATCGCGGCCAACCGCGATAAGATGCGCGAGCGCTGGACCAGCTGGGTCACGAAGTAGGACTCCGATGCTCGTCAACGATCCCGAGGCCGCCCACTGGGAGGTCGACCCCAGCCGGACCGACCTCGTCGAGGAGTTCCGGCGCAATCCCAAGGGCCCGCACAGCGACGATCTGCGCCGCCTGCTGCACCGCATGCGCTGGAGCGGCGTGGGCGGACGCTACGTCTTGATCGTGCTCGAGCCCGGCAAGCGCTGGATGCTCGGCAAGCTGCCCGGCAAGCGCGGGGCGCCGATCGAGACGATGCACAACCGCATCTACGATTCGGTCGCCAAGGCCGAATGGGACATCTTCAAGATCCGCTGGCAGGCACTGACCGGCAGCAGCGTCGAGGGCGAGTGAAGGCAATGGTCGATACCACGGCAATTCTGGGCTACGTCACGCCGCTCGTCGCCTCACCCGGCGAGACGGTGCGCTTTCATCTGTCCAGCGCGACGCTCAAGGAGGTCGATGTCGAGGTGGTGCGGGTGCGCTGCGGCGATCCCGACGCCCACGGGCCGGGCCTCAAGCTCAAGCTGATGGACTGCCCGGCCAACGGCCGCAAGGCCGTGCGCCACCAGCCGATCCATCCCGGCTCCTTCGCCCTCGTGCCCGACCGGCTGCCGCTTGGCCGCCGCGGCAGCTTCGCGGTCGGCTGCTTCATCTGGCCGACTGCACCGGGCAACGGCAACGCGCAGACGATCATCGCGCGCCGCGCGCCGCAAGGACGCGGGTGGAGCCTTGGGCTCGATGGCGATGGGCATCTGGTCTTCGCGCTCGACGGCGAGAGCGTGCGCGGCGGCAAGCCGCTGCTGGGGCGCGAATGGGTGTTCGTCGCGGCGAGCTACGACGCGGCGACCGGCGCCTGCCGGCTGACGCAGGCAAGCCTCGACCCGCAAGGCGGGCGCGACCGCAGCGACAGCGCCGCGGGCACCGCCGCCATCGATGCCGTGCCACCGACCGGCGTTCCGCTCACCATCGGTGGTCTCCTGAAGGGCGAGGACGCGCGCGCCGGGACCGCCTCGTTCAACGGCAAGATCGATCGCCCGCGCCTGTACGCCAGGGCGCTTTCCGCAGACGCGATGCGCGCCTTGTGCGACACGGTCATCGTCGCCCCCGGCGATCCGCTGCTGATCGCAGCCTACGACTTCTCGCAGGGGATCGGAACCGAGGTGGTCCACGACCGCTCCGCCAATCGGCTCGACGGACGCACCGTCAACCTGCCGATGCGCGCCTCGACCGGCGCCAACTGGGACGGCAGCGCCATCGCCTGGACGCTGCGGCCCGAGCTCTACGGCGCCATCCATTTCCACGACGACGACATGGCCGACGCCGGCTGGGACGCGGACGTCGCGCTCGACATCCCGCAGGACTGGGCCAGCGGCTACTACGCGCTGCGCATGCGCGGCACGCTGACCGACGGAGAGACGGTCGACAGCTTCGCCGGCTTCTTCATCCGCACGCCGATCGGCAAGGCACGGGCGCCGCTTGCCTTCGTCGCGTCGACGGCGACCTATCTCGCCTACGCCAACAGCGCGCTGCGGCTCGACCAGATCCACGCCGAGAGCATGCTGGAAGGCCTGATCCAGCTCTCACGCGACGACGTGTACCTCCAGGAGCATCGCGAGCTCGGGCTCTCGACCTACGACACCCACAGCGACGAGAGCGGCTGGATCTATTCGACCGCGCTCCGGCCGATCCTCAACATGCGGCCGCGCGGCAACACCTTCAACTATGTCAACGACACCCATTTCCTCGACTGGCTGGAGGAGAAGGGCTTCGCCTACGACGTCATCACCGACGACGATATCCACCGCAACGGGGCAGCCGTGCTGGCGCAGTACCGCGTCGTCGTGACGGGCTCGCATCCCGAATACTATTCGCGCGAGATGCTCGACGCCTTCGATGCCTACCAGCGCGGCGGTGGGCGGCACATGTACATGGGCGGCAACGGCTTCTACTGGCGCATCGCCTGGCATCCGACGCAGGCGCACGCGATCGAGGTGCGCCGCGAGGATACCGGCGTGCGCACCTGGGAGGGCGAGGCCGGCGAAGGCCACCACGCCTTCACGGGAGAATGCGCCGGGCTGTGGCGCTCCAACGGCCGGCCACCGCAGCGTCTCGTCGGCGTCGGCTTCGATGCCCAGGTCTTCGACTTCTCCAGCTTCTACCGCCAGCTGCCGGCGGCGCGCGACCCGCGTGTCGCCTTCATGTTCGAGGGCATCGGGCCGGACGAGAAGATCGGCGACTTCGGCCTGCGCAATGGCGGGGCGGCGGGCCTCGAGATCGACCGCGCCGATCTGACGCTGGGCTCTGCGCCCAATCTTCTCGTCGTGGCCAGCGCCGACCGCATCGGCTATGGCGGCATGCCCGCGCCGGAGGAGTTCCGCACCTTCTATCGCGGCCTCGACGGCGAGCAGAACGCCCGCGTGCGCGCCGACATGACCTTCACGCCGACCGCCAACGGCGGAGCGGTGTTCACGACGGGCTCGATCGCCTTCGTCTGCTCGCTGTCGCACAACGGCTACGACAACAATGTCTCACGGCTGACGGAAAACGTGCTGCGGCGGTTCCTGAAGCCGGAGCCGTTCGAGGGGTTCTAAGAGGAAGACGCAGACGGCATGCCGCGCCCTCTCCTGCTCAGGAAGCTGACGCGCGAGCGCCTGTTCGCGTGACGCGTAGACGTTCAGGCGCGTCGAACGAGCTCATGCGGCTCGTGGCCCTTCGGCAAGTGACCGCACTTGCAACGCCGGCGCTGTTCCTGGAATACGAAGACGTGTTGGGGCGGCCCGAGCAGCGCGCAGCTCACGGATTGGATGATCGGCAGCTCGAGCGTCTCCTGCAGGCCTTGGCAAGCGTCCTCGAGCCGGTGACGGTGCACATTGGCTGGCGGCCGCAATTGCGCGATCCATCTGACGAGATGGTCTTGGAGACTGCAATCAATGGCCGCGCCGATGCCATGGTAACGTTCAACGTAAGAGATTTCGGTCCAGCCAGCCGTTTCGGCATTTCGGTGCTGCGTCCGGCGGACGTAGTCGACAAGGTGCAACGATGAGCAAAGCCACCTACCCTCTGAAGCTGCCAACGTCGATCAAGGCGGCCGCAGCGAGGCTCGCCAAGGAAGACGGCGTGTCGTTGAACCAGTGGATCGCCGCCGCCGTCGCCGAGAAGGTCGGTTCGGTGGAGACTGCGGCAGAATTCTTCAAGCGCCGCGCCGGCAAGGCAAAGCCCAAAGACCTCCTATGGTTCCTCGACCATGCACCCGCCAAGCCTGCTGCCCGAGGCGATGAAAAGCGGGTCACCAGAAAGGCCGAGCGGTGAGGTGAGCTGCTGAACGTGTCTCTCAGTTCGCCGCCCGTCGAGCGTTCATGCTCAAGACCGTCTTGGCCACGCCCCTCCCGCTGAGGGCGAAGGTCAGTGCTTCTCGGTAGGCGTCGAAGGCGAAGACGCGTCCGACCGGCGGATCAAGCCTGCCATCGCCCACCCAGGCCAGCAGTTCGTCAAGCTCGTGGCTTGCGCGATTGGTCTCGAACACGTCGGCGAACTGGCGGTAGTCGACGCCGACCAGCGCGGCGCCTTTCAGCAAGGCGAGATTGGCCGGCAGGGCGGGAATCTCGCCGCCGACGAAACCCACCACGAGGTGGCGGCCGCCCCAGTTGAGCGACCGAAAGGCGGGCTGGAACAAGGGGCCGCAGACGGGATCGAACACCACGTCGATGCCGCCGCCTGTCGCCTTCAGGCGATCACGCCAGCCATCGGGTTCGCGATCGAGGGTGAAAGCGGCGCCATGGCTCGCGGCAAAAGCGCGCTTCTCCACGGTCGAGGCCACGCCAATGACGGTGGCGCCCAGCAAATGGCCGATCTGGACGGCGGCCAGGCCCGTGCCGCCGGCGGCCCCGATGACGAGGAGACGCTCGCCGGGTGCCAGCCGCGCACGATCGCGCAGGCCGTGCAGCGCTGTCACGTAGTTGATGCGAAAGCCTGCGGCCTGCTCGAAGCGCATGCGGTCCGGAATGCGCTTCACCGTTCGTGCTTCAGCAATGGCGTATTCAGCGAAGCCGCCGCGTACCTGGGCGATCACGCGATCGCCGACGGCGGGTCCCTCGACGTCTGTGCCCATGGCATCGATCCAACCGGCGACCTCGCCGCCCGGCGTGTGCGGCAGCGGCGGCTTGACCTGATAGCGACCGAGCGCCACCAGCGCATCGACATAGCCGACGCCGCAAGCCGCGATCCTGATGCGCACCTGCGAGGAAGACGGCTCGGGAATCGGCAGGTCAGCGACGGTGTATTCTTCGAGGGACGCCAGACTCGCCGCTTGGATCGCCTTCATGCCGGTTACAGGCCCGCCCTGACCTGCTGGCGCAGATGATCGATGGGCAGACGCGCGCCCGCCTGCTCGAAATGCCAGAAGGTCCAGCCGTTGCAGGCCGGTGCGCCCTGCACGGCGGCCCCGACCTGATGGATCGAGCCGCGATGCTCGCCCAGCGCGTTGGCGGCCGACAGCGTGCCGTCGGCGCGCACGCGCGCCCGATGACGGCCGCTCAAATCGCAGAGCAGCGTGCCGGGGATCAACAGGCCGGCCTCGATCAGCACGCCGAACGGGATGCGCGGCTCGCTGCGCTTGCTGGGCGTGGGCGAGACGTCCTCGGACGCCAGCGGCTCTACTTCGGCGATGCGCTTGCGGGCGATGGCGGCATAGTCGGGATCCTGCTCCAGGCCGATGAAGCGCCGGCCGAGGCGACGCGCGACCGCGCCGGTCGTGCCGGTGCCGAAGAAGGGATCGAGGACAACGTCGCCGGGATTGGACGCGGCCATGAGGCAGCGGAACAGCAACGCCTCGGGTTTCTGCGTCGGGTGCACCTTGCGGCCGTCCTCGCCTTTCAGGCGCTCGGCGCCGGTGCAGAGCGGCAGCAGCCAGTCGGAACGCATCTGCAGGCCCTCGTTCAGGGCCTTCATCGAATCATAATTGAAGGTGTAGCGCCTCGAGCGCTGGCCGTGTGCCGCCCAGATCAGCGTCTCGTGCGCGTTGGTGAAGCGCTTGCCCTTGAAGTTCGGCATCGGATTGGACTTGCGCCACACGATGTCGTTCAGGATCCAGTAGCCGAGATCCTGCAATGCCGTGCCGATGCGGAAGATGTTGTGGTAGCTGCCGATCACCCACAGCGTGCCGTCGGACTTGAGCAGCCGGCGCGCCGCGCCAAGCCAGGCGCGGGTGAAGGAGTCGTAGCGTGAAAAATCGGCGAACTTGTCCCAGTCGTCGTCGACGGCGTCGACGCGGCTGTTGTCCGGCCGTAAGAGTTCGCCGCCCAATTGCAGATTATAGGGCGGGTCGGCGAACACCATGTCGACAGAAGCTTCGGGCAGGCGTCGCATCAGCTCGATGCAATCACCCACCAGGACACGATCCAAGTTCTCCCCCGCCATCAGCACAGGATGAATCATCCCGAAGGTCGAGGTCAATAAATACAATTGATTCAATTGCTTATACGATCGATCCACAAGATCGAGTCATACTTATCGACAGGACCTACCAGGGCTAGGTGACTGCCTAGACGCTTCCAACTCAAACATTGGCGCCGCGAACGGCATCGATGACGGCCGCCGTCACGTCGGCGGTGCGGGCCGAGCCGCCGAGATCGGGCGTATGGCAGCGCTTGTCGGCGGTGACGCGTTCGATCGCCGTCATCAGACGCTGGGCGGCGGGCTGCTCGCCGAGATGCTCCATCAGCATGACTGCCGACCAGAAGGTGCCGATCGGGTTGGCGATGCCCTTGCCCATGATGTCGAAGGCCGAGCCGTGGATCGGCTCGAACATCGAGGGGAAGGCGCGTTCCGGGTTGAGGTTCGCGGTCGGTGCGATGCCGAGCGAGCCAGCCAGCGCAGCGGCGAGGTCGGACAGGATGTCGGCATGCAGGTTGGTGGCCACGATCGTGTCGAGGC
>Ga0081455_10001482_pt1 | contig 29031 bp, 36 predicted proteins | sample TabmetS3T2R1_FD_70207 | JGI IMG/M metagenome (GOLD analysis project Ga0081455, IMG submission 70207) | Tabebuia heterophylla rhizosphere microbial communities from the University of Puerto Rico - S3T2R1 | ecosystem: Host-associated > Plants > Roots > Rhizosphere ... | reverse complement strand
GGTGGACCTCGAAGGCCGCATCACCCAGATCCGCGCCCAGATCGAGGAGACCACTTCCGACTACGACCGCGAGAAGCTCCAGGAGCGCCTGGCCAAGCTCGCGGGCGGTGTCGCCATCATCAAGGTCGGCGGCGCCACCGAAGTCGAGGTGAAGGAGAAGAAGGACCGCGTTGACGACGCCATGCACGCCACCAAGGCGGCCGTGGAAGAAGGCATCGTGGCTGGCGGCGGCGCGGCTCTGCTCTACGCCATCCGTGCGCTCGACAAGATCCGCTCCAGCAACGACGACCAGAAGGTCGGCATCGAGATCGTGCGCCGCGCGCTGCAGTCGCCGGTTCGCCAGATCGCCGAGAACGCCGGCTTCGACGGCGCTGTCGTGGCGGGCAAGATGCTCGACCAGAAGGACCACAACTTCGGTTTCGACGCCCAGAAGGGCGACTACACCGACATGGTGAAGTCCGGCATCATCGATCCGGTCAAGGTCGTGCGCACCGCGCTGCAGGACGCCGCCTCGGTGGCCGGCCTCCTGGTGACGACCGAAGCCATGATCGCCGAGAAGCCGGAGAAGAAGGCTCCGCCGATGCCGCCGGGCGCCGGTGGCATGGGCGACATGGACTTCTAAGTCCAATCGTTCTTCGAAAATGCGGAAAGGCCGGGAGCGATCCCGGCCTTTTCTTTTGCGGTATGCGACTGCTAGCATCCCGCGAACGCCAGAAGAGAAGCAAACAAGGCGAATCGTGGAGGACAGATGAAAACCCGGGCAATCTCGCGCCGTCGGGCGCTGCAGGGAGCCGTTGCCTTCGGCGGCCTGGCCGCACCGATGCTCAACACAGTGACGGCCTATTCGCAGAGCGGCGCCTTTAATTGGCAGCGTTTCAAGGGTCAGGAAGTCGAAGTTCTGATGGAAACCGGTCCGCGCGCGGACCTCATGAAGAAATACCAGAAGGAATTTCTCGACCAGACCGGCATCAAGCTCGGCATCGAGGTGATCCCCGAGCAACAAGCGCGTCAGAAGGTGGCGATCGAGCTGAACTCGGGCAAGCCGTCATTCGACCTCTTCAACTTCGCCTTCCACGTCCAGAAGCGGCAATTCGAGAAGGGCGGATGGCTGCTGGATATCGGCGACTGGCTGAAGGATCCGCAAATGATGCCGGCGGAATACCAGCTCGACGACGTCTCAAAGCTCGGCATGGGTTTCGCCACGACGTCGGACGGCAAGGTCAACGCCCTGCCGATCCTGTGCGACTACTTCATGATTTATTGCAACAAGGAGCTGTTTGCGAAGAAGGGCGTCGCGTTCCCCAAGACGCTCGACGAGGTGATGGCCGCGGCCGCCGCGTTGAACGATCCGGCCGCCGGCGTCTCGGGCTTTGTTGGCCGTGGCCTGCGCAACGCCAACGTCGTTCTGTGGACGCAGATGCTGTCGGGTTGGGGCCAGGAAACCGTCACGGGTAACCCGCCGCGCCTTCTGACCGATACGCCCGACGCGATCGCCTCGGCGGAGTACTACAAGAAATTGCTGTCGTCCTACGGGCCTGCCGGTATCGCCGGCTTCAACTGGAACGAGGCGCAGGGACTTTTCGTTCAGGGCAAGGCGGCGATGTGGATCGATGCCACGGGCTTTGCCGCGCCGCTCGAGGACAAGACCAAGAGCCGCGTCGTGGGCAAGGTGAGCTATGTGCCGCCGCCGTCGGGCCCGAAAGGGCATGGTTCGGTGACCTTCGGCACCGGCATGGCCGTGCCCAAGGCGGCTGCCCACAAGGAGGCGGCCTACTTTACGATGCTCTGGATGACGGGCCCCACCATGGCCGGGCGCATGTTGCAGACCGGTGGCGGCGTGCCGTTCCGCACCAAGCCGCTCAAGGATCCGGCTGTGCTCTCGGGCATGGCGATTCCAAGAGAATGGGCGGAATGTGCGGCGGCCTGCGCGCCGATCAGCATGCCTGGCCTGCCGGTGATCATTCCGGTGACGGAATTCCGCGACACCATCGGAACCGCACTGACGAATCTGCTGGGTGGTGCCGATCCAGCGACGGAACTGAAGCGCGCTACCGCCGAGTTCCAGCCGATCCTCGACAAGAGCGAGAAGGGTTGATGCCGGGGCACTCGTGTCATCCCGAATCGCGCGCGGTAATCCGCGCGCCGCAGTGAGGGATCTTTCGCCACACCGATCGAAGATCCTTCGCGTCGCTCAGGATGACACGCTGGAATGGCAAGCGCTGATACAACGATGGTCGTGACGACCGTGAAGCCGGCCGAACGGCACCTGCGCCCCTATTTCAGGTTCATATGGCCGGCGCTCATCGTCAGCGTGCTGGTGATCGTCTTTCCCTGGATCTTCACGCTGTGGATGAGCCTGCAGGATTGGCGCATCGGCAGCGCGCGGACCTTTGTCGGGCTCGACAATTACGTGGGCTTGCTGACCAACCGTCGTTTCCTCGAATCGATCGGCCATACGATCTACTTCACCATTCTTGCTGTTGCGCTGCCGATGATTCTGGGCACGCTGTCGGCGCTCGTGTTCCATCGGAAGTTCCACGGCCGCGGTTTCTTTCGGGCGATCTTCATCATGCCCATGATGGCAACGCCCGTGGCTGTCTCCCTGATCTGGACCATGATGTTCCACCCCCAGCTCGGGGTGTTGAACTATCTGCTGAGCCTGGTCGGCTTGCCACCGTCGCAATGGGTCTACGCTCCAAGCACGGTGATCCCGAGCCTGATCCTGGTCGAAGTCTGGCTGTGGACGCCGTTCGTCATGATCATCGTTCTGGGAGGCCTCGCGTCGCTGCCCAGCGAACCTTACGAGGCGGCGATGATCGACGGGGTCAGCCGGTGGCAAATGTTCTGGAAGATCACTTTCCCGCTGGTCGCGCCCTTCCTCGTCGTGGCGCTGATCATGCGCGCCATCGACGCACTGAAGGTCTTCGAGACGATCTGGGTCATCTCAAACGGCGGGCCCGGGACGGCATCGGAAGTGCTCAATATCTATCTCTACGCCCAGGCCTTCTCCTACAACGAGATCGGTACTGCGTCGGCGGTGGTCGTCGTGTTCTTCGCCATCATTGTCGCGCTGTCGCTGGTGCTGCTCTGGGCGCGCCAGAAGGCGAGCTGGAACTGAGCGAATGAAGGTGCGTACCAAACGCCGTATCGGCAGGGCGCTCGACAAGGCAGGCCTTGCCGCTGCCGTCGCGGTGCTGCTGGCGCCGTGCCTGTTCGTCTTCTTCTGGGTGCTGTCGCTCTCCCTGAAGTACGACATCGACAATACGGCGTGGCCGCCGGTGTTCTGGCCTGAGGAACCGACCCTCGACAATTTCGTCAAGGTCTTCGACGAAAGCCCGATGTTCCTCTACTTCTGGAACTCGGTGCAGGTGACGGGGTCGGCGACCCTGGCCGCGCTGGTTCTGGGCGTGCCGGCGGCCTATGGCATCGCGCGGGCGCGGGCCCACAAGATGGCGGCGGTGCTGCTGCTCAGCCGCATGACGCCCGGCCTTTCCTATTTGATCCCGCTTTTCACCCTGTTCCAGGTGCTGGGCCTGATCGGCACGGTCTGGCCGATCGCGCTCACCCATCTGGTGATCACCCTGCCCATCGTGGTCTGGATCATGATCGGCTTCTTCGAGACCCTGCCGCTCGAACTGGAGGAGGCCGCGCGTATCGATGGTGCCACGCTGTGGCAGTCGTTTTGTTATGTCTCCCTGCCGCTCGCGCGCCCGGGCATCGTCGTCGGCGCGATCCTCTCCTTCATTTCGTCCTGGAACAATTTCATCTTCGGCGCGGTGTTCGCGGGCCGCACGACCCGCACCATGCCGGTCGCGGTCTACAATATGCTGACCTTCGAGAGCTTTGCCTGGGGGCCGCTGGCCGCTGCCGCCATCGTTGTGATGCTGCCGGTGATCATTCTCACCATCATCATCCAGAAGGAGATCGTGCAGGGCCTCTCGACGGGCGGCGTGAAGTGATGGCTCCCCTCTCCATCAAAGGCGTGCTGATCCATCAGGAGCAGGTGCTCCTGCTCCTGAACGAGCGCGGGGAATGGGACCTGCCGGGAGGGCGGCCCGATCCTGGCGAGGATCATCGCGGCGCGCTCAAGCGCGAGGTTCGGGAGGAGGCAGGGCTCGAAGTCGAAGTCGGCGCGCTCCTCGACGAGCACCTGTTCGAGGTCCTGCCGGAGCGGTTCGTGAAAATCGTGGCGTATGGCTGCTTGCTCGTCGGCGCCTCCGCCGCGACTCCGAGCTACGAGCATCTCGAGACGCGTTGGGTGCCGCTCGACGAGCTCGGCGAAACGATCGCCGGCCACCGCCTGCCGGCCGGCTATCTCGGCGCGATCCGCCAAGCCATCTCCCAGCCGCGCGCGCCGAGCGATCGCGACGTGTGAACTTTCAGGAACCGGTCGCACGCCGCGGCGGCGCCCAACCACAGCTCGTTCCAGGCGTCGAAGGCTTTCAGCGGATCGGCCAGCGAGAGCTCGCGCGCGATCCGCCAGCCTGATGCGCGCATCACGACAGCACCATCGGCCTCGGTCGTTTCGACTTCTTCGCCTTCGGCTGCCAGCACCGCCGCGAGCCATCGGCCGAAGTCGCGCGCGCTTTGCAGATCACCGCGCTCCACATCGGTCGGCAAATCCATCTCGCGCGCCGTCTCCTCGTGGAACTGCAGGCCGACGAGACGGGCCACGCGGCCCAGCTCCTGCTGCGCTGCTTCAGCGCCGAGCAGTTCCTGCAGAGTGGGCAGCATGGTGCGCACATACTCGACCGCATAGGCGCGGAAGGTTTTTAGCCGCCGCTCCTCCGGCCAGTTCGCTGTCTCGAGCCTCGGCTGCTGGCTCCAATCGACGCGCGGCATCTCCTCGGTGCCGTAGGCGAAGCGCACGCGCTCCTCTTGCTTCAGCGGCCGGTCGTATTCGCAGTAATAGCCTTCGAGGCCGGGCATCCCGTCGACCGTCATGCCGGTGCAGACGAAGCCGAGATTGGGCTTGCCCAGCGATTGGCCGTTGTGGCCGTGCCAGCCGTGCAGCATGGCCGCTGACACCGAATGCGGCACGGCCGCGATCGCGGTGCCACGCCAGATCCAGCGCGGCGGCGGATAGCGCACCCACGCCTTGCGGTCGCTCTCGCGCAGGTAGCCGGTCTTCACGCCGCCCAGCGCATTCGAGTGATAGTGATAGAGCGCGCAGGCCGGCGCCGGCGGCTGGTCAGCCAGGCCGAGCTTCTGCAGCCCCGGCAAAAACTTCTCCAGATGCTGGCGGCGGAAATGCCGGAACACGTAGTCGCGTGCCGTCGCCTCGCCGCGTCGGGTGACGAGGCCCAGCACCAGCGAGGTCATCAATGCATTGTAGAGCGTGCCGACGGCGCGATAAGCCGCCAGCTCCGACGCTGACGCCATCAGCCTGAATGGCCCTCGACGGCGATGGCGCGCGACTTCCCGGCCTTCAGCCGCATCGCCAGCACGGGCTTGTACTCGGGCGAGTGATAGAAGCGTTCGAGCGAGGCCATGTCGGGGAACTCGAGCACCACCAGGCGTGGCGGCGTCCAGCCGCCTTCGAGACTTGTCGTCTTGCCGCCGCGCACGATGAACTTGCCGCCGAACTTGGCCACCAGGCCCGGCGTGTGCTTGCGGTATTCGGTCATCAAGGCCTCGTCGGTCGTCTCGACCTCGACGATCATGTAGGCGGGCATCGTATTCCTCTCAGCCGGTTTCCATCGGCAGGCTCGGATCGTTCGACCATTCCTGCATCGAGTTGTCGTACACCGATACGTTCTTGTGGCCCAGCATCGCCGTCAACACAAACGCATCGAGCGTGGCGGCGATGCCGCCGCCGCAATAGACCAGGATGCGCTTGCCGGGCTCGGCGCCGACGCCTTCGAATGCCGCCCGAAGGTCGGCGATCGGCTTCAGCGCCTTGTCCGACCCGAACAGGCTCGCCGCCGGCACGCAAGACGATCCCGCGATGCGGCCCGGCCGGCCGTAGACGACACCGCCCGTGCCCTTGTGCTGATCGAAGCTGAGCGCGTTCAGCGTCAGCGTGCCTGACTTGCCGATCGCGTCCTTGATCTCGTTCTTGTCGACGAAGATCTCGGGCCGGCCGCGCAAGGTGAGGGTCGCCGCGGGATAGGTCGCAGGCTCGGTCGAGAGCGGCCGGTTCTCGGCCTTCCATTTGTCAAGGCCGCCGTCGAGGATCGCGGCGTCGTCGAAGCCGACCGCGCGCAGCATCCACCATATACGCGTCGCCCAGTTGGGCGAGGCGTGACTGTAGAGGACCACGAACGTGCCGTGGCCGATGCCCTTGGCGGCAAACGCCTTGGTGAGCACGTCGAGCGGCGGCAGGGTGAAGCGCAGCGCCGAGTTCTGGTCGGAAAGCTCGGCGCCGAGGTCGAGAAAGGCGGCGCCAGGAATATGGCCCTTGTCGTAGTTGGCGCGGCCGCTTTCAGCGTTGTAGCCGCCCTCGGGACGGGGCCTGAGATAGGTGGTGCAGTCGAAGATCCGCAGCCCTGGCGCGCCCAGGCGGCGCGCAAGGTCATCGGTCGAGATCAAGGCAGCGGAACTGGACATCGCACTCTCCCTGGCTGGGGAGAGCAGAGACTAGCCCGCGCGGGAGCCGCTTGCGATGCCCAAAGCCCGAAGGGCTAGAGCGTCTTCTGCGGCAGCGGCGGAACGGCGACCGACTGGGATTGCGACGGCGAGGGGGCCGATTGCGTGACCGGGGCTGCGTCACCCGGCACGGCGGCCGGCGCTGACTTGGAGGCGACCTTCTTGGTCGCCTTGTGCGGCTTGGTCGCGTGCGCGTGGGACCGCTGCTGCTTGAGGCAGTATTCCCTGGCGCTCTGGCCCTTGAGCGTGCTGCAGCCGGTCGAACTGGTCCGGTGCTTGGCGGGCTTGGTGATCGGGGTCGGAGAGGGCGAGGAGGAAGGGGTATCTTGAGCGAAGGACGGCGCGGCAAAGGCAACCGCGGTCACCGCCGCGAGGCTGGCGAACAATAGACGCATGCGGACATCTCCCGGGCCGCTGACGGAGGAGGAGCGGTGCGGCCTCATGTGATGAAAAAATATTATTTGATTTGTATCTGTTGTGTCAAATTCTTAATCTTTCGGTAGAAGCACAGAACGTGCAAGCCATCCTGAACGTCGCCGCGCCGATCTTCGCGGTCATCCTCGTCGGCTATCTCGCCGGCCGCTTCCGCTTGCTGGGAAACGAAGCCACGGCGGCGCTCAACCAGTTCGTCAGTATCTTCGCCCTGCCGCTGCTCTTTTTCGGCACCCTGGCGCGGACGCCGGTTATGACAGTGCTGAACCCGGCGCTTCTTGCAGGTTTCGGTCTCGCGGTGCTGGCCACCTTCGGCCTCGGCATGCTCTCCACCCGCATCGCAAGCCGCGGCGAAAGGGGGCTCGCGGCCATGAGCCTGCAGGGCATCGCCTCGTCATGGGGGAATGTCGGCTACATGGGCGTGCCGCTTTGCCTCGCAGCCTTCGGCGAGGCCGGACTGCCGCCGGCGATGCTGACAGTGATCGTGACGGCGGTCGTGTCGATGGTGCTGGGCGTGATGATGATCGAGCTCGAGGTGGCGGCGGGTCACGGCCCTGTCCGGACCTTTTTACGCGCGGCCTGGAATGTCGCCCGCAATCCGCTGCCACTGTCGATTGCGCTCGGGCTCGTGGTCTCGGCACTCGGCATCGAGATTCCCGTGCCGGCCCTGAAGTTCGTCGACCTGCTGGGCGCCGCTGCGGCGCCGTGCGCCCTGTTCGCCATCGGTCTCTTCCTCGCCGACAAATCGATCAAGCACGGCTTGCTCGACGCGGGCCTCGCGACGCTGATCAAGCTCATGTTGCAGCCGTTGCTGGCGGCGGTGCTGCTGTCGTTGTTCGTCGATCTGCATTCGGTGCCCGGCAAGGTGGCGCTCCTGATGGCGGCGCTGCCGACCGCGGCCAATGCGTTCGTGCTCGCCAAGCAGTTCGATATCTCTATTGAGCAGAACACCGCCTCCGTGTTGTTATCGACGGCGGCCTCGGTGATCACGGTGTCAGCGCTGTTGGTTTGGCTCCGCATTACCTGACAACAGGGGAGAGTGGAATGCTCGAGGAATTCAAAAAATTCGCGATGCGCGGCAATGTCGTCGATCTCGCCATCGGCGTGATCATCGGTGCGGCGTTCGGCAAGATCGTGTCGTCGCTGGTCGACGACATCATCATGCCGATCATCGGCCGCATCTTCGGCGGCCTCGACTTCACCAACTACTTCGTCGGCCTCACGTCCGCCTCCAGCCAGGCCACGACGTATGACGCCGCCAAGAAGGCGGGTGCGACGCTGGGCTACGGCACCTTCATCACCGTCACGGTGAACTTCCTGATCATCGCCTGGGTGCTGTTCCTGGTCGTGCGCGGCATCAACCGCATGTCGAAGCAGGAGGCGGAAGCTCCCGCACCGCCCCCGCCGCAGGAAGTGCTGCTGACCGAGATCCGCGATCTCCTCAAGGCGCGCAGCTAGGCGGCGCGCCGTTCGGCGAAGAACGCATCGAGCTGGCGCGCCAATCCGTCGGAGATGCGCGTCAGCGGCAGGCGGCATTCGGGCGATGCGATCAGGCCTTGCCGCCACAGGCAGTGCTTGATCGGCATCGGATTGGCCTCGGCGAACAAGAGCGGCACGAAACTGGCGAGCGGCGCCCATGTCTGGCGCGCGCCGGCGAGATCGTTGTTGGCAAAGCGGTGCCCGACCTCGATGAAGCGTTCGGTCATCAGATGGCTGGCCGCGAGGATGCCGCCGTCGGCGCCGTTCGCCATCATGGTGAAGTAAAGTGCATCCTCGCCGGTGAGCACCGAAAAGCCGGCAGGCTTGCGCGCGAGCAGGTCGAGCGACTGGGCAATGCTGCCGGAGCTGTCCTTGGCGCCCACGATGTTGGGAACCTGCGCCAGTTCGATCATCGAATCGTTGGAGAGATTCACAGCCGTGCGATAGGGGATGTTGTAAATCAGCACCTGCCGGTCGGTCGCCGCGGCGATGGCCCGGAAATGTCCGATCAAACCGTCCTGGCTCGGACGGTTGTAGTAGGGACAAACTGACACGATTCCGTCGAACGGCAGGCGCTCGAGCCGCCGTAATGTCTTCTCGACCTTGTGCGTGGCATTGCCGCCGACGCCGACGAACACCGGCACGCGGCCCGCTGCCACCGCCAGCGTGCGTTCGATCACGGTGTCGATCTCGCCGTCGTCGAGTGTGGGCGATTCGCCTGTCGTGCCGAGCGGGAACAGGCCGTCGGCGCCGCAGGCGATGTAGTGCGCGACCAGGCGCTCGTAGCTCGCATAGTCGACCGCGCCGTCCTTGAACGGCGTCACCAGCGGCACCCACAGGCCCGAGATCTTCGTCTTCATGTGCATCCCTCCGATTGCCGAAGGATCACCGATTTCTGCTCATAAGAATATCGAATGTTCTGGATATGATCGTTCACAAAGCCTTATGATTGGTCATGCCCCGCAATCTCGACGTCGCCTTGCTGCGCACCTTCTCGACCGTGGTGGAAGCTGGCGGCGTCACGCGTGCGGCGAGCGCGCTCGGCGTGAGCCAGGCCGCGGTATCGCAACAGGTGAAGCGGCTGGAGGACATCCTCGAGGCGCGGCTGTTCGAACGCCAGGGGCGGCGGCTGGTGCTGGCGCCGGCCGGCGAACGGTTGCTCGCCCAGGCGCGGCGACTGGTGATGCAGAATGATGAGCTGCTGTCGGCGATGCGCACGCCGTCGTTCGAAGGCGAGGTGCGGCTTGGCGTTCCCTACGACATCATCGCAAGCGTCGTGCCGCCGATCCTGCGCGGCTTCGCCAAGGCACAGCCGCGCGTGCGCGTCAGCCTGGTGTGCGAAGATTCACGCGTGGTGCGCGAGGCGCTGCGGTCGGGCGGCGTCGATCTTGCGCTCACTACCGAGACCGAATGCGGTCGTCACGGCGAGACCTTGCGCACCGACCGCCTGGTATGGGTCGGTGCATCCGGCGGCGACGCGCATCTCAAGGATCCGTTGCCGGTGTCGCTCGGCGCACCGACCTGCGTCTTCAGGCCCGTCGCGATCGAGGCCTTGGGCAAGGTGCGACGCGACTGGCGTCCTGTCTGTGAGGTGAGCCGGCTCGAGCCCGTCTATGCCGTTCTTGAAGCAGGCCTCGCCGTGGCGCCCTTGTTGCGGTCCTCGGTGCCGGAACGTTTCGAGATCCTGGGTCGCGAGGCGAAGCTTCCGTCATTGCCGGAATTTCGCATCAACCTTTATGTCCCGCCGGACATCAGTCCCGCGGCGCGCGATCTCGCCGAACACGTAAGAGCAGCGTTCTCGGGGCGGAGAGGAAGAACCCAACACAATTGATACGATCCCGCGCTGTATGTGCTGACGCACCGAAACTATCCTCCGCGTATTGGAGATTTCGATGCGTTTTTTATTGAATTGGTCCATCAAGCTTGCGCTCGCGGGCGTTCTTTATATTGCGGCGACCACCGGTGCTTCTGTGAAGCTGCCCGAGACGGTCTTGGGCTTCAAGGTGCCTGAGTCGGCGCGGCAATGGGTCAATCGTAACGCGGATATCGCCGCGATCGGCGAGCAGACGACTGCCGGATTCAAGAATATTGGCGATTCGTTAAATCAATAGACGTCAAGGTTAGGCCGAGGGGGCGCACGGGCCCGGCGGATGGTTTTAGGACCGTTCGTCGGGCCTGTTCTTTTGGCGAAGCAAAATCGTCAAGGTTGGTGCGACACGGGGGCGGTGAGATCGGCTCGTGCGGTGTTGGGGGCTGGGGCGCGGTGATGAGCTGCCAACAGTTCGTGCATCGGCGCTGTCGTCAGGATCTGCTCCATCGCCAGTGCAACCAGGTCGGTCACGGCGTAGCCAAGGCCAAACCACAGTATGATGATGCCGAGTGTCCGCACGGCATGCCTCCTGTCGTCGGACCCGACGATAGGCCCGATGCACGGGCACGACGTGTGGCCTATCGGAGGCGCGGCCTATTCCGCTGTGGTCATTCGGAGGCAGTTGCCGCCTCAGCGCGGCGGCAGCAGCTTCTTGGCCTGCATCTCGGCAAAAGCCTTGGCGAACATCGTCTCGGTGTCGATGACGTCGTGGAAGCCGGCTTGCAGGAGCTTGATGGTCGACACCAGCGCCGGCGGGCCAGGCTCGGTGCGGCCGTGGCCCATCGTGTAGTCGGCATATTCGAACGACAGGCCGACGAAATCCTTCAACGTTCCCGATTGCAAACCATGAACCTTGCGGATATCGGCCCATTCCGCTTCGCGTGGCCGGATCTCGCGATCGAGCGACAGCGGAACATGTGCGCCCGGTGCAAAGCCCAGCGCATCGGCAATAGCTGGCCACACGTTCGGCCACACGAATACATCGCCGTTGGTGACATTGAAGATCTCGTTGCGCGCAGTCGCCGCTTCACCGGACCAGGCGATGCAGCGCGCCAGAAGATCCGTATCGACGGCCTGCGCCACGCGGCCCACGCCGCCGGGATAGTCGAGCGCCTTCTTCCCCGCGCGGCGCATCATCGCCGCGTAGACACCGAGCGCGGGGATGACGTTCATCGCGCTGCCGACTGAATCGCCCACGATCAGGACGGGCCGCAGGATCGACCAGCTCCAACCTTTGCCCTGTTGGCGCTCGCGGATGTAGCGCTCCTGGTTCCAGTAGAAGTTTGCCTGCTCGTGCAGTTCCGACCGGTTCTCTCGCGCCGGCACCAGCATTGGCCGCACATGCACGCCATAGGCCTTGGTTCCCTGCAGGAGGGCCACGTGACGCAAGTTCGATGTCGCCTGCTCGAGCACGCCGAACAGGTTGCGCAGCATCCGGTCGTTGGTGCGGATCTGCTCTTCCTCGCGCCAGCCCGCCACCAGCCCCGGCTGTTCATGCAGCGCGGCATAAACGAGATGCGTCACGCCTTGGAAATCTGAAGCCAACGCCGCACAAGCGCGTTCATCGACGAGATCGATTGGCCGCCATTGTGCGCCGAACGTCTCGTCCGGCCGGCGGCGCGATAGGGCGACGACCTCGCAGCCTTCATCGCGTGCGAAATGCTTCAGGGCGGCGTAGCCGACGAGGCCGGTAGCGCCGGCGACCAGGACTTTCTTGGCAGGCATGGGGCGGATCGTAGCGCATCGTCGCGCCGGCCGCTCATGTCTGAATCAATGGGCCTATATCAATAGGACTGTATCAGTGGGTACCTTCGTACTCCGCGGAGATGTCCTTGCCCGTGTAGTCCGGCATCAACGCCGCCGAGACCAGGCTCACGACGGCGCAGGCCGCGATGTAGATCGCGATGGCGTAGCCCGTGTGGTAGGCGGCGAACAGCGCCGTGGCGATCAGGGGCGCCGGGCCGCCGGCGATGATCGACGCGAGCTGGTAGCCGAGCGACGCGCCGCTGTAACGCAGCCTTGGCGTGAAAGCCTCGGCGATCAGGGCCGCCTGCGGGCCATACATGATGTCGTGCGGGATCAGCGACAGCACGATGGCGATGAACACCGCCGACGGCATCGCCGTGTCGAGCATGCCGAAATAAAGGAAGCCGAACAGGCCCGTCACGGCTGCGCCGATCAGGTACATCCTGCGTCGCCCGATGCGGTCGGAGATGTGGCCGGCGAGCGGAATCGTGACGAACGACAGGATCGAGGCGCAGAGCACCGCGGTCAGCACGAAGTCGCGCGACATCTTCAGCGTGCCGGTCGCATAGGAGAACACGAAGGCGGTGAAGATGTAGAACGGCGCCTGCTCGGCCATGCGCAGAAGCGCCGACAGCAGGATCTCGCGCGGCTGGCGGCGGACCACCTCGGCGATCGGCGCCTTCTCGATCTTGCGCTCCGACACGAGCTTCTGGAACACCGGCGTCTCGAGGATGCCAAGCCGGACCCAGAGGCCGACACCGACCAGGATGATCGACAGCGCGAAGGGGATGCGCCAGCCCCAGTCGAGGAAGGATTCACCTGCCCAGGCGCTGAAGCCCAGGATCACCAGGTTGGAGAGGAACAGGCCGGCCGGCACGCCGAACTGCGGCCAGGAGGCGACCAGGCCGCGGCTGCCGTGGCTGCGCGCCCATTCCATCGAGATCAGCACCGAACCGCCCCATTCGCCGCCGACACCGATGCCCTGGATCATGCGCAGGATGGTGAGGAGGACGGCGCCCCAGATGCCGATCGATTCGTAGGTCGGCACGAGCGCGATGGCGAACGTGGCGAGACCCATGCACATGAGCGTCGCGATCAGCGTCGCCTTGCGTCCGATGCGGTCGCCGTAGTGACCGAAGATCGCCGCGCCGATCGGCCGGCCGACGAAACCCACGAAGTAGGTGCCGAAGGCCGCAAGCGTGCCGGTCAGCCGATCCTCGTTGGGGAAGAACAGCTTGCCGAAAACCAGGCCGGCGGCCGTGCCGTAAATGAAGAAATCGTACCATTCGATGGTCGTGCCGACCGTCGCGGCAATCACAGCGCGGCGCAGTTGCGTGCTGTGCTCGGAGTCAGAGAGTTTACCGAAACCTTCCGCGGCCACCATGGTGCCACCTCCGGAGGTGTCATCGAGCAGTCATGATACCCCCGAAACGCTCGTCGCCAAAGTGCTGCTGTTCGTGGAGGGGTAGTCGTCAGAGTTGCAGGGTGATCGTGCGCGCCGAGCTGCCGACCGGCCGAAATCCCAACCGCTCGTAAAGCACCCGGGCGGGATTGTTCTTCATCACCTCGAGGGTGAAGTCCTTGTTCTTGCGCCGGGCGCGATCGCTCATCCAGGTGAGGAAGGCGGTGCCGAGGCCGCGATTGCGCATCTCGGGCGCGAGGTAGAAGTGGCCGAGATGGATGGTGAAGCGTGTTTCGCTGCTCTGCAGCCAGCCGGCGGCACCGTTGTCGACCACAAGTATGGACGCGTTCTCGTCGGCCAGCGCTTCCCGGATGTGCTCCTGCTGCACCGCATCGTCCCAGTCGAAGAGTCCGACGCTGAGCGGCTGCAGCGCTTCGCGGTAAAGCCGCCAGCAGAAGCTGAAATCGCTGTCGCGCACGCGGCGGAAATCGAAGGGCGGAGCCGTCATCGCTGCAGGCGCCGGGCCACCGTGATCGCCACCCCGCCGGCCACGGCCAGCAGCAGGCCCCACCAGATCCAGGGCCTCTGATCGATCATGAAGCTCGACTTGGGATAGGGAAAATAGCCGCTGCCCTGGCCCATCCAGACAACGCCGGTCAGTACGGCCAGGACGCCGAGGATCAGCAGGATCTTGCGCGTAAGCGGCATGCCGCACCCTATCGCGCCGGTGCGGCAATAGCCAATCCCATAGCGCTATTGATGCGGGCTGTTGTTGCGATCGGGGTCGCCCCGTGGCCGTTGCGGACGATTTCCGCGATCGAAGCGGTTGTCCTGTCCACTGTCCCGATTGATGTTGGGGTTGTCACGCGTGCCCGGTACCTGGGTTTGGTTGCGGTCCAGTGTGCCGGACTCCGGCGGGCGAATCACGCCGCGCTCCATGGGATGGACGTCGTTCTGATTGCGATCGATGGTGCCGTTGTTTGGCTTCTGTTCGGGAACCTGGTCTTTGGTTTGGGCCAGAACGGTTGGCCCTCCGGCGATGAAGAGGCCGGCAGAGACGGCAAGCATGCAGGCAATGCGCATCATTGTCTTCCTCCTGCTGTGATTGCTATGAGGTGAACGCCACGGCCGGCGCACGAGCTGCCGTGCCGTCGCGGAGAATCTCTTTTCAGGAGATCGTGCGGAGATGTTCGAGGCGCCACCGCAAGGTGGATGTCGACATCGGCGGGCGGCGGACGGGTCGCGGCGGCAGGGGCGAGGGCGGCCGGCGATTGGCGTCGATGAAGGCGCAGGCCAACTCGAACTCCTCGACAACAGCGGCCCCGAGCGCGCTCAGGAGGTTCTCCTCCTCCCAAAAGTCGATCGCTCGCCCCATGCTGCCGAGCCGTTCCAGCTCGGCTTCGAAGCGATCCTCGAACACCACCTTCTGGTCGGCGCCGGATGAGGTCCCGTCCAGAATATGATCGACTTGGTCCATGGCTTTGAGTTTTTCGGCCTGCATGCAAAATGACACAAAAATGATGGTCGTGGATTGCCGTTCCAGCTGCTTCAGTAAACGGCACGTTGGTGCTTGGGTTGCGGCGGTGGACGGCTGATACCTGGAATGGATGCGTCGCTGCGTCTTTGGGATGAGGAGCAGGCTTGGTGCGTACTTTCTCCATGACCATGTGTGCCTGGACATGATGAGAAGCGCGCCTCGGCTCCGCTTGCCAACGACCGCCGAGCTCGTGGCTGACGGCGTGGTGCATGCATTGGGTGTTGGTCTGGGCTTGCCAGCGGCGATTGCACTCGTCGTGCTATCAGTTCTCGACAAAAACCCGGCCCGAGCGATCGCCGATGTGGCGGCTAATGCGGTGGCGTCCAGCACATCGGTGGCGAATGCGGTGCCGATCGCGATCTACGCAGCTGGCCTCGTCGCCATGTTCGCCTGTTCGGCGGCCTACAATGTCTTTCGCCAAAGCCGCCGGCGCGCCTGGCTCCAGCGCTTCGATCATGCCGCGATCTTCGCCATGATCGGAGGGACCTACACGCCGTTCACGGTGATGCGGCTGGAGAGCATGTGGTCGGCCGCGCTCACCAGTGTGGTGTGGGCGATCGCGGGGTTCGGCATCGCGGTCAAGCTCCTGCAGCCGCGCTGGATCGAGCGGGTTTCGATTGGCCTCTATCTCGCGCTGGGCTGGATCGGCCTTGTCGCCATCGGGCCGTTCGCGCAGGCAATGGACACCACGACGCTCGCCCTGCTGGGCGCCGGCGGTGCCATCTACACGATCGGCGTGATCTTCCATGTCTGGCGCGCGCTGCCGTTCCAGAACGCGATCTGGCACGGCTTCGTGCTGGTCGGCGCCGCTCTGCACTATGGAGCCGTCCTCACCCTGCTCGCCTGATACTTTTCCGCGCGGGACCACGGGCACTTTCGGGGCGACAGTGCACTCCCGATGATGCTAATCGGTCGAGACCTCCGACGCTCCCATTCTCGCGGCCTGCCTGACGGGCCGATAACAATTCGTGGTGATGACGGGATATCCTCGTCCGTCGGGCCGGCCAGACAGCCGTCGCGTCGCGATGACGGCGCCGCCGTGGCCGGTCCAATTCTTTCTGTTGATCATGGCCGCGATTTGCGCGGCGGCGGCGTTGCGCCCGCATCCGCCAACGGTCGTCATCGACCCGTCGCTGGTCGAGCGCACCCGGGCCGTACCCGAGATCGCGTCGTATGAACCGGCGCCGCTGCCGACGGGAGCCGAGTTCGAGCTGGTCGCTGCAGAACAGCCTGCGCTACCGCCGCCATCCTCGCTCGGCGAGCCTTACGATATCGTCGTGCGGCTTGCCCGCGGGGACACGCCGGGCGATGTCCTGGACGAGATCGGGATCGCCGACGACGATCGTGTTGCGGTCATTGCGGCGCTCGAGCAACTCCTGAAGAAGCGGCGGCTGGCGGCGGGCGAAAAGCTCAAGCTTTCGTTGCAGCCGTCCGCCGATGCCGACGATTACCCGCTCCTGTTGTCGCTGCAGGTGCGGCCGGAGCCCGAACGCGAATACGTCATCACCCGCCAGGACGATGGCTCCTACGACGGCGACGTCACGATCTACAAGGTGCAGCCGCGCATCGTGCGTGTGTCGACCCGCCGGGTCGGCTCGCTGTTGGCGAGCGGCGTGCAGGCCGGCGCGCCGGCCGACGCGCTGCGCGAGTTCATCCGGGCACTGTCCTACGACGTCGATTTCGAACGCGAATTGCGTTCCGGCGCGCCCTTCGCGCTCTTGCTGGAAGAAGGCGTTACCAGCGACGGTCTGGTGGCGCGGCCCGGCCGCCTGCTGGCGGGCGAGCTCGAGCTCGCCAAGCGCACCGTGACGGTGATCGCGTTCAAGCCGCTGCATGGGCCGCGCCAGTTCTACACGCCTGACGGCAACAGCGTCGTGCGGGCCTTCTTGCGCACGCCGATGGATGCCTCGCACATCAGCTCGCCGTTCGGCCGTCGCCGTCATCCCATCCTGGGATACAGCCGCATGCATGAAGGCGTCGACTTCGCCGCACCGAAGGGCACGCCGATCCTCGCGGCGGGACGCGGCACCGTCGTCCGCGCGGGCATCTACGGCGGCTATGGCCTCTATGTCGAACTGAGACACACGGCATCGATCTCCACCGCCTACGGCCACATGTCGCGGCTGGGGCGCGGTATCCGGCCAGGCGTGCCGGTCCATCAGGGCCAGGTGATCGGCTATGTCGGCGCGACGGGTCTCGCGACCGGCCCGCATCTCCACTACGAGTTCCATCGCCGCGGCCGCGCGGTCAATCCGCTGACGCAGCGCGCGTCGCTTCGCCAGCATCTCGTCGGCCGCGACATGACGCGCTTCGCGGCCCTTGTCCGTCAGTACCGCGCGCAGCTGCGCACGGCGCCTCTCATCGGGGCGGTGTTGCGCTGATCGTGTTGCCCGGCGCGACGGGGATCGCGGCCACGGCCTCGGCCACGCTCATGAACAGACGATCGGCGCCGAGTGTCGCCAGCACATTGAACTTCTCCAGCGCGTCGCGGGCACGCACCGATTCGAGACGGGCGATGGCGAAGACGATGTCGCGTGCCCGACAGCTCTCGATCAGAGATCGCAAGGCCTGCGCGGCGGTATAGTCGACGGTCGCGATCCCGCCCGCTTCGAGTACGACCAGTCGGATGGTGGAGCGGGTCGCGATGGTGGCTTCCATGCCGCGGCGGAATGGTTCGGCATTGGCGAAGACGAGCGAGGCGGAAAAGCCTGCGACCAGCACGCCCTCGACCGTTTCGCCCCCGTCGGAGGTGCCCTTGGCGGTGTGGGCCGGCCACCAGATCGTTGTGCCTGGCAGGTGCCGGAATTCGGTGACCCGCGTTTGCGTCGCGATCCACACGCCATGCAACAGCGAGAGCCCGATGCCGATCGCGACACCGGTCGGAATCGGCAGTGCGATCACTGCCACAGCGGTGAGGCCGATCAACGCGGCCTCACCGGGTGCCTGTCGCGCCACTGATGCGATCACGTCGGCACGCACAATGCGCAACGCCACGAACAGCAGCACGCCGGCCAGCGCGGCTTGCGGCACATGGGCAAGCAGTCCGCCGCCGGCCAGTGCCAGCGCTGCCACGACGGCCGCGGCCATGAGAGCGGCCATCTGCGAGGTGCCGCCGGCTTCGCGCACCACCGCGGTGCGTGGCGGGCTTGCATTGACGGGGAAAGAGCCGAGCAACGCCGCGCCCAGATTGCCGAGCGCCAGGCCGAGATAGTCGCGATTGACGTTGGCGTTTCCATCGCCAAAGGAGCGGCTCACCGCCGCCGTCTGCATCATCACGATCAGCGCCACGATCAGGGCGAGCGGCACCAGCGCGCGCAGGCTGTCGAAGCTCAGTGCCGGCGCGACCGGTGTCGGCAATCCGCCCGGCAGGTGGCCCAGCACCTCGACGCCGCGGCGCTCGAGCCCGAAGGCCAGCACCGCGGCGGTCGCAAGCGCCATGGCGACGAGCGCGCCCGGCCAGCGCGGATTGATCTTCTCGCTGAGCAGCACCAGCGCCAGAACGCCGAAGCCGATCGCGACCGACCAGGGATTGCTGTCGCCCGCGGTGCGCGCCAGCACCGACAGCCGATGGATCATGTTGTCGCTCGGTGCCTCGAGCCCCATCACGTCGGGCAGCTGCGAGGCCACGATGTGGGCGGCGATGCCCAGCAGAAAGCCGGTCACGATCGGCGTCGACAGGAGGTCGGCGATCCAGCCCAGGCGCAGAAGACCTGCGATCAGCAGCACGGCTGCCACCAGGAGTGCCAGCGTCATCGCCGCTTGCGGCTGGCCGGCAACACCCGAGGCCGCGAGCCCCGCGACAGTCGCGGTGAAGATCGGCGTGATGGTGCTGTCGGCGCCGGCGGTCAGGATACGGTTCGCGCCCGCTGCCAGCAGGGCAACGATCGCAAACCCCGCCGTCGCGCCGACAAAGGCGTAAAATCCTATCTGCGGTTCGAAGCCGCCCAGCCGCGCGGTCGCCATCTGCTCGGGAATGGTGATGGCGGCCAGCGTCAACCCCGCCATCACATCGCGTGCGATTCCGCTCCTACCGGTCGAGCCCGTCTGCCGCATCGCAGCATCCTAGCTGATATTCCCCTAGCTGATATTCCATTGTGTGTAGCCGTTTGCACGCGGTTCGTATGGGAGTCGCCGCCATCGAGGTCTATGCTTGCGCAAAGATTTTCTCCGGGAGGAGATCGATGGAATTCGGCATGTTCCACGAGTTCCAGCAGCCGCCGGGCGCGACGGCGGCCGAGGCGTTCCGCCAGTCCTTCGCCCAAGTCGATGCGGCGGAGCGGCTGGGGCTCGACGCCATGTGGCTCGCGGAGCTGCACTTCGCGCCCGAGCGCTCGGTGCTCGCTTCGCCCTTGATTCTGGCCGCCGCCATCGCCGAACGCACCAAGCGCATGAAGATCGGGACTGCGGTCCAGGTGCTGCCGCTCTGTCATCCGCTGCGGCTCGCCGAGGAGGTGGCGACCGTTGATCAGCTCTCGAACGGCCGGCTGATCTTCGGCGTCGGCCGCTCGGGCTTCGCCCACACCTACGCCACCTACGGCGTCGACTATGGCGAAAGCCGCGAGCGCTTTGCCGAGACGCTCACGATCGTGAAGCGTGCCTTCACCGAAGAACGGTTCTCGCACAAGGGCAAATACTTCGCCTATGACAACGTGCGGCTGGCGCCCAAATCGGTACAGAAGCCATGGCCCGAGATCCGCGTCGCCGCGGCGAGTCCCGACACTTACGAAGAGGTGGGCACGCTCGGCCATCCGATCTTCGTCGCCGCCCGCACCGGCGATCTCTCCGAGCTGGCGCCGCTGGTGAAGACCTATCGCGCGGCCTGGGCCAAGGCCGGTCATCCCGGCCGCGGTGAGGTTTTCCTGCGCGTGCCGGTCTATGTCGCGGAAACCGAGGAAGCCGCGCGCGAGGAGCCGCGGGAAAGCATCCTGCATCTCCTGCGCTATATCGGCGATCGGCTGGCGGCGTCGGCGACGGCGTCGGGCACGCGCGCCATCGAGAACCGGGCGGCGCGCGGCGCCAAGATGCAGTCGATCGACTACGAGGAGGTTCTGCGCGAACGCATGATCGTCGGCACGCCGGCAAGCGTGAGCGACAAGTTGCAGAAGGTGAGGGAGGAGCTCGGCCTCGACGGTATCCTGGCCGAGCTCAATCCGGGCAGCCTGATCCCGCACGAGCGGGTCATGACGGCGTTGCGGTTACTGTGCGAAGAGGTGATGCCGCGCTTCAAGTAGCGCGGCATCATCTTTGCGGCTCGTCTTAAGCGGCGCGTCTTACGCGGCTTGCTTGCCCGACATGTCTTCCCGTTCCCAGCGATAGCCGAAGGAGGGGAAGTTCTGGATCTGCTCGAAGCTGTCGTCGATCGAGCGGAACTTCATGCGGATGCGCTTGATGATGGAGCGCACGTTGCTGCGATAGCCGTCATCGCCGTTGCCGGCCATGAAGCCTGCGTGATGGACCACGTCGTAGACGGCGCGGTAGCTCACGAAGTCGCCGACGCTGCTCGCCAGCAGGCGCACGACGCGGAACTCCATCAGCGTGAGGTCGAGCTCGGTACCCTTCCAGAACGCGCGGCTGGTGCCGCCGTTCATGGCGAGATGGCCGCACTTGTGCATGTCCGCCGACGGCTCGGCCTTGGCGGCGGCAGGCTGCGGCTGCTGCGTGCTCTCCAGGATCTTGCGGATGCGCTTGGCCAGGATCGGCAGGCCGCGCATCTTGTCGACGAAGTCGAGCGCGCCGTGATCCAGCGCTTCGCCCTCGAGAGTCGGCGTCGACCGGCCCGTGAGGAACACGATCGGTACCTGGATACCGCGGTCGCGCAGGCGCTTCAGCAGGTCGAGGCCGGGCATGGCCGGCATCGTCCAGTCCAGCACGAAGACGTCTCCCGGGGCCGCTGTCCCGTTGGCGAGTTCCGTCAGGAGCCGCCAGCCGTCGGCGAAGCTCTGGACCGAAAAACCGAGATCTTCGAGCTCGGCGGAGGCCGCGTCGCGGAAATCGACGTCGTCATCCACCAGAATCAAGCGAGTTGGCTTGAGATCGGCACGCACCATCGGTGCCGCGGACATGCGCTCGCGCGCATGGTCACCCACAACATTTAGCATTTTGAGACACTCCACACACTAGCGGAGAGTCCGTACCCCACGGATGAACCCCGCCCCCGAAAGCACTAAAACAGATTAGCCCCTGTTCTTAAAGCAAAAAATCATGTCGATTGTACCCGTGTCCGACCAGCGAACATGGAACAAGTGCAAAAGGCTAGAAGATTCGGCTGCCGTGCGTTTGTGACAAATTTGCGCCGCACCTTCCCTTTGCGTAACCGCAGAAGATATCTTGGGGCCGAGGCGTCGGTGCTGACCAAGAGAGCGCAGACTCTCGCTGACTGGGGGTATGCAACTGCATGATGAATTACACGGGGTCGTCTCAGACCGTGAATAGCCGCGGGCCCGCACCCTCCGGCCGCCGGCGGCCCGTCCATCTCGTCCTGGTCGATGACGACGACGACTTCCGCGAGGCTGCGTCGGGCGAGCTGGAGGATCTTGGCTTCACCGTCGAGAGCTTTTCCGACGGCGCCGACATGCTCGCTGCCTTTTCGCGCGGCATGCGCGCCGACGTGATCGTGCTCGACTGGTACATGCCGGCCATGATGGGCATCGACGTGCTGACGCACGTGCGCCGCTCCGGCAACTGGCTGCCCGTCATCTTCCTGACCGGGCACTCGACCGTTGGCCTGAAGGATATCGCGCTGAAGGGCGGCGCCATCGACTTCATGGACAAGATGGGTGGCATCCCGAATCTTGTCGAACGCTTGAACCACATCCTGGACCCGGGAAAAGTTTCCGGCTGATTGCCGCGCGGGTAGGACGCAGTCGCGTCAGCCACCCGCGATCGCCAAACACACTGCGTCCAAATAGCTTGCGCTTGGACATCGCTGCGGGCGTTGTCGTCGTAACCTGCGTCTTTGCAAGGGAGCGCCGACCATGGCCTACCGATTCACCCGCGACTGGTTCTCGCACAACATTCCAGGCTGGCAGCGCTGGCTGGCCGACCGTGCCGGCCAGCCCGGCCTGCGCGCGCTCGAGATCGGCAGCTTCGAGGGCCGCGCCACGACCTGGCTGCTCGAGAACATCCTGACCGACGAGACCAGTCGCATCGACTGCATCGATCCCTTCGACAAGGATTATTACCGGCGCTTCCTCGCCAACATCAAACCCTGGCGGCATCGCGTGACGGTCCATCGCGCGCTCAGCACCGCGGTGCTGCCGACGCTGGGTGACGCCTTCGACATCATCTACATCGACGGCGATCACCGCCCGTTCGCCATCCTCTCCGACGCGGTCCTCGCGTGGCCGCGCCTGAAAGTCGGCGGCACGCTGATCTTCGACGACTATCTCTTCGTGCCGCACGAGTTCGACCGGCAGCTGGACAAGGAATGGACGGAGGCAGAAGCGTTGGCGCAGATCACCGAGCATCCCGCGCTTTGCCCGAAGACCGCGATCGACGGCTTCCTCGCCGCCATGACCGACCAGTACGACCTTTTGGGGCAGGGCTACCAGCTCGCGCTGCGCAAGCGCGGCGATCCCGGCGATGACGTCGCATCGCTCACCTTCGCGACGACTCCCGGAGACCACGCCTCCCGCGCGGCGCAACCCAAACGGCCGCGCAAGCCGAAGCCGAAAGCGAAGGCCGGGCGCACTAGAGCGAAATAGGATTGAGTCTTCTGTCGTCTCGACCGGAGCCAAGCGAAGCGCGGCGGAGTGGAGAGGCCTTGTCTTGGCGATAAGCCGCAAATCGTTGAGCGGAGGTCCCTCGGCTACGCTCGGGACGACGGATAGTCGCTTAGTGCAGGGCACTCCTTGACGGATGGCGCCGACACTCAATCCAAATCGATCGGCTCGTCTGCCCCGGCGACGTCCTGGACCTCGAGCCGAAGCACCGCCGATCGTCCGTGCATCCATTCGACGGCGTCGAACGCCGGCGGGTGCTCGAGGACGAAGCCCGAAAGGGTCTTGAGCGACCCCTGCAAGGCTGCCCAGGCCATGAGGACCGCGAGCCGGTTCACGGGATCCGGCTGAAGACCGAAGCGTGCCAGAGCGGCGTGGACCTCCAGCTCGGCTTCCCGCCACAGCTCGACTGCAACGTCAAATTCCAGCAACAACGCTTGTAGGGGTACCGCTTTTCTCTTTGGTTCCGGCATGGGGCCACACTCCTCCAGGGCGCGGGGCATGTTCGATAACGCGCGTCATTGGGATTGGCTCCCGGCCATGGTCATTTCGCCGTGGTCATTTCGCCATGGTCATTTCGATTGAGATCGCCGCCGGGAAAGGGTTTGTCTTGGGGATGCGCCACGACGTCTGCCTGAGCTGACCATGGCACGGAAGCTCAAGACCTATACGACCGCTGCCGGGTTCTTCGAGCTCGCCGTGGCGGCGCCGTCGATGAAGGCGGCGCTGGAGGCGTGGGGCTCGAACAGCAATCTGTTCCATCACGGTCTGGCGAAGGAAACCGACGACTCGAAGATCGTCGCCGCGACGATGGCCAAACCGGGTGTGGTCCTGCGCCGGCCGGTCGGGACCAACGGCGCGTTCACCGAACAGGCGACGCTTCCGAGCGGCTTTGCCGCCGGCCTGGTTGGGCCGCCCGCTGCCAAACGGGCCCAGCCACGAGACAAGCCCGCAGAAAAGTCGCAAGACAAGCTGCGAGACGTGTCACCCGACAAGCCGGCGGCCGAACCGGTCTACGAGCGGGCCGCGCGCAAGGCCGTCCTGTCGTTCGAGCGCGAGCAGGAGCGGCGCCGGCGTCAGGAGCAGAAGGAAGAGGCGGCCCGCGCCAAGGCGCGCGAGCGCCGCGACCGTGTCATCGCCGCGGCCGAAGCCGCTCTCGAGGATGCCGGGCAGGCCCATCGGAAGAAGATGGACGAGCTCGGCAAGGCGCGCGCCGCGCTCGACCGGAAGCTCGAAGCGGAGCGCGAGCGCTGGCGGCAGGAGAAGGAAGAGCTCGACCGGGCGCTACAGGACGCCCGGTCCTAGCGCCCCGAACGACTCACTTCCCGTCGCTGCAGGCGCAGCTGCCGCCGCTTGGCTTGCAGATCTTGTTGATGGCGACGGTCCGTCGGTCATAGCCGGCGTAACCGAGAAACGCGCCGCCCTTCCCGAGCTTGATGCTGTAGGTGCAATAGACGGTTTCGTTTCCCGGGATCGACGTTTTGAAGAACATCAGCGGCGACAGATACGTCTTCTTGTTGGCGTCGGCCGTGGCGTTCGGGCTGCACCGCGCATTGGTCTGCTCGACCGTGAGGTAGTCGGTGCAGCGATTGTCGATGTTCAGTTCGCCGTTGTCGGCTGCCATGCAGGCGATCGGGAACAACAAAGCGAGCGTGGTAATGGATATTCTTGAAAACATACTGAACTCCCCTCTTATGGGGACAACTATTGATAGGCGACGCCGGCTTGCCAAGTTTCCCCCGGCACCAATCGCGCATATCTTGCGAATGACAGACGATGATTGCGTCGGTGCACAACTGTCGCGTCTTGGAGGGTGCCAATGGCGGAAAAGACCTGGGAACTCAGCGGCCAGTACATGGAAAGCTGCAATTGCGACTATCTCTGCCCCTGCATCTTCACCAATCCGCAGGAGGCGGCGACGCATGAGCATTGCTACGCCCTGATGGCGTACCGGATCGAGCGCGGCCGTTACCAGACGATTGCGCTCGATGGCCTGAAGTTCGCGCTCGTCATCCGATCGGGCCGCGTCATGGCGGACGGTGGCTGGGTGTTCGGTGTTGTGATCGACGAGGGCGCAAACGAGGCGCAGCGCAACGCGCTTGCCGCGATTGCGGGCGGCACGGCCGGCGGGCCGCCGCAGATGATTCGTGACAACCTCGTGAAGGATTTTCGCGGGGTCGAGGTCCGGCCGATCGAGTTCACGGCCGACGGACTGCGCCGCGCCACCGAGATACCCGGTGTGTTCGCCTTCGAGATCGAGGGCGTGGCGTCGCGCAATCGCTCGGGCGAACCGTTCTACATCGACAACACAGCCCATCCCGCCAATCGCCGGCTGGCCCTGGCGCGCTCGAAGAAGACGGAGGTGAAGGGCTTCGGCCTGTCCCTCAGCCTGCTCGGCAAGGGCAACAACGGTCACTTCGCGCCGTTTGCGTGGGCTGCTTGATGGAGGCGGCCTGATTAGGGCTGCCTGATTGGATCTGCAGGAGGCTGCATGACGCTGCTCGTTATCAACCTGGACAAGATCATCGGCACCGCCCAGGCATGGCGCGACACCTTCAAGGAGCGGCTCCCCGGCCTGCCCATTCGTTTCTGGCCGGATGTCGGCGAGGTGAAGGACATCGAATATCTCGCCTTCATGCATCCGGATTTCGACGCGCTTCCCGGCTTTCCCAACCTGAAAGCCATGTTCAGCCGCGCCGCCGGGGTGGAGGACATCGCCACCCATCCGAAGCTGCCGAAAGTCCCGCTCGGCAAGGTGGAGCCGCCGGGCGGCGATCCCATGATGACGGAATACGTCGTCATGCACGTCCTGCGTTTCCATCGCGAGATGCCGGCCTACCAGGCGGCCCAGGCAAAGCGGGAATGGCGCCGGGCGCCGATCATCCGGCCCGAGCAGAGGCGCGTCGGCTTCCTGGGCTTCGGCATGATGGCCAAGGCGCCGGCGCTGGTCCTGCAATCCCTCGGCTTCAAGGTCTCGGCGTGGGTCCGCTCACCGCGACCGGCGGCCGAGGTCCCGATCTTCCACGGCCGCGATCAGCTCGAACCGTTCCTCGGCCAGACGGATATCGCCGTCTGCCTGTTGCCGCTGACGGCGGAAACCGAGGGCATCTTCTCGGCGCGCACCTTCGCCATGATGCCGCGCGGCGCCATGCTGGTGAACGTCGGGCGCGGCAAGCACGTGGTCGACAAGGACCTGATCTCAGCGCTCGATTCGGGGCAGTTGTCCTATGCCGCCCTGGACGCCCTCTGGCCCGAGCCGCTGCCGTCGGAAAGTCCGCTGTGGCTTCATCCCAGGGTGACGGTGATGCCGCACGTGGCGCGGCGACCGACCGTCGCCCAGCTGGTCACCGAGGTCGCCGCGAACATCCGCAGCCTCAAGGCCGGAGGACGTCTCCTGCAGGAAGTCGACGTCGCGCGGGGCTACTGATCGGTCCCGGTAGAAGAGCTCGAAAGGGCGCTAGGGAGGCGCAGGACCGGATCGATCGGCTGGGATCTATGCCCGAGGCCGCGAGCCGGCCTGCTTCGCGGCTCGACGGCGACCGTTCCGGTACGTCTTGAACTAGGCCAACGGTTGGGCCTTCAATGCAAACGGCAAACATTTGCCTTGGAAACTGTCATGGCCCAGGCTCATCTCATCGTGCGCACCAAGCTCGTAAAGCTGGCGGATCGCCAGGCATTCGACGACTGGTATCGACTGGAACGCCTTCGCGACGCGGTGAAGGGCTTCAAGGCTCTGCGCGGCTGGAGAAGCTGGAGCAGAACCAATCCACTCGTGCACTTCGCGGTCTACGAATTCTCGTCGCCGGAGGAAGCTGAAGCGGCCCTGGATTCTTCCGCGTTTGATGCGCTCGTCGCGGAGTTCGACCGTTATTGGGGCGCTCGAACGGAACGCACACGCGAAATATTCGAAACGGCGGGAGAATTCACGCCGTCAAACGCAGAATGAGGAACTGTCGGCGCATCCGCTCGCCATCGGCACGAAAGCGTAGCAGTCGCTCTCCATGCGTCACCTCCCGCCGTCCGATCGGTCAATTCGTCGGCAGCTTACCCGCCTTGTAGTTGGCGACGGGCGTAGGGCGATATCGGGCCAGCCTGTGCCGGCATTCACCTGCAGGCTTCGAGCGGCACATGCGCCGCCGACGCGGCGTTCAGGCAGTCCTCAACGCTGCGGTACGCGCGGCGGTCGAAGTATACCGGAGCCACCGGTTGCACCGGCCTCTCCACGTAGACAGGGCGCTCTACGACGGCCGCGGGCGCGGGGGCCGGCACCGTTCTTTCTGTGCTGGAATAGGAGAAGCAACCGGAGCAGAGCGCACTGATTGCGACCACGAGGCTCAGGGATGGGAATGTTGCCTTCATTGTCAGGCCCTCCCGTTGGGCGACGAGGCAACGGGAACGGGCATGCAAGGTTCCCCAGCGTAGAGAAAGTTCGCCGAGCGCCGCGTGCCCGCAAGCTGGCGGCCAAGCGAATGGACCTCGAGTCCTTCCGTCCCGGCAAGCATGCCGGCCGGCGAGCTAATGCATCCTGGCCGGGGTGTCGTCGGCAAGGTTGAGCATTCGAGAGAGCACCTCTTTCAATTCGCTCGGCTCAAATGGCTTGTCGATTATGGTGGCGCCCCGGAATTCGCTCGGGATCATTAATCGTCGGTCGCCGTATCCGGTCAGGAAGATGAACGGGATGCGGCGTGCCAGGAGGATGCTGCAGATTGGAAAGCAGAAACGGCCTCTGAGGTTGATGTCGAGAATTGCGCCATCAAACCCGGATGTCCGAGCCAGTTCCATGGCCTCGGCGAGTTCGCCGACCGGGCCAACGGGCTCCAGATCGCAGTCGCGCAGAAAATCACAGACGACTTCCGCCATCAGGAAATTGTCTTCGACGACAAGAACGCGACCGTTCTGTCCCTTGGCCTTCAATGGGCCACTCCATTTTTCAATGCGACCTCTAAAGGGCTAACGCATGGAGCGAGATGAAGGCCGCCATTCGTGTCGTTCGCGGCTGTTGACTACTCAACCGTGACCATTCGAGCGGCCGTCGTAACCGTAGTAGCGGTAGTCGTAATTGTAGTAGCGAGGATACGGATAGGCATAAGGCCGCTCCTCGTAGTGATAGGCGACCGGGCGGCCATAGTAGTTGCCGTTGGAATAGGCATAGCCAGGGTCGTAATAGGTGCGGTTGGAGTAGGCGCACCCTGCCATCGACATCAGCAGCGCAGCGCCGGCGATCACCGTAAGGTTGCGCATTTTCGCCTCCATTGGGTAGGGCGGACACAGTCGTACCTGGTAAGGCCCTAATTGGGGTAAGGCCCTGACGGGTTGTCCCGCAGCGCACCAAACGCGCGCTGTGCGCCATGCGTAGTGAACGATCCCGCTTGTCGGGGGTTCCGGCACCGAGGCATTCGCCGAGGGCGTGGCGAGGCAACGTTCCTAGTTGTTGAGACGGCTTTCGCCTTCAAGGTCCGCTTCGTGTTCCAATTGAGCGGCCCCTCGGTCGAGATGTTCCGCGGCCTTGCGCAGCTTTTCCGCAGACGGATCGTCGATCATTGCGCCGAGCAGTCTCGCCTTTTTTGCAGCTGTCCTCGCGATAGCCGCGGCAAGTCGTGATGTTTCCGCTTTTTCCGACATCCGCAGGCACCCCTCTGTTGGGAACCACGGTGGCACGTTTGGGGCCATCGTTGGGCGGTGCAGAGACAGCCCGCCGAGGGGGAGGTGAGTGCCCTGACGGGCTGTTCCGCAACGCACCAATACGCACGCTGTGCGTCACATATCGGCAACGACCCGCCTTCATGTGAGGTTCCGGCAACGATGGCGGCAGAAGAACTGGAACGAGCGCTACAGAAAGCCGGTCCTGGTGTCGTAAGCGACCTGAGCGCCAGTATGCTCGTGTCCTGCAGACGCGTGCTGCCGTTCAATCGCCGGCCTGCCTCGAGCACAAGCCTTCACGTGCGCGTGCGCACTCTTGATGGGGTTGTTATCGCGGCCGTCTTGTTCAGCGGTGCTTCGCCGTCCATGTCGCAAGCAACGGCGAGATCCCTCGAGCTGATGGCGCGACAGCAGGTTGGCCACGCATCACCTCCTCGCCGCTGGTACCGCAGACGATGGAAGAGGACATCATGATTCAAAATCTTCACGTTGCCGAAAGAGGCTATGGCTCGTACTGGCCGCTCGGCATTCTCCGATGGGTGATGGTTCTCATCTTTGTTTCGTTCGGCATCCAGAAATTCACCGCCCAGTCTGCCGACGGCATTGCGGTGTACATTTT
>Ga0081455_10001481_pt1 | contig 29042 bp, 24 predicted proteins | sample TabmetS3T2R1_FD_70207 | JGI IMG/M metagenome (GOLD analysis project Ga0081455, IMG submission 70207) | Tabebuia heterophylla rhizosphere microbial communities from the University of Puerto Rico - S3T2R1 | ecosystem: Host-associated > Plants > Roots > Rhizosphere ... | reverse complement strand
CGACACGGTGCTGCCGCGCCACGCGCTCTACTACGCCTGCCTCGGCGAGCCGTTCGACGGCAAGGAAGCCGCGCGCATCGGCATGATCAATTACGCCGTTCCCGCCGAACAGCTCGAGGCCGCGACCATCGAGCTCGCGGAGAAGCTGATGAAGAAAAGCCCCGCCGTGCTGCGCGCGACCAAGCAGGCGATCAAGCATGTACGCACGATGGACGTGGCGCAGGCCTACGACTATCTCGCCGAAAAGGGCAAGGCGATCAAAGTCGCGGACAGCCAGGATTCCTACAACACGGGCCTGCGCCAATTCCTCGACGAGAAATCCTACAAGCCGACGTTCGAGCCGTTCCGGCTCAAAGCGGGCGAGCAACGATCAAAAGCGGGGGCGAAGAAATAGTCGCCCTTGAAGCAGGGGCGTTTGTGTTTGAAGTACGCTCACGCCGCATACTCGGTGCGTCCCCTCCCCCGCCTGCGGGGGAGGGATAGGGAGGGGGCATGCAAAGAGGTTCCTAACGGGCCGACCCGCGATCGCTTACTACCCGTGTTCGCCCCCGCGAAAAGTTATGCCTGATCGGCTTTCGCTTTTCATCCACAATGCGGACGGCATCCTCCGCTGTTCGGATGTCGATGTGCGGCTTCAAAGCATTCAACTTTTTTGCGCGTTCAATTGCTGGATCACGAGGATTCTTCTTTGTCACATAATAGGCAGTCGCGATCTTCTCTAGGTGTCTTACGTCACTTGCGCCGAACCATTCAGATATGAAGTCTAGTAGTGGCTCGAATGTTTCTACGTTCTCCATATTGGCAGCACGCACACGTTCCCCAAAAGGAGTTGGAACGATGGTCGGTCCATAACCCTCTCTGGTAAACTCAAACTCAACAATATTTGCAGCCCGCATCGCACCCAGTTCGTTATTCAGATCGAAAGAATAAGGACCGTGCTTGTAGATCACAAACTTGTATCCGAAGTTTGATTTCGAAAGATCCTGCAAAATGTAAAAGGCCTTCTGGAGGTGAGTCTCTCCAGCCCAACTTCCTCGCGAGCGTAATTTGCGCGCAAGCTCGATTACGAGTGCGCAGCGGGAACTATAAGAGAGGCGTTCCATCTTCTCCTCCTATTGAAGACCCAAAAGTGAATTCTTGTTCTCCTCACGCCATTTGATTGCTTGGGCTTCAATCGATTTGTCGCAATACACGCGGTCGACGCCAATGAGAGGCATGGCGGCAAGCACCTGAGATCGCTGCAGCGATGAATCTATCCTTCCGTCAAAACTTAGAACCGGAAAGATCGGGGCTGTTGGTTTGGGAAGGATGTAGTCGTATCGGATCAGTTCTTTGCCAAATTTCGCCTCAGCGGCTTGAGCAATGATACTCCCCGGCTTCAATTTACCACCTTCTGTATCGGAAGGCGCGGGTTCGTAGAAACGCCGGAAGTGTTCCCGACATTGTATTCGGCGTGCAAGACCATGGTATGGTGAATGGTTATCTTCGTATGCGGCACGAATTGCGGCCTGGACCTCTACGTCACACATTTTCAGGTGGTCATCCAGCTTCGTGGAGAACTTGCCGCCTGGAAGCCACTCAACCAGGAAATCCTTGAGATGAAGGTCGTAAGCGCGCCTGATGTGATGAAAATACACCTGCTTGTACATGAAATGTCTGGCAATCATTAATCCTTCGGACGATTCCAGGCCGCCCTCTTCCAGTCCTAAAGCCGGTTCATCCGAGTCTTCATACTTCTTGGGCAGAATACGAAGCGTGGCGATTAAGCGGTGGCGGTCAAACGTGCCGTACGTGACCCCAGCATGGTAGGAATCGCGCAGGAGATAATCCATTCTGTCCGCTCCAAACGCGTCCCCGACAATGATCTCGGCAAGTATCGTCTCCCAAATATCGAATTGGAGTTCGGAATACTTGGGACCCACGGCGACTTTGACAATATCCTCGGCTGCCACACGCGGTTTCATCGCAGCCCAAATTTCCTGCATCTCCGGGCTGAGAATAATGTCTCTACTGAGGTTGTCGTGCTTATAGCCGTCGGGAAGCAGAGCGTCCTCCGCTGCGTGTGAGAACGGTAAGTGCCCGAGATCGTGGCAAAGGGCTGCTAACCGAACGACGGTTCTCCAATAGCTCAGCGCTACCGAGTCCGGGATGATGTTGCGTACGCTGCTGTCGCCCAGGTTGTCGGGGTTCGTCACAACATCAAAAATTTCCGTAGCGAGGTGCATCACGCCTAGCGAGTGCTCGAATCGCTTGTGAGTCGCTCCAGGGTACAGCAGATACGTGAGGGCCAGCTGATGAATGTGGCGAAGCCGCTGGAAGGGCCGGGAGTCGATGACCTTCCGCTCATCAGTCCTCACCGAAACGAAATTGTGAATCGGATCGCGAAACTCGTGCGTATGCTTCATCGGCGCGCAAATCCGAATCACTAAAATAGTCGCCGTCGATAGCACGATCGTTAATTCCTGGTTGGAACAAACCAAGAACATAGCTAGTGCCACCCCCAAAGTCCACTGATTTTGAGGATGTCAAGGCGGGACTCATGCGCACACTCACCCCCTCCCCACCTCTCCAGCCGAAGTCGGATTTATCCGACTTCGGCCAGTCAAAGAGTGGCCGAACTCAGGTAAACCTGAGTTCGGCCGCAAGTGGGGAGGAAGGAGACCGAGTTTGCCGCTTGCGGGGTCGATTCCCAACCAACAGGCTTTAGAGTCGCTAGGGAGGACCAAGACCATGACCCGAACCGCGCTGATCGTGGCGCTCGCGCTCGCCGTTTTCGCCGGCACGGCGCATGCCCAATTCTACAAGGGCAAGACCGTCACCATGATCATCAACTACCCGGCAGGCGGCCCGACCGATATCGAGGGGCGCATCATCGCCCAGCATTTGCCCGCGCACATAGCCGGCAAGCCGAACATCGTCATCAAGAACGTGGGCGGCGCCGGCGGCGTGATCGGCACCAATCAGCTTGCCGACGCCGCGCCCAATGGCGAGACCTTCGGCTTCTTCACGCTCGACATCATCGCGCAGCTCCTCGGCAATCCGGCGTTGCGCGCCAACTACGCCGATTTCGTGATGATTGCCGGCGTCGAGAACCCGCTGGTCGCCTACGCGCGCAAGGATACGCCGCCGGGCCTCAAGGTTGCGACCGACATCATGCGGGCGCACGAGTTCAAGGCGCTCTCGCTCAACGCGCAGAACAGCAACACCATCAACCAGGCGCTCTCGCTCGATCTCTTGGAGCTGAAGTACCGGGCGATCCCCGCCTATCGCGGGCTGAAAGAAGTCGAAACCGCGATCCTGCAGAACGAGGGGCAAGTCGCCAATACCTCGCTGCCGGGCTGGACCGGCTCGATCGAGCCGACCATGGGCGAGCTCGTCATTCCACTGTGGCAGCTTGCCCCGCGCGGCAAGGGCGGCGGCTATCCGCGCAGCGTGGCGCTTCCCGACATGCCGACGTTCGAGGAGTTCTACGCGATGGTGAACGGCGGCAAGAAGCCGTCCGGCTTCACCTACGAGGTCTTGCGCACCTCCACCGACCCGCTGGTCGCCATGTTCCGCACAGCCTTGATGCCGCCGAAGACGCCGCACGAGCCCGTCGCGCTGATGCGATCCGCCTTCGTCGACTTGTGGAAGAATCCCGACTTCATCCGCGACTATTCGAACGTGGTGAAGACCAAGCCGATCCTCCTGACCGGCGAGGAAGCGCAGGAGATCGTCGCCGCGCTGGCCAACGTCAAGCCGGAGATCAAGGCCTTCCTGCTCGACTACAGCAACCGGTTGGTCAGGTAGCAGTCTACGTAGCGTAGCCCGCATTGAGCGTAGCGAAATGCGGGGAGTCTTGCGCGTGGCATCCCGGATTTCGCTACGCTCAATCCGGGCTACTGTTCCCGCCCTCCGCTGCCAATCGCGCAACAGCTTAGCCCGCATTGACCCCGCGAAAAGGCGGGCAATGCGGGGGGAGTTTGGCGGTGGGCGTCCCGGATGTCGCTACGCTCAATCCGGGCTGCCTGTCCCGGCTATCAATCAAGATTGAGTTTGGAGCCGAGCATCGTGGCCCCGATAAGTGCGGGTATGCCGAGCGCAAGCGAGACAACCGCGAAGGCCACGGTTTCGATCATGACACGCTCCCTCTTATTTTTCCGGAAAACCCCCGGCTGATTGGGGGGCACCATGCCCAAACCCGGCTGCGGCTTCTGTGATGGACATCACACTCCGGACGATTTCGACGCCGCATCCGTGGCCTGTTCGAGGGGTTGGTGATCCACTGATTGCGTCATTTTCGGGGCGCCGAGGCCTGCAGCAAGCGTACCGAGCCGCCTACGGGCTTTGCCAGCTCGTGCGTCTCTTAGGAAACAGCCACGCGTGGGGGCAGCGGCACGTTGTTGGCGGCAAGAACGCGCCGCAGTCGGTCCGGATAGTCGGTAATGATGCCGGCCACGCCCATGCGCACGAGACGGTCCATTTGGTCCGGCTCGTTGACGATCCAGGGAATCACACGAATCCCCAGCGCGCTCGCCTCTGCGATACATTCGCTTGTCAGATCCTCGAAGGCGGGCGACCAGACGCCACAATCGGCTGCCGCCACGAGCCGTGGCACTGATCCGCCGACTTGGTTCACGTCGAGGCCTGCGGTCCACGGCGAAGCTCCCGGCTTGCCCCGCTGGATCGTGTCGTAATCAGGTTGTTCCGATGTCAGGCCGCCGCGGAGGATGTCCGGTTCGACACGGCGCAGAACGCGCAGGATCCGCCAATCGAACGATTGGATGCTGACACGCTCTGCAAGGCCTGCCTCGCGCACGACCGCAGCCACCGCCTCGGCGAAGGGCTCGGGCTCAGGCACATCGGCGCCCGACGCGGGCGTTAGCTTCGTCTCGATGTTGAAGCGGATATGGTCCGCACGCTTGCTCAACGCGAACACCTCCGCGAGTGTCGGGATATGGACGCCATCCTGCGGTCGTTGCTCGGGCAAGCTGGCGGCATAGGCAGTCCCAGGCTTGAGCCGGCCCACGTCGTAGCGTTTGAGCTCTTCCAGGGTGAGAGAATAGATTGCCGGCCCGCGCCGGGAGAGGAAAGCGCCGTCGGGTCCACGGGTAGTATCGGGATTGAGCCATTCGTCGTGATGGACGACGACAACCCCATCTTTGGTCATACCCACGTCCAACTCGAGGGTGGTAACGCCGATCGCCAGAGCCGTGCTGAAGGATTCGATCGTGTTCTCCGGAGCGAGACCGCGCGCGCCGCGGTGGCCCTGAAGATCAAAAACGATTGCCGGGAGGCGTGCAGCGCGAGTTATCATAGGTTTCCGACCAGCGATTTCACCGCGATCCCCGCACGTCAAGGGCGATTGCCGCGCAAACGTCGCAAGCCGAGTGAGCACCGGATAGGAACGCTCGAGGTCAAGCGTCAACACGGCACATGGTGAGCTCAGCGCAGATCTTGTCGTGGCTGACGCTGGCCTACGGCTTGGCCGTGCCGGCCATCGCGGTCATCTATTGGCGCACCTATGGCCCGTCGAACTTTCTATGGCTTTCCGACATCGCCCTTGCGCTGACACTCGCCGCCTTGTTGAGCGGCAGTCGCTTGCTCGCCAGCATGACAGCGGTCGGCGTGCTGGCGCTCGAGCTCGCATGGACAATCGATTTTTTGGCTGGCGGCCGCCTTATTACCATCGCCGCCTACATGTTCGATGCGAAGCTCCCGCGCTACCTGCGGGCCTTGTCCCTCTTTCATCTCGCGCTGCCGCCCACGCTCCTCTTCCTGGTCTACGAGTTCGGCTATGACCGGCGTGCGCTGATCTATCAAACGCTGCTGACCTGGGCCGTCCTTATCGTCACTTACCTGACAACCGATCCGGCGAAGAACATCAATTGGGCCTTTGGGCCGGGCAGCAAACCGCAACGTGCTTTGCCGCCGTTGGTTTACCTCGGCCTCGAAATGGCGATCATTCCGATCTGCGTGTTTTTACCGACGCATCTGCTGCTGGAGCGCTTCTTTTGAGCGTCGGCGGCCGGACTGTCTTCTACGCGGCATCCGTCGCGACTTCGATCGGCTCGACAACGGACGGGTCGTCGTTCTCGTGCTTGTTGACCCGCGCCGAGATCGGCCACATGCGCATTGGACCGGCGGGGAACGGGCGCATCAGATCGCGCGGATCGGCCTCCTCGCCGAGCCAGCGCGCGCAATCTTCCCGCGCCACAATGACCGGCATACGGTCATGGATCTCGGCCACGAGCTCGTTCGCATCGGTGGTGATGATGGCGAAGGTACGAATCCATTCGCCCGAGGCCGGCTCCTTCCAGTTCTCCCAAATGCCGGCGAGAGCAAACGGCGCGCCGTCCTTCATGGCGATGGCGTAAGGCTGCTTCGCCTTCTGCCCCTTGATCGCCTTCCATTCGAAGAAACCGTCGACCGGCACGATGCAGCGGCGCTTGCGGTAGGCCTCGCGGAACGTGCGGAGATCGCGCACGCTTTCGCATTTGGCGTTGATCGGCTTGCGCCCGCCCTTGGCATCAGCGCACCAATACGGAATGAGCCCCCAGCGCAGCGGATCGAGCGAGAGCTCGCCGGTCCTATGATTGCGGCGGATGACCAACAGGTCCTGGCTTGGCGCGCCATTCCACCGTGGCGGATAGTTGTGCAGCCTATCCTGGCGCACGTTCATGCCATCGACGATGGCATAGCGAAGCGGTCCGCTGCTCTGGATGACCCTCCCGCACATGGCGCGGGATATAATCATGCCTCGGTGTGCGTGCTAGGTCGCGCGTTCCACGGCCTTGCGACGCGATCAGCGCGGATGACTTAAAGGAATGCCCCGGCTAGACCAGGGGCCGCCGGGGCATCTCAGTCAGGTGTCGGGTTGATCGATCAGCTACGCGGCGTTGGCGTCAGCGCCCGGCAGTCTTCTTGGGAGGCGGGCATGGCGCTTGATAGCCGTACCCGCGATTGATGTCGGTGTGGGTGACGCACATACCGCCGCGTTTACTCGGGCCGGGACCCGCGTGCCACTCCCACGGGCCTTGGCCAGTTGCTTGCCGAGGAACGTCATAGGGCGGCGGACCAGAGCCGGGGGTGTAGACGAGACCACCACCGCCGGAGGGCTGACCGGCAGATCGACGAGCGGCTCGGCGGGTGTACCTTTGAGAAGGGTTATATGTTTGAGAAGGGCCATAGGCCGGAGCAGGACCATAGCCCGGAGGAGGAGGAGAGCCATATTGCGCGTTCGCCCCCGCCACCCAGGCGGCCGGAGCCAAAATCCCTATAGCCGCGATTGTTATGAGTGCGCGTTTCATTGTTTACCTCCCTTGAAATAGTGCGACGGGTTAGGTGCGACGGATGGCAACGCCGGCGTAAAGACGAATGTTCCAAACGACGCCGGTACTTTCTCACTAGTCGCCATTGCCGCGACGGACGCGTTCACGCGGCTTCGTCAGCCAACGAGAATCCCGAGTGTGGAACCGCAAGGGAGATTTGCCCGCGCCTCGGGAACCCTCAGGATTGGCGGCGGTTCAAGAGTTCCGCTGGGAAAGATATGAATGCGCCAGAAAGTATTGGACCCTCGAGCAAGATTTCCTCGCTCAAGTCGGTCCAACAACCTCACGCCCGGCGAGGAAGGTTCGATCAACACGGATGTCCTTGAGTCGATCGAGATCGCAGGAAAGCGGATCTTCAGCGAGCACAACCATGTCCGCTACCTTGCCGACCTCAAGGGATCCGTATCTGTCCTCGTTCCAGGTCAAGCGGTGGCCACTTTGCGCCGCCATCCGCAGAGCCTCCTCTCGGGTCAGCCGGCTGTCTCCGAGTTGTCGCTGACCATCGTCGTCCCAGCGGGCAATTGCTTCCCACGCCGTCCACAGCATCGAATACGGCACTCCATCGGTTGAGAGCGCAACCGGCACCCCGCCATCCAGCATGCGCCGGATGGGGATAGCCTCCTCGCCGAGCTGGTCGAGGCCGTAGCGATCACCCGCCATCCAGAGGAAGCCCGGCACCACAGTGGCGATGACGCCGAGCGCCTTCATTCGCCGGATCTGCGCGTCGCTTGCCTGATTGACGTGAATCACCACCCAGCGGCGGTCACGGATGGGCACTTCCTTGTCGATGGCCTCATAGGCGGTCAGAGCGTATTCGAGATGGCGGCTGACCACGCAATTCACGCGCAGGCCGAGCCGGGCCGCTTCAATGCCGAGCTTCACGAAGCGCTCTTGGGTCATCGCCTGGTAGAAGTGCCCTGCCCACTGATCATATGGGTAGCCCGCCGCGATGATGTCCGCGACGGTGCTGTCGGCATGGCCGCCGAGATTGATTCCTTCCACGCGCAGGATGTCGTCGCCGCGGCCTCGGCCGCCGGCAACTGCGGCATAGTGATAGAAAAGATCGAGCAGCCGTTTGTCGTCGAACGCCGCGCTCGGCATGCTGATCGGGGCGTGCATGCGCAACGGCAGCGCGCCGCGCTCGGCATTCTCACGGTAGGCGCGGATGACCGTGGGCGTGAGCCCGTGGCCTTCGTAGAGCGATGTCGTTCCCGCCGCTACATAGGCGTGCGCGCCGAGGCGCACACTGTCCACCCGATCGGAGTACGTGAAGCGAGGCAGATCGCGAAAAAGCGTATACTCCAGGACCGGAGAGAAATTTCTCTCCAAGAACACGCCCGTCGGCTCGCCGCGTGCATCCTTCACGATCTCGACGTTGTGCGGCGCGGACGAGTCGCGGGTCACGCCCGCGCGCCTTAGCGCCAGCGAGTTGGCAACCGACGGAAACGGTCGGCGACTCCACCAGCCCCACACCGCACGAATGTAGACAGGGTGGTCGGGAGCGACGGCATCGAGATCATGCCGATTTGGAAAGCGGCCGTCGGTCAATTGCTCCGGGCGGCTGATGTACTCGTGCGGCGGCTCGCCCATCGGCATGAGCACGATCCACTCGCCGGCAGGCGTCGTCTGCGCCGCACGTTTCACGACCTCGACGATGTCGGGGACGGAGTGAAGCCCGGCAATGGGAATGCCGCCGCGCGCCTTGAGACCTTCCCGGTCCGCATGCGGATGCGCATCGAAAAACCCCGGCAGCACTGACCGACCCTCGAGGTCGATGCGGCGCGTCGTGGGGGCGGCATCCTTGAGAAGCGCCGCGTCGTCGCCGACCGCCACGACGTGACCCGCTCGCGCCGAGACGGCTTGCGCTAATCGTGAGCCACGATCCAGCGTGATGATCTTGCCGCCGTGCAGGATCAGATCGGGAGGAAGCATGTATCGGCATTCTAGCGCATTTACCGACATTTGCGCCGGCACGAACCTCCGCGGAACCCGCAGCGCCCTCGTCGGTTCCCCGTGCGCCGCCCGCAAAGCCCCTCACCAGAAATAGAGTGAGGGTGAGCATGCGCTTGCGCTTTGCCGCAAGCGTCTCTTGCGCACGCCTCCCCAATTTTCTGGTCATAAGAAGTCTCGTGGAATAGAGCGATCCCATTCGCGACGACAGACTTCGTTCGCCCCTTCCCACGCGCGTAAACTTCCCTGCAGCAGGAAGACATCGCGGTTGCACGACAACCGCATCAGCGTCTCGATGCGGGTTTGCCATGCGTCCCGCGACATCGTGTTGGTCTTCCGCAGTTCGACTACTGCGCTGAGCGGGTCGTCCTCCTCGACATGAAGCGTGGACTTGCTCTGCGTGCCCAACTCAAGGCCGATGCGGTCAATGCGTTCGATGTGCATGTCGCCGCGACGGCTCCTTGTCGGCTTCTCAGGTGGCGCCGATTCCGGACCAGGCAGCGGCGACAGCAGCGCGTCTGCAGCCTGGGGCGGCCGTACCGGCAGATCGACTGTGCCACCGGAGATGAGTAGCGCGGCCTTCTCAGGAGAAGGCCAAATCATCGGCCAATAAGCCGTAGAAACGGCAAGCCTTACCTTGTGGCCGGCCGGGAAAACCGAGCCGGCATCGTTGAGCTGGATGCGCACCCGGTAGCGCTCCCCGATCGCCAGCGGCGCAAGCTTTTCGTGTCCGTCGCGATGAGCGAGGTTGAGTACGCCGTAGCTGACACGCAGCGATTCACCGGATGGGTGCACATCGCATAGCCGAAGCACCAGGTTCGCAATCGGCCTGTCGGAGGTGACGTCAAGCGTAACGATCGCCGCGCCGAGGATCTCGATCGGCGCATCGAGCGGCGGCGTCTCGAAGATGAGCGAGCGCGCGTCGTCTTCCCGCTGATCCCCTGCCTGATCGCGTCCACGACCGAACGGAACCCAGTTGCCTGCACCTTTCCCGACCGTCTGCGGCGAGCAAACCGCGCGAGCCGTCAAAGGTGCCGCCTCGTTTCGCAGCCCCTGGTCAGTCAAAAACAGGCGCCGGGGTGTTATTTCCGGTGGTGGCCATGAAGGTTCGGCAATCCACCGGCCCGGCAACACCTCGTGATGGGACGCGGGCTTCACGCTTTCCGTCATCCAAGCGCGCAGCATGGGCTCATCCATCACGCCAGTATCGATGCCCTTGAGCCAATAATCCCACCACCGCAGCATCTCTTGCAGGAAGCCGATCTGTGGGCCGGGAAGTGCAAAATGCGGATAGCCGTGTGCCCACGGCCCGATGAGGCCCTTGCGAGGCACCGTCAGCCGCTCGAGCAGGCGTGGAATTGCATTCTTATAGGCATCGGTCCAACCGCCGACGGCGTACACGGGACATTGGATCGCCGCGTAATCCTCGCAGACCGATCCGTGCTTCCAATACGCATCACGTCGTTGGTGCTGCAGCCAAAGTTCGAAGAACAGCGGTGCGTTCTCCAGGCGCTCCAGCCACATCGCCCGCCATCGATCGCCGACAAGCGTCGGGTCGGGCGGCATGCACATTGAACCGAAAAAGAACGAGCCCCACTCGAGTCCGTCGGCCGCAAGAAGCGTGCCGCCCATGTAATGCACATCGTTGGCATACCGGTCGTCGGTCGAGCAGATGGTTACGATCGCCTTGAGTGCCGGAGGACGCCGCGCCGCAATCTGAAGTCCGTTGAACCCGCCCCAGGAAATTCCCATCATCCCGACGACGCCACTGCACCAGGGTTGCGCCGCCAACCACGCGATCACTTCCACGCCATCGTCCTGCTCTTGTTTTGCGTACTCGTCGAACAGCAAGCCATTCGACTCGCCGCAACCTCTAATATCGACGCGAACGCCCGCGTAGCCGTGGCCCGCCAGATACCGATGAGTCAACGCGTCCCGCTCGTAAGTCCCATCGCGCTTGCGGTATGGGAGATACTCCAGGATCGCAGGAACCGGGTTCTGTTCGGCGTCATCGGGCAACCAGATGCGGGCCGCCAGCCTCGTGCCGTCTTTCAACGGTATCAACGTGTGCTCGATGACGCGCACAGTGCGTGGAAAAGTCGTCACAATCACAGGGGATCCCCAATTGGCAGGATTAGAGAACGGTGAGGCTAGCTCCGTGGTACGCGGCATGCCCGTCTGTCACAAGTCGAGGACCACCTCGCCCCGAGGTCGGCAGCAGCAAATAAGCGCGTCCCCCTTTGCCGGCGGATCCAGCGGCTCTGGGTCGTATTCCACGTCGCCGGCAAACAGCGCCGTTTCGCAGGTGTGGCAGACCCCGGTTCGACAGGACCACCTCACAGCCACATCGCATGCTTCTGCGAGTTCGAGCAGGCTCTGGTACTTTGCATTCCAAGGCAAGGTGAGTCCGCTCCGCGCGAAGGAAACTTGCGGGCCCAAACCGGCCGGTTCCGCAGGCAAATGCGGAGAATGAGTCTCGTCTTTCATCCCCGGTGTAATGGAAACAAGCGTGCCGAATATCTCCGTGTGAATATGATCAGCAGACACACCCCACGCCGCTAAGCCAGCGGTAAGCTCCCGCAAAAACTCCGCAGGGCCGCACAGATAGAAGTGGCCGTCATGCGGAACGCCAATCTTCTCGAATGCAGAAACGGCGAGGTGCCCGTGAGCGTCGAAATCGACACCCCTTCGGTCGGACGGCCCCGGCCTGCTGTATTGGATATGGCTGTGGCCGTATTTCAATTCTTGTAATAGAGAACGCGCCTCTTCCCGGAATGGGTGCTCCTCACGGTTGCGTGCTCCAAAGAGCCACCACACCGGCCGGTTTGACTTCTCGGCCGCCAAGGCGTGCAGCATTGCCAACACTGGGGTCGCTCCAACGCCCGCGCTGAGTAGCACGACCGGCTCGCTGCCCGAACGGAGCGTGAAGCTGCCACGGGGCGCGCTGACCTCCAGGTCGCTCCCCGGCTTGATTCGAGTGCGCAGATAGGTACTCGCAACGCCCTTTTCTTCTTGCTTGATGCTCACGCGATAGTGTCGGGTACCCGGGAGGCTTGACAGCGAATAACTACGCAATATCGGCGGCGCACCGGACTGAATGGGAAGGCGCAGAACCACGAATTGCCCAGGCAGGGCAGCGGCCAGGGGTTCACCGTCAGCGGGAACGAGGAGCAGAGAAAACACGCTGTTACTCTCCCGCTCGATCCGCGACACCCGCATCGGGCGAAATCCCGTCCATGCGGGCGGCGGGCTCACGACCGAGAGCCCCGGGTTTCCTTTTCCTACTGCCTGTCCTTCATTGAGTTCCTGCTGCAGCAGCGCTTGGAAGGAATTCCGCCAACCAGCGGGCAGCGCCGGGATGCGCAAGGCGCGTTCTAATTGAGCGCGGGAATGACCGGCAAGATAGAGTAGGGCATCGGCCTCGGCGACGCTCATGCGCTCCGGACCATCGCTGACCTTCACAATCTTATCCCCGGCTGCGACTTCGCCGACTTCCAGCACACGGAAGTAGAAGCCTGGTCGGTGATGCTCCACCAGCAGGGCGGCCATACGCGGCTCGTCCATTCGGATTCCAACCCGGTAGCACGTCACTCGGGGCTGCGTCACTTCGAACAGTGCGCTGCCAATCCGATAACGGTCGCCGATGCAGACCTCATCGTCCGACAATCCGTCCACCGTGAAATTCTCGCCGAATTGTCCAAACACGAAGTCCTTTCGCCCCAGCTGCCTTTCCCAATAGCGATAGGAATCGATCTGATAGACGAGAACGGCCCGGTGCTCGCCGCCGTGTCCCACCAAATCTCCCTGCCCATCGCCATCGATGTTCAACCTCCCTACCTTACGGCGACCGCGGACCGCGTCCTTCCACACGGCCGTGCAAACGGTCTTGCCCTTCCATTCGACGTCGCGCGGAAGTCCGACGTTCACCGATAGTAGTCGAGCCATGTCGCTCCCCTTTGGTGGGGACCGGAAGCCGTCCCTAGCCGTTCGCAGCCGCTGCGGGCCCGCCGGGTGCTCGCTCACGGCCGTTTGCAGGGCGGGCCAACTCGGCGACCGTGAGGTTTCGATCGGGGCCGTGCGCAAGCACCGTCTGACCCGGCTCAAGATGGAGCTGGATGCCATCGAGATGTACCGAGACGATGTCCGGCTCGAACGAGACCAGGTTGGAGATGCGGCGGACCTCAGGATAGGCGTCAGGATACGACCATGCCGCCAGACGTGCGTCAGCGATGGTGTAGTAGCTGCAGAGCCCTTTGTATGGGCAGAAGGTCTGGTGTTTCACGGGAGTGAGGGCGGACTCATCGATGTCTGCGCGTGGAACATACCAACGCGGCGCGAAGCCGGACTCGTAGAGGACGAGTGGCCGCGTGGTATCGGCGATGATGCGGTCACGATGGCGGACCACGAGGTTACGAGAGGCCTGGCGAATGTCGATGCGGTGGTAGTTGTCAGCGGCATGGCCCACGATTCGTTCGTCTTCTTCGTAGAAGGCGTCCATGGCCCGCCAGGCGAACGCGACGCGCGCCTGCAGTTCGCTCGCGTGGGCGGGCAGGCCGGTATGCTGCCACGCCCCTCGCGGCGCGGCGTGCTCGCCCGCCCGGACGCTGTACCAGGACGTGAGCCCGAGATCGGGGTGTTGGGTGGTGTGGTCCGTGTGTTCCAGAGTGTGTGGAGAGACGTCGGTCTCGGGGAAGTAGGCTACCGGATAGCGGCCCGGTTCGAAGAGCAGAAGGACGTGCTCGCTATCGGCGATCAGGGTTCCACCGAAGCGCACGCGCATGCGCCGGCGCAATGGCTCGACGTACAACAGTCTCTTGGGCAGTGGTTCGGGGACGAGGAACCGGCCGATTGCTCCCGTCGAGAGCGGACCTTGTTGCCAGGACAGTCCCATTGCTCTCTCTCCATAAGTAAGCGCCAGGAAAACAGGGCGGGACGGAACATTTGGGGGGACGCAGCTGCGTGTCTATGCCCAGATTGCGGTGACTTTTTCAAATTTGCTGGATTGTAGTGAATCTGACTTGAAGTTGTTGCTCAGGATCAGGTCAATCTGCTCGCCTTCATCAAGACGTAAAGTCAGCGACATGCAGCGCTAATTTGGGAGCTGCATGTTGGCACCTCTGCGTGCGTCAATTCTTGACGTCGCCGGCGGCAGGTTGAACCATCAACCGATGCTATCCGTAAACGACAGCTCCCGCGATCACGGCGCCGTCCAGTGCAATCCAGCCCAAGCACGGCAAATAGATATTCCTGTCATGCTTCCGAATTCCGAACCATAACCAGAGAGCGGCGGAAGCTAGATACGTACTCCACGATAGGATCGAAACCCCCGCTTGCCTGCTGACCGACCCATATGGCCCACACCTGGGGAACAGTCATGACCATCGTGAATACGGACAACCCTCCCAACAAGCTCCGCAGCTTCGTATCGGAGGGGGATGCTGCAGCCAAAGTGTTCCCCGGATCGTGAATCATTCGGCGTTCCTCCGTATTTGTGTGTCGCAGCCAAATAGACGATCATGATAGGCCCGACCCAATTGAAAGGGCAGAAGAACGACTTCCGCGACACGGAAGCGATCGCCGAAGCCGTGCTGCGTCCCACCCGGCGTGCGAGCAGCCGTCCATCCCCGGAGGCGTGGACATGAACAAGTTCAAGCCGGACGGCTGGCCAACTGTGACGCCGAGAGTCTTCACTGACGATGTCGCTGGCTTGGTCGGGTTTTTGAAAATCGTATTCGGCGCCAGCGGAAGGCTACAGTCCGAAGCGCCAACAGAGCTGAGAATTGGCGATTCGGTCGTCCTGATCAGCGAGGGCGGCGTTGCGCGTGAGGCAATGCCGGCCTTCCTTTATGTCTATGTCGAGAATGCGGACGAGGCCTACCGGCGAGCACTTGCCGCAGGCGCTGAATCGATCGAGAGACCTGGCGACATGCCTTACGGCGACAGACGAGCGACGGTTCGGGATTCGTGGGGGAACGTCTGGCAGATCGCGACATACCGCGGGCGCTGAGACAATTGCGCAAGTCAGATCAAACTCGGCCCATCGGGTAGCGGCTACGGCCTCGCCAGCCGCCGACGGCTCCGTCCCTCGTCTCAGGCTTCTTGCGCGGTTTCGATCAGGTCACGCGTGCGCGTCACTCGCGGCCATGCCTGATCGAAGTCGGCAACGAGCATCTTGAAACCCGCAGAGTCGAGAGCATTGCGCAGCGTTGCCATGTCTTTGAACTGGTACAACGCGTAGTGGACCGATGGGTCGCTGCGGCTCCAGAAGCGCCAGCCTTTCTCGGCATGGAGCTTGTCCATCGCCAATGGCAGGTGGTGCGTTCCATACCATTGATCGAATTTTGCGCGGTCGGACTCGTTGGCCACCTGCGCTCGAACCATGAAGTAGGCTTTGTTCGCTTCCATGCTTGCTCCTCCAGCACCGTCACCCTCGTGACGTCCCGTGTGGCTATTCTCTGGAACGCCGCAAATCCGTCTCCCGCGCTGATCTATCGTACGCCCTGGGATCATCCGGAGCACAAGCGCGGTGCGGCTGCGTATTTGGTCTGCATTGACACGCATTCGAGGCTCAACAATGCTCTCGCTATTGAGCCTTCTGACACGGAGCCTTTGTGATCACCCATGATTGGACGCCGGAAACTTGCGACACTGGAAGTCTCGGCCATCGGCCTTGGTTGCATGAGTATGACGCCGATTTACGGCGTGCCGGACCCTGACGAAGCCATCGCCACGCTGCACCGGGCGCCGGAACTTGGCATCGACTTCATCGATACGTCTGATGCTTATGGCGCGAATGGAGCCAACGAGGAACTGGTGGGGCGGGGCCTGAAAGGGCGACGCGAAAGCTACGTCCTTGCGACAAAGTTCGGCAATATTCGTCTGCCCGATGGCAGGCCCGGTGCCAAGGGCAATCCGGAATACGTCACGGAGGCCTGTGACAAGAGCCTGAGGCGGCTCGGTACCGATTACATCGATCTCTATTTCATCCACCGGGTCGATGACACCGTGCCGATCGAGGATACGATGGGGGCCATGGTGCGACTCAAGGAACAGGGGAAGATTCGCTATCTGGGAATTTCCGAAGCGGGACCGAATACGATCCGTCGCGCCCACAAGGTCCACCCGATGGCTGCGCTGCAGACCGAGTATTCGTTATGGACGCGCGACGTAGAGCAAGAAATCCTTCCCCTTTGCCATGAGCTCGGGATCGGCTTCCTTGCTTACGCGCCGCTTGGCCGCGGTTTCCTGACCGGCGTCGTTGCTGCCGGCGACGGCATGCCGCAGAACGACCTCCGCCGTAATATGCCGCGTTTTCAAGGCGAGAACGCGCGGCAAAACCAGAAACTCCTCGATGAGCTGAAACGACTCGCCGCCGATGAACGTTGCTCGCCGGCCCAGCTCTGCATCGCTTGGCTCCTGTCGCGCAAGCCGCCGCTGGTGCCGCTTGTCGGCACAAGCAAGCGAAAATGGTTGGAGGAGAACGCCAAGGCAGCCGATGCGACGCTATCCGCGGCAACGCTTGCGGCGCTCGACACAGTGTTTAGGCCGGGCATTACCCGGGGTGACCGCTATCCGGCGCCGATGATGGCGCGCTTGGGGCTGTAGGAGTGTTTGCCGTTGGCCCAGCGATCCCTCATGGTTTCCTTGCTCCCGCAACCAGCGGGGATGCCGCTCGCACCGAGCCCATTTCAGTTGCAAGGTTGACGTGCAGTCATGAGACGCACAGCCGTGGCGCTTTCCTTGGTTACTTCATGGGAATGACTGGCAGCAGGACGTGCGCTTGGCGGTGGGGGCCGGCGTGCAGCGTAACATCCGCGCCGAAAACTGCCGGCGGGCGGTCACGCGGATCATTGTGAGTGAAGGGACCGACGCCGGTCCACATCTTACCCAGCGTCGCGAGACCGGCGGCGGGCTCGCCGGGAAAAACGTAGTCGGTGCCGCGCACCGAAAGTGCCAGCCGATAACCCTGCGGGAGCACAATACAGGTCGGCCATACCTCGACATCAACCTCGTACACTTGGCCCGGCACCAGCTTCTGCTCCTCGTCATGGGTATGATAGGGCCGGTACGGCAGCGTGAGCTTCTCGTCGAGTTTACGGTGCGAGCAGCGTAGCCACCCTTGCGCGATCGGCGTGTGGGAATCGAGCGCGCCCTGGAACGTGACTTCCTTGAGGTCCGGTGTGAAGGCGCGCACCACCAGGAACAGGTCCGCGTCTTGCGTCACCGAAGATACCCACAGCTTCGCTGCAATCGGTCCGGTAATCTCGACTTCATGTTCAAGCGGCCTGGTCAAAAATGTGACGCCAGCGCCGAAACCGGCATAAGTGACGGAGCTGTCTGAAATCTGCGCTGCCGTTGACATCGTCAACTCAGCCGGATCGAGATAGAACTTGGTCCATTGGGTGCGGGCGAGCGGCCATTCGTGCTCGTGCCGCTCGACAAATTTCTCGCCGGCATGCCGTACCTGCAGCAACACTTTGGGCTGTTTGCTCCAACCAGTGTCCTCGCCTTTCAGAAAGTGCCCAAAAAACCTCTTCTGCAATGCGACGCCGTAATCGGTATAGAAATGCGTCCAATGTTCGATGCCGTGGCACTCGAGCCATTTCTGCTGCGAGGCTGCTCGTACGAACCCTTCGAAATTGCCGCGTGGATGCAGGCCCTGTCCGCCCCAGTTGGCGGCCGAGAATAGCGGCGTCTTGATCTTGCTCCAGTCGGGCATGCGCGAGCGCCAGTATTCGTCGGTGGCGAGCTTGCGGGAAATGCAGTCCTCGTAAAAGTCGCGCCGAGTTCCGCCGAGTTGCTCTTCCGATAGGGTCTCAGGGCCGGACACCCAGTCGCCGTTCATGCGACTCTTGAACCCGCGGGTGCCGCGCCCGTTTTGTACGGTGTAGACCTGCGCTTTCGACCAGTCTTGAACGAAGCCGCGGCAAAAGATGCCGCCGTGGTGCGCCATGTCGCGGTAGAAATCGGCGGCGCCTTCCCATGTGCAGATCGCGGCCAGATGCCGAGGCTGCAGCGCCGCTGCCTGCCACTGATTCTGAGCATAATAGGAGATTCCGTTGAGGCCGATTCTTCCGTTCGACCACGCTTGCACTCCGGCCCACTCCACGCACTGTGCCAGATCTCGCGCCTCGCGCAGCGACCAGATGTCGATGACGCCAGGCGAGCGACCGGCGCCGCGGCTGTCGACACGGATGCAGACGTAGCCGTCGGGTACCCATTTCTCTGGATCGACCACCTCCCAGCACTGATATTTGTTAGTAGAGCCGGCTGGCACGTCCGGGTGATCCGCGCACATCCGCCGCCATTGATCCGTGTAGAGATCCTCGAAGTGCAACCACTTGCCGTATGGACCGTAGGTCATGATCACCGGATATTTGCCGTCGGCGATTGGCCGGTAGATGTCGCAGCGCAGCACCAGGCCGTCGTCCATGGTGATCGGCATATCCCAATCGATCCGCATCCCGTCGCGGATTTCACTCTTTTCCCGGTAATCCATGCGCTCCTCGACGTTCGGATGCGATTCACGCGGTGCCAGCGTGCCGTGGTCCGCCGATCCGGCCGCCATCGGCGGCGAACAGGCAGAGTCGGCGCCGGTCCAAGGATAGCGCCATGCGCGCGCCGATCTTGACCTCGGCCATGTCGAGGCCTGCGCTGATCGCGATGAATGCCCGGGCGACGCCAGCGTCAAAATAAAGCAGCGTGTCCCTGCCGAGTGGTTCGACCAACCGCACCGGAAGCTCGATTTCCGCATTGCCGCCGAGGCTGACGCGCACATGCTCTGGCCGGATACCGAGCGTGGCCGCCCCCGATGTTGCCGTCTTGAAATGCTCGGGCAAGGCGAGATCAAAGCGTGGCGATCGAAACCGCACAGCGTCGTTCTCATGCACGATCTCACCGGCGATCAGGTTCATTGACGGCGAGCCGAAGAAATCGGCAACGAAGTAATTGACCGGATTGGAATAGATTTCCATCGGCGATCCGATCTGTACGATCTCACCTGAGCGCATGACGACGATGCGGTCTGCGAGCGTCATTGCCTCTTCCTGGTCGTGGGTAACGTAAATGAAGGTACGTTTGAGAGTCTGGTGCAGCCGGTCGCACTCGGCACGCAGCTCGCGCCGCAGCTTGGCATCGAGATTCGAAAGCGGCTCATCGAGCAGGAAGGTCGACGGGTTGGTGACCAGAGTCCGCGCTAGCGCGACACGCTGCGACTCGCCGCCCGAACATTGGTTCGGCATCTTGTCGAGCAGATGCGAGATACCGACCAGATCGGCGACCTGGCGCACGCGCTGCGCCCGCTCCGGCGCCGGTATCCGCTTCATGCGCAGTCCGAACTCGATATTCTGCTTGACCGTCTTGTGCGGGAATAGCGCATGGCTCTGAAATACCATTCCTAAGCCACGGTCACGCGGCTCGAGGTCATTGACCACACGCCCGTCGATGCGGATCTCGCCGGCAGTCGGGTCCTCGAAACCCGCGATCATGCGCAGGGTCGTGGTCTTGCCGCAGCCAGACGGCCCCACGAGCACCACGAACTCTCCGTCCTCGATGGCTAAGCTCAGGTTTTTCACCGCGACCACGGTGCCGAACGCCTTGCTCAGGTCGACGAGTTCGATACCGGCCACGTCTATCTCCGTACCATCCCGAAGCTGAAGCCGCGGGCGAGATGCTTACGGATCATGAGGCCGACGATGATCAGCGGAATGGTGATGCCGACCGAGAGCGCCGCTTGGCGCCCGTAGACACGGCCTTCGGTCGTTCCCTGATATTTCGAGAGCTCGATCGGCAGCGTGGTGACCTGGGTCTTGGTGATGATCAGCGCCAACAGGTATTCGCTCCAAGTCAGGATGAGGATGAACAGGAAGGTCGCGACCAGACCGGAACGGATCAGCGGGAGCACGATCTCGAAAATGGTTCGCCAGCGGGTGGCGCCAAGAATCTCGGCGGCCTGTTCGATCTCGCGCGGGACCTCGTCGATGAAGCTCTTCGTCATCCACACGGCATAGGGCAACGTCGTGAGGAAATAGATCAGAATCAGGCCGGTCATCGAATCGAGCAGGCCAAGGGCGGAATAGTAGAGCGATAGCGGCGCGACGACCACGATGGGCGGGATCATTCGCAACATGAGCAGCTGGAACATTCGCGCCTCGGAGAGGATCCGGTAACGCGAGACGCCGTAGGCCATCAGCGATCCAAACAGCACCGAAAGGAATGTCGAGGCGGTGGCGATGATTGTCGAGTTCAGGAGCGAGATCAGCGGCTTCTGCGAGGAGATCGCGTATTGGGTTGCGGCATATTCCTCGGCTCCAAACCATACATTGAGGTAGTTCGATAATGTCGGCGGATGCGGGAAATATACCGGCGGCCAGGCGAACCATTGCGTGTCCACCTTGAACGAGGTCGAGATCATCCAATAGATGGGGAAAAACGCGATTACGGCCCAGACCGTGAGCACGAGATAACGCACGATCGCCGACATTCGCCGCCGCTGCGATTTCCGCATCATCCGGCCGGCCCCTGCCCGGCTACCGCATACATCGTGTCGAGTGACCTCTTCTCCAGCCGCAGCAGCCGGATCGCGAACAGCACGATGACGATCATCAGCAGCATGACGATGTAGGACATCGCCGCTCCCTTGGAGATCTGAAAATACTGCCAAGTGGTCAGAAAGATGTAGACCGGAAGGGTCTCGGTCGCGGTGCCCGGGCCGCCCTGCAGCAAAGCCCACGTCTTGGGAAATTCGGCCATGGCTTCGAGGAAGCGCAGGACCAGGGCTAAGAAGATCACGGGGCGCAGCAGCGGCAGCTGTACCTCCCAGAAAACGCGCCACTTGGAGGCACCCAGAATCTCTGCGGCTTCGATCGGCTCCTTCGGGATAGCGGACAGCCCCGCCAGCAGGATGATGAACGAAAACGGCGCCCAGTTCCAAATTTCCAGAAGCATCACGGTCGGCAGCGCGATGTCGGGATTGGTAAGCCACATCGGTTTGAACTCGATGCCGGCGATGTGGCTGATGAGATCATTGATCGGACCGCTTTGGTACAGGAGCATTTCCGCCGTATAGGCGACGACCACGGGCACCGTCAGCATCGGCAGAATGAAGATGGTGTAGTAGAAGGGCTGGCCGCGGAACGGCCGGTGCATGAGATAGGCGAGCGCGAATCCCACCAGAAAACAGCCGAGCGTGCTGCCGGTGGCGAAGACCAGCGAGCGCACCATGGCCCAGCCGAAGCGCGGGTCGGTGAGGACCTCCCAGAATAGGTCGAGACCCACATATTCCGCTTCCCACCAACTGCCGAGATACACTGTCCACTGATGGAATGAGAAATACAGCTGCAGGAACAACACCGGCATCAGCACGAAGGCTAGCAGCGCGATCAGCGGGCCCAAGAGCGACCAGCGAAAGCGCTTGATGGCGCGCCGCCGGGACAGCTCGCGCGGCGAGGGCTGCGAGGGAATGGAAGCGGCCGAAACGACGGCCACGCTCATCAACGGGCTCCTGCGGGGATGTCGAACCGGCCCCGCCCGCCACGAATGGGGGTAATCCTATCGCGTGACGTCACGCTGGCAGGTCACGTTTGGGCATGACTGCCTTGTAGCTCGCGAGCTCGCCCTTGAGCTTGCTGCGGCCGATGCGGCGGACGATGGCGTTCCACTCATCCTGAGTTTTCTTCAGCACGTCCTTGGCCGGCAGTTGGCCGACATAGGCCTCCGACAGGTTCTTGCCGAGCGTGTCCTGGAATTCGAGATAACCGGTGAGATAGGTCGGCGGCGAGACGACCTGAAAGTTGGCCTCGAGCGCCTTGATCCCCGCCGGAGTATAGGCGTTGATCACCTGCGGGGCGATCATGTGCTCCTTCGCCCAGGCGTCATTGAACGTGTTCACGGGATCCGACACGATCGGAACACTGTTCTTGCCCGAGCCGAGCCAAAGCGCCAGATACGCGGCCTGCGCCTTGCGCGGGCTGTACTTGTTGATCAGCAGCGCGGCGAGCGGCGACGAGATCGAGCGATGGATCCGCTTGCCGGAGAAATCCGAGCCCGGCACCAGACCATAGAGCCACTTGCCCTTCGTCTTCGATTTTTCCGGATTCTCGTTGAGCCTGACGGTTCCATCCCAGTATTGGCAGCTCACCACGTGGCCTTGCGCGATGCGCGGAATCATCTGCGGCGTGCCCCAGCCGGCGGACTCCGGATGCGCGACCTTCTTGTCCCGCAGATAAATGTCGACGGCGTAATGCCCGGCCGGCGTGTCGAGCGTGGGGTTCATATCGTCGTCGAAGGTGAAGCCGCCGGCACTGTAGAAGATCATGTACCACCACGTCGGGCCGTTGGCGCGATTGCGCAGGTTCCCGGAGCCGTAGAGGTCCTTGGACGGATCCATCAGCGTCTCCTGGATGCGGAGATCGTCCTCCCATGTCTCGGGAAATTTCAGTTCTTTGCCGTGCTTGTCGGCGAACTTCTTCTTGTTGTCGGGGTTCTCCAGCAGGTCCTTGCGCACGTACTCGATGTGCACGTTGCCGTCGGTCGGAATACCGTAGGTTTGACCCTTGTAGGTCATGAACGTGGCGTAATCGCCAATCGCCTCGATTTTGAAGTCGGCCTTCTTCATGTACTCGTCGAGCGGCTCGAGGTATCCGGCTGAAGCGAGTGAGGGGATCATGTTGGAATCGATGTGGATGAAGTCGAACTCCGGCGAGCGCGACAGCGCTTCCGCCATCGCCCGCTGAGGCGCATCAAAGATCGATATGTCCTGGACCGCTCCAACTCCGATGCCGGTCTGCTTCTTGAACTCCGCGATGACCGGCTGCATCGGCACCAGGTAAGGTGACCAGATCATGCCGCTCACGTCGGTGGCTGCGACGGCTTTGGCCGCAGCCACGGTGCGCTCCTCCATGGAGGCCGCAAAAGCGAATGGGGTTGTGCCGGGCAGCAAGTTTGCCACCGTAAGCCCGACGCCTTCGATGAATGTCCGCCGCGAAATATTTGACTTCGTCATGGTTTCCTCCCTCGATCCACGTTGTCGGCCGCGGTTAAGCCCGATCGTAATTTGGCGGGTGCTGACCCGCAACACGATTCCCCATCGGGCGGGAGGCGTTGTGCCGCGGTGTTCGAGCATGCCGCCCGGTCGGCGCACATGAAGCTCGGTAACGAGCGTGAGCCCTGTTCCCTTCGCCGAGGCGGCCCGATAAGGTCTACTCATTATGTCCGCATTGACACAGCATGCGCCGGGGGAGGCTCGCGAAACCGCCGGCATGGCCCGCGGCATCGCGGCGCTCGCCGACGGCAAGCTCTACGCCCTGCAACACCCTTATGCGCTTGACGGCCGCGTGAGCTCCTATCCGGCCAGTGCGCGCGGATTTTCGGTGGCGAACAGTTACCTGCTGACGCAAAGCGATGCTGCCATGCTGATCGACACCGGCTTTGGCAAGGACGAGCCGGCAATCCGCGCGCAGATCGAGTCGCTGATCGCGCCCGGGCTGCCGCTGTCGCTGTTCCCGCTGCGGCTTAACGAGTTCATGTCGATCAACAACGTGGAAAGCTTCGCCGGGCACTTCAACGTCGAGCAATGTTACACCAGCAACATCGATGCGGCGCTGTGGTTCGATTTCGGCGCCAAAGCAAACGGCCGCAACATCCTGGACTCGATGCCGATCACCGCGGTCACGCGGTCCGACACCATCCAGCTTGGAAAAAAGGGCCGCTCGATCGATGTCATGCAGGCGCCGATCCGCCTGATCGCAACGCGCTGGCTTTATGACCAAGCGACGCGGACGCTGTTCAGCTCTGACATGTTCACCCATGTCTGGCGCGGTCGTGCCGAGGGCCCCTGGGTCGTCACCGACAATGACGACACGACATCCGCGCGTGAACTGCGATCATTCCTGCTGAACACCCGCTATTGGTGGCTGGAAGGCGCGCCGACCGACTCGATCCGGCGCGGCATCGCCAACGTCTTCGACAAATACGACATCGAGACGATCGCGCCGGGCTATGGCTGCATCCTACGCGGCCGCAACGTGGTGGCGCGGCACTACCGGATGCTGGATGAGATTCTCAAAGCACTGGACAAGAGCGTGGCGGTATCGCGCTATGTCGGTCGCGACGAGGAGCGCTAGTGCCGCGAACCCTCTGGGTCGTTCCCGCGAAAGCGGGAACCCATATTCCAGAGGCGGGTGATCATGGGTCCCCGCTTGCGCGGGGACGACGGAGAAGAGAGACATCGTGCGGCAAGTGCGATTGCGAACTTCGGAATCGGGACACTAGGTTATGGCCAACAAGATGCCCCGCGAGATCGCGCCCAACGTGTTCTGGATCGGCGACTGTCTGGCGCAGCGCCACAAGGGCAAGGTCTATCACGGCTACAACGCCGCCTTCCTGGTCGCTGGCCAGACCGCGTCGTGCTTGGTCGAAACCGGCCACCCGAAGGACTTTCCCGTCATCGAGCGGCACATGAACCAGTTGTTCGCCCGCGGCGTGGCGCCACTGAAATATCTGTTCGTCACCCACCAGGAGACGCCGCATTGCGGTGGCCTGGGCCGCATCCTCAAAGCGCATCCGGAGGCCACCTTATGCGGTGACGTGAGCGACTATCACCTCGCATTCCCGCAATACGAACACCGCATGCGGTGGATGAAGGAGGCCGACGAGATTGACCTCGGCGGCAGGACACTGATGGCGGTCGAGCCGGTGATCCGCGACCTGCGCACCACCTGGTGGGCCTTCGACACCCGCGAACGCGTGCTGTTCCCGGGCGACGGTTTTGCCTACAGCCACTATCACGAGGACGGCCATTGCGGCCTCGTCGCCGAAGAAGCGGTCTCGCTCGACCTGCCGGACGTGTCGGCGGTGTTCGCGGACCTGGCTTTGTTCTGGACCAAGTTCGCCAACATGGACGCCTATTGCGATCGGCTCGACCACCTGATCGAACGGCTTGGCGTCAAGACGATCGCGCCGACCCATGGCCTGCCGATCACCGACGTGCAGGCCACGGTGCCCAAGGTCAAGGCGGGGCTGAAGGCCGCCGCGCTCGTGCCGGAGTCCGGGACGAACGAAAAGCTCACCGTCGCGACATCGTAGCCCGGGTTGAGCCTTAAGCGCGTTCACGCGCGTCTTCGACGCGCTATGGCGAAACCCGGGAAGGGCATTTCAGCCGGGCTTCTTGCCCCGGATTTCGCTGCGCTCAAGCCGAGCTGTTTGCTAAAGCGTGTCCATTGAAATGGAACCAAAGCAAGCGGCAAACTCGGTCTGCTCCCCTCCCCCTTGTGGGGAGGGGTTGGGGGTGGGGGTCGTAGTGACGACGACGCGATGACATGTCCGCAGACGACGAGCCGCGAGTCTGGGCCAAGCGCGATCGTACGATCGCGCCACGGCAGCGTCGCCTGGCCCGGGCGATGCGCGTCGCTCCGACGGAAGCCGAGCGGAAGCTCTGGTGGCATCTGCGTCACCGAATTCCTATGCCGGGCACTCATTTCCGTCGCCAAGTTCGAATCGGCCCCTACATCGCCGACTTCGCCTGTCACGCGAGACGTAACCGAGTGCGCGGCAGCTACGCGTCGATCCCAGCGGGATTCACTTTAGTGTCCCGTTTCCCGACGTCGCAACTATCCTCGCCGCACGATGCGTGCGAACTTCGGGTTCGCGGCAGGAGCGGGCATCGCTACTGAGCGGTAATGTTGTTGGCGCGGATCACGTCGCCCCACAGCTTGATTCCGCCTTTGAGCAGCGCGGCGCCCGCCTCCGGCGTCCATTCGTTGACTGGATAGAGGTCCATGCCGCTCTTGGCGAACGTGTCGGTGACCTTCGCATCGGAAAGTGCGTGGCGCAGCGCGGCGTTCAGTCGATCGACCACCGGGCGCGGCGTGCCGGCGGGCGCGAACAGCATGTGCCAAAAATCGAGATCGAGTTTCTTGTAGCCTGCCTCGCCCAGTGTCGGGAGGTCCGGCAGGCCGTCGAACCGGGTCTTCGCCAGTATGCCGTAGGCCTTGAGTTTGCCGGCCTTGATCAAGTGTCCGGCGGCCACCGCCGACTGGCAGCTCAGATCCGCGTGCCCCGCCAGCAGGTCATTGAGCGCGGGGCCGGCGCCGCGGTAGGGAATCTGGTCGACCTTGGCGCCGACTTCTTGGGCGAACAGCACGCCGCACAAATGACCAAACGAGCCGGCGCCGGCATGCGCCATCTTGGCGTTCTGTCCGGGCTCCTTCATCCAGCGCACCAGCTCGGTCATGGTGTTCGGCGGTAACGTCGGGCGTGCCGCAATGGTGGTAGCGGCGGTGTTGACGGGCCCGATCGTGACGAAATCCTTCTCCGCGTCGAACGCAAGGTTCGGGTAAAGCGTCATGGCAGCCGCCAGCGCCACCTGGTGCAGCAGCACCGTATAACCGTCGGGCGCGGCGCGGGCGGCGCGGCCGGCGGCGATCATACCGCCGGCGCCGCCGATGTTTTCGATCACGATCTGCTGGCCGAGCGATTGCGACATGCTGTCCTGCATGATGCGCGCAATCGCATCGGTCGCGCCGCCGGGTGGGTACGGCACCACAAGTGTGATCGGACGGGTGGGGTAGGTCTGCGCCGCTGCGGAGCCGGTTGCCAGAATACACGCGGCGAGAAACGCGAGCGGCCATGCGATGACCGCGCTGCCCATGAGCGCGATGAACTCGCGCCGTCGCAATTGCTCGCGCTGCATCCGGTCCCCCATGCGCCGGGAGCCGATGACAGAATATCGAACTGGCAAGGATCAGTCAGCGGGTATGGCAGCGATTTTGCAACGCGCAGTGGGGCGCTGTCGGTCCGTTCTGATCTCGTCCGAGTTGGCCCATGGGCGCAGAAAGCCCCGGATTCGCGCCGCGAATCCGGAGCTTCGCACCGCTCACGAGGTCAACGTACCGGCTTGAGCGTGTTCTCGATCATGTAGTCTGCGACCTTTGGGGCCGCGTCCTCGCTGGTGCGGATCGCGAATCTATAGTGAACGCCGCCCCAGACGCGGACATTCTTCTGCTCCTCGGCCATATCCGCCAGGCTGGCGAACTGGCGCGTCCGCTTCGGGTCCCGCACATCGGTCACCGTGAACGGGATGGCCTTCAGGGGCCCGAACACCGATTCCAGAACCGCTGACGCGATCATCGCGTTGAAGGTCGCCTGCGATGGGTATTCGGGATGCAGTGGCGTCGGATTGAATGAGGTCCAGCCGGCATCGCGCTCGGTTGCATCGTTGCCGTCCTGGTCGCCATTGCGGATCGCGGTGACGGGCCGCCAGAACTTGTAGGTGTACTTGGCGTCCCAATTGACGATGTAGGCGTTCGCCAGGCTCATGTTGAGCAGCGCGAACAGGCGGGCACATTCGGCGAGCGGCATTTCCTTCTTGATCGAGAGCTCGCGCGCCGCCGCTTGCCAGGCGGGGCCGAAATTGACGTTGTGCCAAAATGTCGCGGCCTCGGTCTGCTCAGGAGTACGCGCCGTGCTCTTAGTGCCGCCGAGGTTCTTCACCTCGTTGTAGTCGCGCGCCCACTCCGCGCTCGACAGTGCCGGCGGCGGGCCGGGCCGGAACTGGTCGGCGCTCTTGAGCACCCATGGCTTCGCGCGCGCATATTGCTCCCACAGCGGCGGCGTCGTCGTCACGTAGACCCCAGGGGTCGTGTGCGGCCGGTAGGTATCGGGGACGTTGGTGCCGTCGTTGGCGCGGTCGGCCTGGACCGCCTCGGCCACCTCTATACCCAGCTTGACGCCTTCGGTCTTGGCGGGGCCGTCTGGAATCGCCTTCAGCGATGCCTGGTAGGCCTCTTCGATCTTCTCTTTCTGTTCCGGGTAGACCTGGGTGAGGATCTGCCGCGCGGCCGTCGCGGCTGCCGCTTCGGCCGACGCGCTCGGTGCGGCCGGAAGCGTCGCGACCACGCGGGTGTAGCGGTTCTGCACCGTGTTAATCGCGTCGGACATCGCGACATGCACCATGGCTAAGGTGCGCAGTTTGCGATTGTTGCCGACGTCGTTGGCCACCAGGTCATTGGCGGTCACGTTCCAATCGGTGACGACATCGGCACGCGCTGACGCAGCCAATAGCGCGGTAGCGACTATGCCCAGCAGCAAAGCTGCCGAGGACCTTAAGACCGATTTCATCCCTTTCTCCTGCCTAAGCAAGTTTTGCTGAGTGTTGTTCGGCATCGCGGCAAGTACCGATGCCGCATTAGACATTCCGAGACTACTTTGCCAATTCATTCGTTATCTCCCCTGGTGTTGATACGATAGCGCGCACGCAGCCGCGCCGATGTGAAGACCGAAAGAAGGTTGGTCTGATGAGTGTGATGCCTGCCGACAGCACGATCATTGCCGTTGAGTTCGAATGCAAGCTCGGCACGCTTGCTTTCAAGGGCAGCTAGAAAAACGATATCTCATTTTGCTGACGCGCGAGCTGCGACATCGTGATCCAACGCCATAGTGATTGACTATGGACGAGGAAAGCCGCGCGTACGGGGATGTGGGGCGGCGCTCAGCAATGAGCATCCTTACCGCACGACGCCGCCGCGCCGCCGATGAGCGTGATGAACGAGCGCCGGTTCACTGCCCGTTCCCTCCCGTGCTTACGACCGAAAGGATAGCACACCTCAGACTGCTGCAGGAGACTGCTGCGTTGCAGGATTTGAATCCGTCTTATGTCGCAGATGGGTCAGAACCGGCGGTGCTCTGGTCGAGCACAAGATTTCCGCTTCGTCCCCAAAACCCGACACCTCCGCCTTAATAAGTACACGCCCATTACGGCATCTACGAAGTCGGCGGAGTTGGCTG